>JGI26064J46334_1000271_pt1 | contig 11621 bp, 11 predicted proteins | sample MarorgKNORR_S2LV_FD_46334 | JGI IMG/M metagenome (IMG submission 46334) | reverse complement strand
AAAAAATTTCCAAATCATAAATGCGTTAGGGTAGTGACTAATATTCCAATAACAATTGGTAAAGGTTTAACTGGAATTTCATGGGGAGATGAAATAACGGATGATCAGAAGCAATTCATAAAAAGATTATTTGAAAATTCTAGTAGGATTTATGAATTTCCTGAAGATTTACTTGATATTTTTTTAGCAGTAACTTCTTCCGGGCCAGCTATAATCTATAATTGCCTTAATTATTGAAGCTTTAAGTGATGGAGGTTTAAGCGGCGGATTGCAAAAAAAACTTTCTGAAGAACTTGTTACGGAAATGATTTTAGGCACTGTTAGTTTAATAAAGGAAACTAATTTAACAACTGCTGAGCTTAAGAATATGGTAACTTCTCCTGGAGGTACCACCATATCAGCACTAAGGGTTTTAGAGAATAGGAGTTTAAGGTCTGCTCTAATAGAAGCAGTAGTTTCTGCAAGTAATCGTAGTAAAGAATTTCGTTAAGGGTTAGATATTTTTATAGTATTTAAGTAAAGTTTTTCCAGAGCTTCAATATTTTTTTTAATTGTATATCTTTCAATTACTCTTTCACGTCCTTTTTCCCCCAGAGCCTTTGTGAATGAAGGATGATCTACCAAAATTGGAATTATAGTTTTTAATTGAGTGACAACATTTTCAGTAGAGATCACAATGCCTGCTCCATTATCTAAAACCTCACCATCAGCTCCAGCATCAGTTGCAACACATGCCGTACCAGTGGACATTGCCTCTAAAAGTGATAAAGATAGTCCCTCTATTAAACTCGGTAAAAAAAACACCTCTGCGATTTGCATAATTGCTACTCTGGTTTCTAAATCAGTTTCTGATCCCCACCAAATTAATTTATCTTTTCCTAGGTTAGAAAAACTATTTTCCAGTGTAGGCTTCATTGGTCCGTCTCCAACAATTACTAGTTTGCAATTATTAGTTTTTGTTTGACGCCAAGATTTTAAAAGAGCCTCAATATTTTTTTCGTTAGCAATCCTTCCCATATATATAAATATTCTTCCTTCCCCTAGTTTACTTTTAACTAAATTATATTTTTTACTTTTTACTTTCACAGGTTGCCAAATACTTTCATCAACTCCATTTGGAATAATTATTTGCTTTTCTTTACTAACGCCTAGGTTTTCTAAAAGTGTTTTTTGAGGTTCTGAAAAAACAATTATTTTATGAAATTTAGCGAGAGAGGGCGCATAAAGTTGATAAGTTAGTTGTTGAGTACTTGCAGTTAAGTTCCTATTATTTTTATCAAATGCGGGATGAAATGTCCCTACAAGTGGGAGGTTTATTTGTTTGCAAAGTTCAGGCAATCTAAAGTCGAGAGGAGATAAAGTTAGACTTGCATGAACTATATCTGGCTTTAATCTCTCTAATGAATGTCTTAGTTCTTTTTCTGCTCTTGGAGAAGGGATCGTATAAACTTGTGATTTAATTAAGTAAGGAAGACTGACCTCAGGATCGTTTGCTAAAAATAAGGGTTTAGATTCGTTTGCATTAGAGGGATTATCAAAATGTATAAAACTTACTTTATGGCCTCTCACTTTTAATTGTTCAGTAGTTAAATTTCCATAACTTACATTTCCACAAAAGGGAGATTTTTTACCTAACCAGGCAACATGAACCACATCAAATTAATCAACTATTTATAAAGTTAACAGTCAAAGTTACAATCATCGAGATCTTTTAATTTAATAACAATTTAACCCTTAATTATCTATAAAATTCTCTTAACATTTTTAGTGACGATAATTCTTTTTCTAATTGAGCAGAGATCCAATTTTCAACAATTGATAATATCTTAAGCCAAACTTTTTTAGGTCCTAATAATTCTCCATTTGATTTGATTGGTAATTCTGCGAAAAGAAGTCTTTGTAAAAGAGCAATTTCAGAAGCATTCACTTTTAAAACACTCTCTACATCTTCTACTGTAGAAAATCCCTCATTTGGTAAATAGGAACACTGCCAATCCCAGTTACCTAAGGGTGGAATTATAGGCTCGCCCGTTTTACAGCAAAAATTTACAGGAATATTTATCCCTCCAATTGCTAATAAATGAATTAAAGATTGAATACTCATTGAAAGCATTTTGAAGTCCTCTTCACTTTCAAGGTTATATTCATAAATTCGATCTAAATGAATAAGTACGCTAGACAAGTAATCTTTTTGCTTGTCGTTGTTTCCAACTAATAAAAAGGTTAATTCAGTTATTGCTTGGGCTGCAGCAAGACATTCAATATTTTTCCCCAATCCGTTGTAGCTTTTGAGAATTTTAATCTGACGAACAGACTTGAGACTTCTTTTTCCAAAGATCTGAAAACTTAAATATGTTAACGGAGTAGCTGCAGCAAGACTACTTTTTGGACGCCTGGCGCCTGGAGCTGCAAGCCTAATAATACCTTGTTCATCTGTTAAAACAGTTATTAATCTTCCACTCTCACCTAGCGGACTAGCTTTAATACANAGACCTTTTATTCTACTTTCGCCTGACATTTAAATAAGTCTAATTTCTTTAAAAATCTCATTAAAATTTGAAGTTCCAATACAATCTATACCTGAATCAAATAAATCAACAACTTGGGTTAGTGTTTTTATGCTTCCTACCACTTTTATAGAATTCTGGTTGCCAATAAATTTTAATATTTCAACTATATCAACTTTAGAAATAGCAGGTCCAAAACCATCTCCAAATTGAAAATTTGTTATTCCTAATTCAAGAGAAATTTCTATGGCTTTTTCAAAAAGTTCTTTATCTAATTTTGTTTTGTTTATGATTATAGTGACTGGTAATTCTGAAGCATTAATACTCTCAATTTCACTAGCAAAACTATTTAAATCATTTTTAGATAGTTTTAGAAAATTAGGGATGTATTCTATTCCGCTTGCACCATTATCTTTTGCATAGCAAACAAATTCATCAATAAAATCAAGTGGTAAATCAGCTAATGGATAAGAAATTAGAGTATTTATATTTACTTTATGATTGTTTAATGCATCTTTTATAGGACTTAAAAAGTTAAGAGATGTAGAAACATTTCTAATATTATATTTTTGAATTAAATCGCAGTTGGCATTTAATTCTTCCAAAGATAAATAAGGATTAATTATTATTGCATGTATCTTTTCATTTAATTCGTAATCGATATTAAACATTTTTAGTATTATTTAGACTGGATTAATCCATAACCACCATGATTCCTTTTATAAATAACTTGTAGTTCATTATTTACTTTATTTCTAAATACATAAAATTCATGATCAATAAAATCTAATTGTTTTCTAGCCTCTTCCAAAGAGATAGGAATCATTTCAAAATATTTTTTTTTAATAGATGGTTCAGGTAATCTCACCTCTCTTTCCTCGTTGAATATATCTTTATCTATAGAATCTGATTCTTCAATTGCATTGGAATAAGAATTTTTATTCTTTACAAGATTATTATGTAATTTTTTATTATGCCTCTCTTTATATTTCCGTAGTTTTCTACAAAGTTTATTTGAAACCAAATCAATACTTGAATATAGATTTTCTGTTTTTTCTTCAGCTCTGATAATAGTTCCATTAGCAAAAATTGTAACTTCAGCTGTTTGGAATGAAACTCTTGGATTCTTTTCGATTGAAAGGTGTATATCTACTTCTTTAACGATATCCTTATAGTGATGCGTTGCTTTTTCTATTTTTGCCTCAGTATATTCTTTTAAAGGTCCTGTAAGTTCGAGATTCTTTCCATGGATTAAAATTTTCATAATAAATCTAAAAATATTTTCATATTTCCTAAATCTACATAACTATGATTAATAGAACATCAATAATTAAACAACCTGATAAAATTTCATTTTTTTATGATGTATATAAATTACAAAAAGAATATCAAGACTCATTAATTTCAGGTAAATCAAATATGAATTTTATTTGGTTAGGCGAGCATCAACTTTGTTATACAGTCGGAAGAGGTTCGAATATGGATAACTTGCTTTTCTCAGCAGATGAACAAGATGTATTTAAAATTGATAGAGGTGGTGAGGTTACATGCCATATGCCAGGACAGTTAGTTACTTATTTAGTTTTAGATTTGAGTAATTTTAATAAAGATTTAAATTGGTATTTAAGAAAAATTGAAAAAATAATTATTAAAACTCTAAGGAGTTTTAATATTAATTGCTCTACTAAAGATGGATTTACAGGTGTGTGGATAGGAGAAAGGAAAATTGCTTCAATCGGTATTGGATGCAAACGGTGGGTAACAATTCATGGCTTCTCAATAAACGTTAACTGCAAATTAGAAAATTTTAATAAGATTGTTCCTTGCGGTATTGAGGGCTGCCAAATGGTAAATATGTCTGATTACAATAAAAATGTAGATATAAAAGAAGTTAAGAAAATTGTTAAAAAAATCATTCATGAAGAGTTTAATTTTAATTTTGTATCAGAATAGAAACTTAAAAGATTTGGAAATTTCATAAATATGAAAGAATTAGCATATTGGCCTGCAGCAAAATCTCTTTCAAAAAATGAAAAATTTACAAGTAAAAGGAAAGATATAAATAATCTTGATCATGTTGATCAAATATGGGAATACTTAAAATTAAGATGTGGGAATACAATAGCTATTAATGATTTGAGAGGAAAAAATAAAGAAAAAATTTCCTATTCTGAGTTAGCTAATTTAATCACTAAAGTCTCTAATTCTTTTAAAAATTATGGATTAGTTAAAGGTGATGTTGTCACATTAATATCTGAAAACTCACCAAGATGGTTAATAGCTGATCAAGGGTTGATGCGATTAGGAGCTATTAATGCTGTAAGAGGTATTAATTCACCTTCAGTAGAATTAGAGTACATAATTGAGCATTCTAATTCTGTTGGTCTAATTGTTCAATCTAAGGAAGTTTGGTTGAAATTAAATAAAAAAAATGAATTAAAAAAAAGATTTAAATTTATAATTAATCTGGAAGATGAACAATTTGAAGATCTAATAAATTGGCCTGAATTTATAAAAGCAGGAGAGGAAAATCTTTTAAAAAATAATAGTTTCGAAAAATATAATCATCAGATTAACGATATTGCCAGCATTCTCTATACATCAGGGACAACAGGCAAACCAAAAGGTGTTCCCTTAACACATGCAAACTTTTTACATCAAATCATTAATCTGGCCCATATCGCCGATCCAGAACCGGGAACTTCTGTCTTGAGTGTATTACCTATCTGGCATTCGTATGAAAGAAGTGCTGAATATTTCTTTTTTTCATGCGGGTGTACTCAATTTTATACAAATCCAAAATTCCTGAAAGATGATATTAAACAAGTTAAGCCAGTTGTTATGGCTACTGTTCCTAGGCTATGGGAGGCTATTCATGATGGCTTTTTCTTGGCTTTAAAAAAAATGCCTCCTAAAAAACAGAAAATCATAAAGGTTTTGATAAAGAATAGTTCTATTTTTAAAAGAAATTTAAGAAAGATCAGAAATTTAGAAATTAATCAAGTAAGTTCCTTAGCAAAAATATCTTTGACAATATCTGTAATAGGAAGATTTTTTATACATAAGATATCTTCTACTTTTTTATGGCCAAGTATTTTGAAACAATTATGTGGAGAAAAACTTAAATTTCCGATCAATGGTGGGGGTGCTTTACCTGAGCACGTAGATTTGTTTTTTGAATCTTTAGGTATAGATGTTCTAGTCGGTTATGGATTAACAGAAACTAGTCCAGTACTAACTTGTAGAAGAAGAGAACTTAATGTAAGGGGATCTTCTGGACAGCCATTGGCATTTACTGAAATTAAAATAATGAATGAAGAAAAAGATAAGATTTTGAAATTTAAAGAGATAGGCAAGATTCTTGTTAAAGGACCTCAAGTTATGAAAGGTTATTTGAATAATATTTCAGCTACTAAAGATGTTTTATCAAAAGATGGTTGGTTTGATACTGGAGATTTGGGTTTTCTTATTCCAAATGGATCTTTGGTTATAACAGGGCGAGCCAAGGATACGATAGTTCTTTCTAGTGGAGAAAATATAGAGCCAAATCCCCTTGAAACTGAGATTCTTAGTTCTGAATTTATTAATCAAGTTCAATTAGTAGGTCAAGATAAAAAATGTTTAACAGCACTTGTCGCTCCAAACATAGAATTAGTAGAAAATAAATTCTTTGAAAATGATATTTCTAAATTAAATTCGAATAAAAAAATTGGTTTGTTTTTTAAGTCGCAGATAAATAATTTGCTAAAAAACAGATTAGGAGCAAGATTTGAGGAACAGGTATTAGATTGCTATTTTGTTGATGCTTTTACTTTAGAAAATGGTTTATTGACTCAAACTCTTAAGCAGAAAAGAAGAGAAATAGTTGATTTATATTCATCACAAATAGAAGAAATGTATAAAAAATAAATTAAAAAAGAAAATTCTCTTTGATATCTCTATATTGAAAGGGTAAATTAATTTTTTATGGAAACTAAAAACTCTATATCCATCAAACGTTCAATAGCAATAAAAGCTATTGTTACCCCTACTTGGAAAGAAGATGCTGAGAAGGAATTAAGTAATGCGATTTCCGCAGTTGACCAACAGTTATCACAACTTGAACAAGAAGGTCAACAAATAGTTAGTAATATAAGATCCCAGTCAGTAAATCCATTAGATCCTAGAGTTCAAGAGCAAGTTGGCCAAGTTCAGCAACAAGTTGGTGCAAAAAGAAACGAACTTGAAGAGCAAAAAAGAAATCTATTGCAACAACAAAGCCAAGTTCGTGATTTAAAAATGGATGAAATTGTTGATCAAGGACAGGTTGATAGCTTTTGTGATGTTTCCGTTGGAGATAATCTTATTAAGAAGATGCAAGTTTCAATAACAGTTAAAGATGGGATAATTCAATCGATTAATAATAACGAATAAATTTAAAGGTTTAAATTCCTTTTGAATGTAAATCATAGTTTCTTTGGCGCTATTTTTTTGTAAAATATAAACANAACNATCTTTAGGAGTTTTGTAAGTTCTTAAAGCTAGTAAAACTTTAAAAAATCTATCTGATGTCTCACGAAATATTTATGCCAGCTCTTAGTTCTACTATGACTGAAGGCAAAATTGTTGAATGGTTAAAGAATCCTGGAGATAAAGTTGAAAGAGGAGAATCTGTTTTAGTTGTTGAATCAGATAAAGCTGATATGGATGTTGAATCTTTTCAAGATGGATATCTTGCTGCAGTACTAATGCCAGCTGGTAGTACTGCTCCAGTTGGTGAAACCATTGGACTTATTGTAGAGAATCAGGATGAGATAGCTTCTATACAAGAACAAAATAAAGGTAAACAGACTGAAGTATCCAGTGATGCTCAACTCGAATTGCCAAATAACAAACCTGAAATAAAAGAAGAAAAGCAAAAAGAGGTGCCTCAAAATAATGAGCAGGAAGTCGAGATTAAAAGGGAAAAAGTGCTAATTACCTCTAATGAGATTCAATTTAACGCCTCTACTAGTAATAATTCTTCAAGAGTAATAGCATCTCCAAGGGCAAAAAAACTTGCTTCTACAATGGGAGTTGAATTAGCAAAAGTGCATGGATCAGGACCTCATGGAAGGATTCAGGCTGATGATGTACTGAAGGCAAATGGCCAACCTGTGTCTATTCCATGGATAGGAGAGGGAAGTTCTCCCGCTAGTATTTCCAGTCCTCATGTTCAAGCTGAAAGGAAGTCAGAGACATTAGGGAATAGTTTTGGAAACCCCGGGGAAACTGTTCAATTTAATACTCTTCAAAAAGCTGTCAATAAGAATATGGAATCAAGTTTAAATGTTCCATGTTTTAGAGTTGGGTATTCAATTAATACTGATAAATTGGATAATTTTTACAAGAAAGTAAAGCAAAATGGAGTTACTATGACTGCGTTGTTAGTCAAGGCAGTTGCAAAGACACTTAAAAAACATCCCCAAGTTAATTCAAGCTTTTCAGAAAACGGAATTTCTTATCCAGAAAATATAAATATTGCTGTGGCTGTTGCTATGGAAGATGGAGGATTGATAACTCCAGTATTAAAAGAACCTTGTAACACTGATTTATTTGAATTATCTAGAGAGTGGAAAGATCTTGTGAAAAGATCTAGAGCAAAACAATTAGAACCAGATGAATACTCAACAGGAACATTTACTTTGTCAAATTTAGGAATGTTTGGTGTTGACAGGTTTGATGCAATACTTCCACCAGGTACAGGTGCGATTTTAGCCATAGCATCATCGAAGCCAACAGTTGTTGCTAATAATGATGGCTCAATATCTGTTAAAAAAATAATGCAAGTAAANTTAACCGCTGATCATAGAGTAATTTATGGTGCTGATGGTGCATCATTCTTAAAAGACTTGTCTTCTCTCATTGAAAACGAGCCAGAAACACTTGTAGCCTAAATTTAATTGAATTTTGAAATTCATAATGAAGAAATAGATCATAAGCTAGAAGCTTATGATTATATTCTTGATGAAACATTAATTGCTAATAAACCTTCTAAAGTAAGGCATGAATCTAGATTAATGATAGTTAGAGATAGTTCATTAGAAGAAGACTTTACAACAAATAAATATACAAAGAATCTCTTGGACGAACTTAGAAAGGGTGATTTGGTAGTTGTAAATGATACGAAGGTGATGAAAGCAAGGTTAAAGGTTGAATTAGAAAATGGGAGATTAGTCGAATTATTAGTTTTGGAGAAAGCAGATCAATCTACTTGGCTATGTTTAGCAAGGCCTGCTAAAAAGTTAAAAATAAACAGTCAATTAAATTTAAAATCATCCTTGGCAAAAGATATAAAATTGCATATTTCTGGGATTGATAAAGAAACTGGAGGAAGATTTATCAAGTTTCCAGAAAATATAAATGATCTAATTTCAATGAATAATCTCCTTGATATATATGGAGAAATACCCCTCCCTCCATATATAAAAAGCGCCGAAGAAGAATCTTTTCATGAAAACAGTTATCAAACTGAGTATGCAAGTAATCCTGGAGCAGTTGCTGCGCCAACAGCAGGATTACATTTAAGTAAAAGTCTTATTTCAAAATTAAAAAAAAAAGGCATATTAGTTATGCCAATTACTTTGCATGTAGGTTATGGAACATTTAAGCCAATTGATCAAGAAGATTTATCTAATTTAAAACTTCATAAAGAGTGGGTCAGTGTTAGTAGGGAAGTGGTAGAAGAAATAAAAAGAGTAAAAAAAACGGACAGAAGAGTAATAGCTATTGGAACTACAAGTGTAAGAGCTCTTGAAAGTTGTTATTCGTATGAAATGGAAGACCTAATTCCTATAGCTAAGTATGTTGATTTAGTAATTAAGCCAGGCTATAAATTCAAAGCAGTTGATGGATTATTAACTAATTTTCATCTTCCAAAGAGTTCATTATTACTCCTAGTAAGCGCAATGATTGGTAGAGAAAGATTACTAAATCTTTATAAAAATGCCATAAAAGAAAAATTTAGATTTTTCTCTTATGGCGATGCTATGTACATTTCCCCAGATTCATTTCTGGTGAANAAATAAATTTAAGCTTTAACTGGCTCCTCAATTATTCCACTTGGAACTTCAGTAAACATAATTGATGATAAATACCTCTCAGCTAAATCTGGNAAAACAACCACTATAGTTTTTCCTGCATATTCATCTTGCTCAGCTAATCTAACAGCAGCAGCAGCAGCAGCTCCACAAGATATTCCCACGAGAAGACCTTCTTCTTTTGCCAATCTAAGAGCCATCTCGATTGATTCATCATTCGTAACCTGTTCAACTTTATCAACAATTGATAAATCAAGGTTTTTAGGAATAAATCCTGCTCCTATGCCTTGTATTTTGTGTGGTCCAGATTTAACTTCTTCGCCATTCATTGTCTGTGTAATAACAGGGCTATGTGATGGTTCTACTGCTACAGAAACAATATTCTTGCCCTTCTCTTGTTTGATGTATCTTGAAACTCCTGTAATTGTTCCACCTGTTCCAACCCCAGCAACAAAAACATCAATCTCACCATCGCAATCATCCCAAATTTCAGGCCCAGTTGTTTTGAAATGAATTTCTGGGTTTGCTGGATTATCAAACTGACCCGGCATGAAATATTGAGAGGGATTACTTTCTGCGATCTCTTTAGCTTTGGCGATTGCTCCTGGCATACCTTTAGAAGCCTCTGTTAAAACAATTTCGGCGCCTAATACTGCCATCACTCTTCTCCTTTCAATAGACATAGATTCTGGCATTGTAAGGATTAGTTTGTAACCTCTTGCTGAAGCTGTAAAAGCTAAGGCAATTCCAGTATTTCCAGATGTAGGTTCAACAATGGTTTTGTCTTTTGTAAGTTTTCCGCTTTTCTCCGCATCCCATATCATGTTTGCACCAATCCTGCATTTAACACTATAGGCAGGATTTCTACCTTCAATTTTTGCTAATACAGTAGCTTTAGCGTTTTTAGTAACTGATTTTAATTTTACTAATGGAGTGTTTCCAATAGCAAAACTGTTGTCCTCATAAATTTTTGCCATTTATATTATTGAGAAAATATACATTAATACTAACTATTTTTTTTGAAAAAGAGTATATAAGTTTTTATACGGTAAATACTAGGTATTTAAAAATTATTTAATGCTTCAGAAAAGGTTCTCCATAAGTGATCTTTATCTTCTAGTCCAACAGATACTCTAATAAGGTGCGAAGGAATGTTAAAACTTTCAACCCAATCTAATTCGTCATAATGAGCTAATAAAACATAAGGACATACAAGGGTAAATTTTGTACCTAAACTAGGTCCTTTTGATATTTGAAGAGAATCATAAAACTTTTTAGCTTTCTCAAGACCTCCTTTTAATTCAAACGATAATAAGCAACCATATCCCCCATCAGAAGTAAGTATGGAATTGAAATTAGGACAATTTTCGGGATGGAAAATATTTTTGATCTCTTTACGGGTTTCTAATCTTTTTTTTAATTCTAAACATGCTTTATTTTGCTCAAAAACTCTTTGTTTTACATCTCTACTAGCTTTTTCGAGTGAAACCATATCGCCATCTGAAAGCATTGGAAGGTTGATTTCATTTAAAGCATTTCTAAACTGATCAATCCATCTGCTTTTTGGATTTAGTATTAGTGACCCAGCAAGAATATCCCCGCTACCTGAAAAGATTTTTGTTAGTGAAGTGAAAACGATATCTGCATGTTCTAGAGAATTTATATTTAAATTTGAACCAATAGTATCGTCAACTATCACAGGTATATTTAATTTATTAGCTATTTCTGAAATTTTTTTTATGTTCACACATTTGAGCATTGGATTACTTGGTAATTCAATAATCAAGGCTGCTGGATTTATTTTTATTATTTCTAATTCAATATCCTTGCAATTTTCTTCTGTTACTAACTTGGCTCCATGAAAGATATGCATTGGTAATTTAAGTACATCTACATATGGGAAACCAATTTGAAGTGTAGGTCTATCTGGAAACAATTTATATATTATTTCTAATGATGTGTATAGTGCTGACATGCCAGATGAAGTTAAGTGGACATCATTGGAGCTTGATTTTGTAAACTTGGAAATTCTATCTTTTATTCTTTGATAACTTTC
>JGI26064J46334_1000270_pt1 | contig 11663 bp, 11 predicted proteins | sample MarorgKNORR_S2LV_FD_46334 | JGI IMG/M metagenome (IMG submission 46334) | reverse complement strand
TAATAATTTTTTCAAATATATTATTTTCCTACTAAGTATTTAGATCATTACTAATGATTACCTCTCTCATCATTTGAAGAGATGTAATTCTTCTTTGTAAGTGAGTTTCAATCCAGGTTTCAACAATTTTCAGTAGTTTTAACCAGACTTGTTTAGGACCTAATAATTTTCCATTACTGTGAAAAGGTACTTTTTCTAGTAATAGTCTTTGAAGTAAAGCAAGTTCAGATGGATTCAACTCAGCGCTTGCATTAGGTATTGTTCCAATTGCAAAACCTTCTTCAGGAATAAAACTACACTTCCAGCTCCATTCTCCAATTGGGGGTATCAGCTTGGAGCCAGAATGACAACAGTTTTGAAGTGGTAAACAATATCCTCCTAGAGCTAATAAATGAATACACGATTGAACGCTTATTGCTAGCGCTTCTAAGGAATTAAATTCTGTTTTATGTAATTCATTTAGTCTATTTAGATGCATTAAAACTAGTTTAAGTAAATCTTTTTGCGGGTCTTCATTCCCAACCATAATCAGAATCAGCTCTGAAATCGCTTGTGCTGCTGAAAGTGTTTCGATGTTTTTTCCTAGATTCCCATAACTCTTAATAATCTTTATTTGTGTAACTTTCTTAAGATCTTTTTTCCCAACTATGTGTAAATCTAAAAGATTAAAAGGTGATGTTGCTCCCAGTCTGCTTTTTGGTTTTCTTGCCCCTGGTATTGCAAGACGAGATATTCCACTTTCTTCACTAAGTATGGTTAAAAGCCTGTCATTTTCACCGAGAGGTCCAACTTTTAAAGACAATCCTTTCATTCTTTGATTTAAATTCATTACTCCTTTTTCTTTTGTTCTTGGGTAATTTCAAAGCCAAAACTTGTTCCAATATATGTTGACCCTGCTTCAATGATTTCTATTGCTTGATCAAAAGTTTTAATGCCTCCAACAGCTTTAATTGAACAACGATTTTTAACAAGTTTAGAGACATGTTTTGTTTGATCCTTTGAGACAGATGGACCAAAACCATTACCTATTTGAATCCCAATTGCTCCCGCATCAATTAGAGCATCTATTGCCATCGAAAGTTTTGATGAGTTTATGAGTATATTTGCATCAATTATTACTCTTACTGGAATACCAAGTTCACTTATTTGATTTATTTCCTCAGCAAAAAGTTCTATATTTCCTTCTTTTAATGCAAAATAATTTGGAACTAGATCTAACTCATCTGCTCCTTTTTCTATTGCATACTCGGCTTCTTTTCGTTTGTTAGAAGTTGGGATGAAACCAAAAGGGAAGGCAATGACTGAGATTAATTTTGTAGTACTTTTGCTACCTAACCTTTCACGTGCAATTGTTAGGTTTGCAAGACTAGTGCATAAGCCTGCGAAGCCATTTTGCTTGGAGGCATCACAAACCTGAACAATCGTTTCTTTATTAAAATGAGGATTTAGGATTGCTTGATAAATCACATTAGAAATATTGGCATGAGCTTCTTCCAAGCTATTTTTACTCATTTGACTGGTAGCTAACTTTTTTCTTGGATTACGCCATATCCTCCGTGATTTCTCTTATATATGACTCGTAATGCTGATCCTTCTTCCTCTCTAAATAAATAGAAATCATGATCAATCAAGTCTAATTGGACTCTTGCTTGCTCAATGGTCATAGGATCCATCTCAAAATATTTGCGTCTTACTCCTGGGCTAGGTAAATGAGGTTCTTTACCTTCAATGAGCGAATGATCCGAGGAAGAAAAATTTTCAGTTTCTTCGTTTTGGACTGATTTCGTTGACTGATTATTATGAACATTATGACTGTTATGTCGCTCTTTGTACTTACGTAATTGTCGTGCAAGTTTATTTGCTACTAAGTCGATGCTTGCATAAAGATTCTCACTTCTTTCTTGGGCTCTTATTACTGTTCCGTTTGCAAAGACAGTCACCTCAGCTGTCTGTTGTGGCACGCGAGGATTTCGAGCGACTGAGAGGTGGACATCAGCTTCTTGCACCATTTCTTGGAAATTGTGAGTTGCTTTATCAATTTTTGTTTTGGTGTAATCACGAAGTGATGGAGTTAATTCAAGATTGCGTCCATGNATAAGAAGCTTCATTCTGTTTCGCCTGANTCAGGGCCTAATAGCAACTTAGATCTAACCCCTCAACTTGCACAATCTTCTTCCGCTTTTCTTTTTGAACCTAAAAATATTGTGCCATTTGAGACTGCCTTAGGTTGGCAGAAGAATTTTCTAAAAAACCTTATTGAGGAACCGTTCTCACCCCAAGCAGTATGGCTTCTTGAACATTTTTCTTGTTTCACAATGGGTAGAGGTAGCGATAAAAAAAATTTGTTGTTCGAAGAAAATAATTCTCCTTTGCCAGTTTTTAGTATTGAGAGAGGAGGTGAAGTTACGCATCACATGCCTGGGCAGATCGTTGGATATCTGGTTCTAAATTTAAGTCTTCACAAAAAAGACTTATCTTGGTATTTGAGAGAATTGGAGCAAGTGCTGATCGATGTTCTTGACTTGTTGGGAATAGAGGGGAAGAGGGTAGATGGCTTAACAGGAGTTTGGTGTGAAGATAAAAAGGTTGGTTCAATAGGAATTGGTTGCAAGAGATGGGTGACTCAGCATGGATTTTCACTAAATGTAGATTGTGATCTAATTGGTTTTGAAAAGATAATTCCTTGTGGACTAGATAAAGTGAAAGTAGGGAAATTGAGTGATTGGATACCTGGCATCAAAGTCTGTGACGTTACGCCTCTTTTAAGGGAATCTGTTAAAAGACGTTTTAAATTGAACTGGGAAAAAATAAATCAATCTCTTTAAATATCACTAAAAAAATAACAAATTATTTTTTGGCTATGACAAAAACTAACTCACAAAAAAATATATTTTCTTCTGAGGATGCTTTGGCTTTTTGGATCCCTAATAGGAAAGAGGAACAAGCAATTAATAGAAGATCTCATCTTAATAAGATCACTCAAGTTGACGAGATTTGGGAACTATTAAAAGTTCAGTTAGGGGAGGTATTGGCGGTTGATTCACCACATACTTTCCACCCAGAAAGCTTTACATATGAAGAACTTGCAGAAAATATTTCTATGGCAGCATCTGCTTTTTCTCAGGTCGGAGTAGAACCTGATGAGGTGGTCGCTCTTTTTGCCGAAAATAGTCCTAGATGGCTCATCGCCGATCAAGGTCTTATGCGAATAGGTGCAACAGACTCTGTTAGAGGTGCGACTGCTCCACCAAGTGAACTTAGATATATTCTTGAGGATTCAAAAGCGGTTGGATTGATTGTTCAAAACTCCGATGTATGGGAAAGACTTTCGCTTAATGATGATCAAATCAATANTTTGAAATTTGTTCTTCAACTTGAGGGTAAAGCTTGTGAAGGCGTTTTTGAATGGGAGACTTTTTTGAAGAAAGGATTGAATATAGAAAATGTAAGTAAACAGGAGAAAATAATTGATAGGCAACCAAAAAGAATAGCAACCATTTTATATACTTCTGGAACGACTGGTAAACCTAAAGGAGTTCCACTAACACATTCTAATTTATTACATCAAATTAGGTCTCTCGCTTGTGTAGCGAACCCTTCTCCAGGTGCGCCTGTATTAAGTGTCTTACCAATTTGGCATTCATATGAACGTAGTGCAGAATATTATTTTTTTTCTTGTGGTTGTACTCAAACATATACATCAATTAGGCATCTTAAGGAAGATTTGCCAAGGGTTAAGCCAATAGTAATGGCAACAGTTCCAAGGCTTTGGGAGTCAATAAAGTTAGGGTTTGAGGATGCTGTTGATAAAATGCCGAGACTGAGAAAGACCTTGATAAAAAGTGCGATTTCTAATAGTAAGGCATATAAATTGGCACGAAGAAAACTTTATTTTTTAACTATTGAGAGTGTTTCTAGTTTTGAACAACTTATCTCTTGTATAGAGATTCTTTTACGGTACCCCATTCATAGAATTTCCTCTATTTATTTATGGCCAAAAATCCTTACCAAGATTTGTGGAGGAAAATTGAGATTCCCAATTAGTGGTGGAGGTGCAATTGCTCCGCATATTGATTCTTTTTTTGAAGCTTTAGGTGTTGAGTTATTAGTTGGTTATGGCTTAACAGAAACTAGTCCAGTCCTCACATGTAGAAGGCCTTGGAGAAATATACGTGGGGGTGCAGGTCAACCATTGCCAGAGACTGAGATAAAAATAGTAGATCCTGAAACATTCCAAATAAAAAAACTGCGTCAAAAAGGTTTGGTTCTTGCGCGTGGTCCTCAAATAATGTCTGGTTATTTAGGGAAACGATCTGAATCGAAGAAGGTTTTAGATGCTACTGGCTGGTTTAATACTGGAGATTTAGGGATGTTGCTTTCTGATGGATCCTTAATCCTGACTGGAAGAGCAAAAGATACGATTGTGCTAAGTAGTGGAGAAAATATTGAGCCTGGACCTTTGGAGGAATGTTTGATTGCTAGTCCATTGATTGAGCAGGCTTTGCTATTGGGTCAAGATCAAAAATATCTTGCTGCTTTGATTGTTCCAAGAATTGATCACGTAAAAGAATGGCTGGCAGAAAGGGGTGTGAATTCAAAAGTTGTTCTTGGAATATCTCCTGAAAATTATGAATTAAGACAATCTCTAAAATTGGAAATGAATCAAGCACTGGCAAATCGTCTCGGATCTAGAAGAGAAGAGAGATTATTTTCAATTGCCTTGGTAGAGCCATTTACAATAGAAAATGGCTTGTTAACGCAAACTCTTAAGCAAAAACGTGAAAAAATTATCCAACGTGATTTGAAACTTATAAATGAAATATATGGTTTGTAATTTGTTTGTTTGGTCAATTAAATTGACCAATACTATCTTTTACTGAGACTCTATGTGTCGAATCATGATTGGTTGACTAGGTGGACTCAATTTCTATAAAACGTTCAATAACTGTCAGAGCAGTTGTAACACCTTCATGGAAAGAGGAGGCTGAGCGTGAATTAAGCAATGCAATATCAGCAATAGATCAGCAACTTGGTGAATTAGAAAAAGAAGGACAACAAATAGTTGATGGTATTAGACGTCAGAGCTCTAATCCCCTTGACCCAAGAGTTCAAGAGCAAGTCGCTCAAGTTCAGAACCAAGTTGCTTCGAAGAGATCAGAATTTGAAGAACAAAAAAGAAATCTTCTGTCACAGCAATCTCAAGTTCGTGAGTTGGAGATGGAACAAATCGTCGAGCAAGGACAAATTGACAGCTTTTGTGATTTAAAAGTTGGTGATAACTTAGTCAGTAAAATGGGTGTGAGTATTTTGGTCAGAGATGGCGTAGTAGAGGCAATTGATCAAGATTGAAATTTGGTCGAACTACAATTAATCCAAAAATAATTTTTGATATTAAGAAGAAATCCACATAAAAAAAACTATCGTTGTAAGGACACTCATGTAGAACTAACATTGGTATGTATTGATACTTGCAAAGCTTCTAGATAGAAAATTTTGAAGCCTTGCCACAAACTCTCCATAAAGGAAATAGGAACAAATTATGGCCACTCATGACATNTTTATGCCTGCTTTAAGTTCAACTATGACTGAGGGCAAAATAGTTGAGTGGCTAAAAAAACCTGGAGATAAAGTTGAAAGAGGTGAGTCAGTTTTAGTTGTTGAGTCAGATAAAGCTGATATGGATGTTGAGTCTTTCCAAGATGGCTTTCTTGCTTCGATTGTGATGCCTGCAGGCAGCTCTGCACCTGTTGGAGAGACAATCGGATTGATCGTTGAGACAGCAGATGAGATCGCTGCGGCTCAAGCAAATTCACCTTCTCCTTCCCCTCAATCAGGAAGTCAAGAAAAAGAGAGTTCATCGCCTCAAGTTCAAGAAAAACAAGCCTCTGTCGACTCTCCTAAAGCAACAGTAGTTACAAAGGCATCTCCTGCACCTCTTGTTTCAGAATCCTCTGTAAATCAGGATCAGTTTTTAAATGATGGTCGAATAGTCGCTTCCCCAAGAGCTAAAAAACTTGCTTCTCAAATGGGAGTGGATTTGGCAACTGTTAGGGGCTCAGGACCTCATGGACGAATACAAGCTGAGGATGTTCAAAGTGCAAAAGGGCAACCCATAAGCGTTCCTTGGATTGCAGAAAGTAATGCTCCGGCGAAAATCGTTTCTGATGTGCCTCGCATAGAAAAAAAATCTGTTGACTCTGGTAAGCCACCTGCTCCAGGGAAAAGTTTTGGAGCTAGAGGGGAAACAATCTAGAGGGGAAACAATTGCATTTAATACTCTTCAACAAGCTGTAAATCGGAACATGGAGGAAAGTTTAAATACTCCTTGTTTCAGAGTCGGATATTCAATTCTTACTGATGAATTGGATGATCTTTATAAACAAGTTAAACCTGATGGAGTAACTATGACTGCTTTACTTGCTAAAGCAGTTGGCTTAACCCTGGCTAGACACCCCCAGGTGAATGCAGCTTTTAGTTCTGAGGGGATTGCCTATCCTTCACAAATAAATGTAGCCGTTGCAGTTGCGATGGAGGACGGAGGGTTGATAACTCCAGTGCTGCAAAATGCTGATAAGACGAGCCTTACTGATTTATCCCTACAATGGGCTGATCTTGTTAAGCGAGCTAGGAATAAGCAATTAGAACCGCAAGAATATAGCAGTGGAACGTTTACACTCTCGAATCTAGGTATGTTTGGAGTGGATCGTTTTGATGCAATTCTGCCCCCAGGGACTGGAGCAATTTTAGCGGTAGGAGCTTCATTGTCTAAAGTTGTTGCTTCTAAAGATGGTTCGATTTCAATCAAAAAACAGATGCAAGTAAATCTTACCGCTGATCACAGAGTGATATATGGGGCTGATGGAGCACTATTCCTCAAGGATTTGGCATACTTAATTGAAAAGAACCCTTATAGCCTCTCGTCTTGAGATTTAATTAGTTGAGCCACAAGTGATTTTTTTTACTTTAATCTGATTTGATGTGTTAGATCAAAAAGATAATCTTTTAAGCTCATATAACTATGATTTACCTAAAGATTTAATTGCTCAATCACCTACCAGGAGTAGGCATGATGCCAAATTGATGATTATAAAAGATGGCCTCGATGATTCTTTAAACCTTGTGCATGCAAAGGTATGGGACATAAAGGATATCTTGAAGCCTGCCGATCTTTTAGTTGTTAATAATACGCGAGTTGTTAAAGCAAGATTGAAAATTCGATTGTCAGGTGGAGGGGCAGGTGAATTATTGCTAATGGAACCTAGGGGTGATGGCCGATGGCTTTGTCTTGGTCGTCCTGCTAGGCGTATGAGAGGAGGTGATCAATTGTGGTTGGATACGTCACGAGATAATTCTTTAATCTTGAAAGTTATTGATAAGGATGAGAAAACAGGCGGAAGAATTATTCAATTTTCAAATGAGTTTACTAGTTGGACAGAAATGGAAAATTTACTTGATTTATGTGGAGAAGTCCCATTGCCTCCATATATAGATAAGGACAAATCTAGTGGTCATGAGGAAANCTATCAGACTAGATTTGCTTCGAAACCAGGAGCCATAGCTGCTCCCACAGCGGGCTTACATCTAAGTGATGAACTTATAGAAATTTTAAAAATCAGAGGTATTAGAATTGCACAAATTACTTTGCATGTTGGCTTAGGAACCTTTAGACCACTAGAAAAAGAAGACCTATCTCAGCTGCATTTACATAGTGAGTGGATAGAGGTTACTGAAGAGACCATAAAAGCAATAACTACTTGTAAGGAAGATGGGGGGAAAGTCTTTGCTGTAGGTACTACAAGTGTGAGAGCCCTTGAGGCTGCTTACCTTTCAGGAAGAGGCGCCTTGAAGCCGTATGAAGGCAAAGTCAATTTGGTAATTAAACCAGGATTTAAATTTTCCGTCATTGATGGATTGCTAACTAACTTCCACCTACCTAAAAGTTCCCTATTACTTTTAGTTAGCGCTCTAATTGGTCGAAATCGTATGTTGAAACTTTATAAACATGCTATCTCTAACAAATATCGATTTTTCTCTTATGGAGACGCGATGTTGATAACACCTGAGTCGGTTATTTAAACTCAAAAGTCAAGCTAATGATGGTTCTTTAATAACGCCTGTAGGAACATTCTCAAACATTACGGATGAGATATATCTTTCGGCAAGGTCAGGAAGAACCACAACGATTGTCTTCCCTGAGAACTCTTCTTTTTCGGCAAGTCTTAAAGCCACAGCTGCAGCGGCACCACATGAGATTCCAACTAGTAGACCTTCTTCTTGTGCTAAACGTAATGCCATTGCAATAGACTCATCATTAGAGACTTGCTCAACTTGATCGACTACTGATAAGTCAAGATTTTTAGGGATAAACCCAGCTCCGATCCCTTGAATCTTGTGAGGGCCGGGCTTTACCTCTTCTCCATTGAGAGTTTGTGTTATTACTGGGCTATGAGTGGGCTCAACGGCAACAGATAATAATGAATGATTTTTTTCTTGTTTTATAAAACGAGAAACACCTGTTATTGTTCCACCTGTCCCGACGCCAGAGACTAAAACATCAATTTGGCCATCGGTATCATCCCAAATTTCAGGACCTGTTGTTTTGAAATGTATTTCTGGATTAGCTGGATTATCAAATTGTCCTGGCATGAAGTATTTTTGAGGGTCGCCATCAGCTATCTCCTTCGCTTTTGCAATGGCACCAGGCATTCCTTTTGCTGCTTCAGTTAGTATTAATTCAGCACCAAGAACAGCCATCATCCTCCGACGTTCAATTGACATGGACTCAGGCATCGTGAGGATTAACTTGTAACCTCGAGCAGCAGCTGTGTAAGCAAGGGCTATTCCAGTATTTCCAGAAGTTGGTTCAATAATGACTTTATCTTTATTGAGTAAACCTTTCTTCTCAGCATCCCAGATCATGTTCGCTCCTATTCTGCACTTAACGCTGTAGGCGGGGTTACGGCCTTCTATCTTTGCCAGTACTGTTGCTTTTGCGTTTTTTGTAATTGAATTAAGCTTGACTAATGGGGTATGACCAATAGCGAAACTATTGTCTTCATAGATTCTGGACATTTTTTAAATGACTTAATTAACTAATACTCTAAATCTATATAAAAATCTCGGTAATTGGTTGTTTAGATAATCTTTATTAGTGATTTTTTTATATTACTGAATTAAATCTTGACCATAATTCGTCTTCATTTTCTAGCCCTACTGACACTCTTAATAAGTGTTCCGAGACGCCACAACTCTCAGCCCATTTCAATTCTTTGAAGTGAGCTAACTGAACATATGGACAAACCAATGTAAAATTTGTACCTAAGCTTGGCCCTTTGTTTACTCTTAATGAATCATAAACTCTTTTTGATTCTTCAATCCCTCCTTTAAGTTCAAACGATAATAGACATCCATAACCTCCTCCTTTTTTTAATAGCGAATTAAAATTTTTACAATATTGAGGATGTAAAACCTTTGAAATTTCTTTTTTTGTTTCTAATTTTTCTTTCAGCTTTAAGCAAGATTGATTTAACCTTTTTAAGCGATCCTTTACGTCTCTACTAGTTAACTCCAACTCAATAGCATCTGAATCAGATAGTGTAGATAATGCAACTTTAGGAATTATCTCAGCTATTTCTTTTTTCCATTTAGAGTATGGACTGATAACAGTACTGCCAGCAAGAATATCTCCTCTCCCAGCAAAACTTTTTGTAAGAGAACTAAAAATCACATCTGCATAAGGAGTTAGGTGAACATTTAGAGATGAACCGATGGTATCGTCAACAATGACAGGTATGTTTTTTTCTTTAGCTAATTTTGAAATAGATATTAGGTCAACACATTGCAATAAAGGGTTACTAGGTATTTCTATGATTAATGCAGCTGGATTTTTTTTATCCAGCTCTTCTTTTATATGATTTAATTTTGTTTTAATAATGAGATCGCTTCCTTGGAAAATTATTTGAGGGAGTTTAAGCACATCAACATATGGGAAGCCTATTTGAAGAGTCGAAGAAGTCCCTTTGATACAATTTATAGCTGAAATAATAGTCGTTAGGGCAGCCATACCTGAACGATGTAGTCGTATTAGACNNTTATCGCAATTGTATATATTTGCCAAGCGTTTGATAAGTTCCTCTCTGGCGCAATCACCATCTGAAGTGAGTGGTTTCTTCTCTTTCCCAAGGGCTATTGCCGCTTCACGTGAAGACAATCCAAGACCAGTGTGTTGCCAGAAGGCTTTTGCTGAAGAGGTATTTTTTTGGTCAATAATTAGACACGAAACGCCAAGAAAGTCTTCTATTTTTGAAAAACAATCTGAATTCTTTCGAAGACAATATTCCTGGGCACTTAAAGCAGAAGCTCTGTTGGGGTAAGGCCAACTGCTTTTGTTCGATTCGCCATGAAATTCAAGTGATTTTCGAGCTATCTCTGCAACAAAAGGATTAAATCCAAATCTAGGGTAAATTGCTTTTAATGAATTTATACAAGCTGGAACCTTCTCTTCGTATGCGATTACATCTTCCCATCTAGGCAATGCAACAGATACAGCATGTGGCCTACTTGGTAGAGGCTCTCCTAAATCTTTGGCACTCCAGCAAGGATCAATAAGTAAATTTCTTTCAGTCAAGAGATAGTTCCTAAGGCTTGATTCAAATCAGCACTTAAGTCTTCAATGTCCTCACATCCAATAGAAAATCGAATAAGTGAATCAGTAATTCCAATTTTTAATTTTGTTTCCTTGGACACTGAAGCATGTGTCATTGTGGCTGGATGGCAAACAAGACTTTCAATTCCTCCGAGACTTTCTGCCATTTTGAAGTAATGAAGACTTTTACAAAATGAATAGGTTTGAGCTTGGGTTGCGTTAACAGTGGCAGTAACAATTGCTCCTCCCATAGCCATTTGTCTTTTTGCTAATTTACATTGTGGATGATCATTCCTGAAAGGATATCGAACATATTTTATTGCTGGATTATCGGCTAATTGATTAGCTATTTTAGATGCATTATTAACTTGTCTTTCTAGGCGAAGTGGAAGAGTTTTTATTCCTCGTGTAATAAGCCAGCAATCAAAGGGAGAAGGGTTTAATCCAAGAGCTTTCTGGGCGAAATTTAGCTTGTCTCTCCAGATAGGATTCTCGGTGCATACTGCACCTCCAAGTGCATCTGAGTGACCATTAATAAACTTGGTCGTGCTAGTTAAAGATAAGGTCGCTCCAAGTTTAAGAGGTCTTTGTAATAGAGGTGTTGCAAAAGTATTGTCTACAACAACAGGTATTTCCATTTTATTTGAGAAATGACAAATCCCTTCAATATCAATAATTTTGAGGAGTGGGTTAGTAGGACTTTCGATCCAAATCATCGCGGGTTTGTGATTTGAAATGACTTCTTGGAAATTGGGCTTAGTAAAGTCTATCCATTGAGTTTTTAATCCAAAACGATTAAAAACTTGTTCAAATAATCTCACCGTACATCCATAAAGGTTCTCCTCACAAAGGATTAAGTCTCCAGCCTGAAGAGTGGAGACTATTGCTGTAATCGCAGCGACTCCAGAACTAAATACACTAGCGAATTGACATTCTTCCAGATCAGACAAAACTGATTCAAGAATTCGAAAATTTGGATTTCCTGAACGAGTGTAATCAAAGCCACCCTCATTGCCAT
>JGI26064J46334_1000269_pt1 | contig 11675 bp, 17 predicted proteins | sample MarorgKNORR_S2LV_FD_46334 | JGI IMG/M metagenome (IMG submission 46334) | reverse complement strand
TTTAATTGAATAAATTCCAGGATTTTTTCTTCCTAATTTTATATATTCAATATTTACTTCATTTTCTAAAAAAATTGATAGATAATTATCCTGATTTATATTTGATTTTTCATCAAAGAAGATTTCTAAAGTATCAGTGAGAAATGACAAGTCATTTTTATTTATGTTCTTAATATAAATTTTATCTTGGCTAATCAAAATATTATATATTTTAAAAAGTTCAAAATCAGTAATAGTCTCTAAATCTTTTAATTCGATCGAATAATCAAAAGTTATATTATTTTTTGATAAATCTAAATCAAAATTAATAAAACTTTCACCATTAACAGAATAAACTTCGGACATAATATTAAGCATGTATAAAAGAGTATCGAGATCTACAGTGAGCTTATCAGCAAGGTCTTGTATATTCCAATTGTCCTGATCCTTGATTATATTGATCAAAAATGTAAAATCTTGAAGTTTAAGTTTTTTATTCATTAATTAATTCCAATAACTTATTTTTTTCAGATTCTGACATATGAATTATTTCACTTTCAGTCAAAAGTAAGAATTGTGTCAGTCCTTGAAGATCGTATGTTTCTAACTCGATCTTTAATTTGTCTTCAAATATATTTTTATTTTTAACCTTATGNTTAAATTTATTTTTAAAGATAAAATAACTGTCTTCTGACAATTCGATAATTAATAACACAGGAGTCATGCTTTCTTCCCATGAAAAATTAATCTTGACATTATCAAAATTATGTAAATTAGGTAAGGANCCAATTTTTAAATCNTCTATATTGCTTAATTTAAATGTTTTAAATATAGATTGTTCATTTACTCCTACATACCACTGGCCATCATATTGTTTAAGACCAAGCGGNTATACTTTTCTAACAGATCCTTTGTATTTATAAGATATACGTCTTTTTTCATTAATCGCTTGTACAATTTTTGATATGTTTATGCTTTGCTCATCGAATTGATAATTTAAATTTAAATATTTTTTTATTATTTGATAAATACTAATAAATCTATTTGTATCAATATTCTTAGATTTTTTAATTTCTTCGATAATTCTTGTTCCTGATATTGAATAACCATCTGAAAGTTTCCATTTGTCATTTTCAAATTCAATTAAATATCCCATTTCTTTTAACAATGATTTGTCTCTTTCAAAAGAGCGTTTGAAAGCAGAATCTCCTAATTCACGATAATCTAATATATTATCTTTAATAAAATCAGTGGTTATATTTTCATTATTTGAAGAGAACAAAGTTAATAAATTAAGTCCTCTTTTAAATACATTTTTCATTAATACCTAATTTTATTGTATTTAAATTTAATAATTATTTTTTAACTGTTGTATTTGTATAAAGCAAAACTAATGTAATATTAGATATATGAAAGTCTGGATAGATCAAGATTTGTGCACAGGTGATGGCCTTTGCGAAGAAATTTGCCCTGATGTTTTTGTTGGCAAAGATGATGGCTTTTTTATGTAAAAGAAGGCGACAAAATATTTTCTGAAGAAGATGGAAATGTTGGAGGCGCACAAGGTCTAGCAGTAGTTCCAAAGGGTCAAGAAGAGGCAGTAATTGAATCAGCTGAGGAATGTCCAGGCGAATGCATAATGATCGAACCTAGCTAAATAAAAATCTTCCACTAACAACAAACCCTGTATGACCAACCATCTCATTTTTTGGCCTCACTATTCTATTGTCTACTATCCATTCTCGATTTAAAGTTTCGGTTACATTGATATTAATAAAATTATTATTTGAAAGTTCTGTAACAATTTTTTGAACTTGTGTAATTGATGGTAAATAAGAAACCCATTGTAAATTTTGCTTCACTGAATTGTTATCGAAAAATTCCCAAGGCTCAGGAATATCAGTAATAACAGTATCTACTTTGTTACTCACATCATCAAATATAAAATCTGAAAGTCGTAAATTTAAATATTCTATTTCTAAAAATTTGGTTTCAGCATGATTTGATGAGATATATCTTTCAATGGTTTTTTTGGCTCTTCTTTGGTTTTTATTACTTTCGTCTAAAGTTATAAGATTACTGTCATTGTCTAAAATTAAACTTAAATAGAGAGTTAAGGCTCCAGAACCAGTTCCAATTTCTAAAATATTTGAAAATTTACTAATATTTCCAGATATTATTATTGATCCAATATCTTTTGGATAAATTATTTGAGGACCTCTTTTCATTAATAAAATAAATTCATCAAATGAAGGAATATAAACTTCATATTCTTGGTCTTTGGAAGTTTTAACTTTAGTAGGTAATGTTTTTATATCATTATGTTTAATAGTTCCGTTTTGTGTAACAAAAGTTTGATCTTCTTGTATTACGGATAAGTGTTTTGTGTTGTTTGATTTAAAAACAACAACAGTATTGTCAAATTTCACTATTTCTTATAGTAACAATAAAAAATATGCAATTGTAGATAAAACTACACCAGCAGAAATAGCTACAGCAACAAATTTTTGTAATGATTTATTCATTTTTTTAAACGTATATTTCTTTTAAATTTTTTGATTTTTTCATAAAGTCTTCCAATGAATATGCCATAGATCAAGAAACTTAAAATTTTGGAATTTTCACTATTAATATTATTTTTTAAATTAGAAAAATTGTCTTTAAATTCAGTCACTTTAATAATCTCCAAATAATCAAACTAAATGACAATATGCAAAGAAAAGACAATGAGAAGTAAACCATTGCTTGTATGAAAAAATTACCTGTAAACAATTGTGTTAATACGTTTGAAAGACCAAATATAATGAAAAATGTTGCTATTGCAAAATAATTTCCTGCTTTAAAGTTTTTCTTTAGCGATTTAATTGAATCTTCAACTTCATCATATGTTTCTTCCTTAGCGTGTTGAAAAAGAGAGTCGGCAGTTTTTATTGCATTTGTTGATAGATTAATAAAATTATTCATTCTGTTTATTTTCTAAAAGTATTTCAATTATACCCTGAATGGTAGCCGCAATTGGTAAAGCTAAAACAGCACCTATCACGCCAGCTGTGTAAGCCCCAAATAGAGTGGCAAATACTGCAACAGCTGGGTGTATGACCATAGTAACTCTTGTTACACGTGGGCTAATGAAGTAGTTTTCAAGGAATTGGTAAGCTGTCAACACAACAAGAGTATATACAATATATGTTGGACCTAAAGATATAGAAGCTAAAACAGGAACTATACCGCCTAGAAATGTACCAACTGCAGGTACTAATTGAGATAATAATCCAGCTGAAATACCCAGGGCGAATGGTGAAGGAAGACCTATTATAAGAAAAGCTATAGTAAAAACAATGCTAGCTAAAATGCCAAGAATTACCCTTGCAGCAATCCAACCACCAGCTTTTGAAACCCCTATTGTCCATACTTGATCAATTGCATTTGATATATTATTTGGCAGAGCTTCCTTTAATTTTATTCTCCAGCCATCACCTTCAGCTATTAAGTAAAAAGAAAAGAAAAATATAACAAAGAAATGAAAGAAAGCATTTAAAATACTTCTTCCTGCAAACACAACTGTATTTCCAACAGCACTTCCGTACTCTCTAAATAAGTTATTGAACTCTTGTTCTAAATTTAAAGATTGACTAGATATGGCAAAGCCTTCACTATTGATATATTTGACAATATTGTCTAAATATTCTGGCATTTGTGATGATAACAAATATAGCTCTTGGACCATTATTGGTATTATTGAAAATATTATTCCACCTATGATAAGAATAATTGCTGCAACTGTAATAATTGCAGAAAGCCTTCTGTTAAATCTTTTTGAAAGTCTATAAACTATTGGTTCAGCAAGAACAGATAGAACCACAGCAACAAACAAATCAAAAATTAAAGATCGGACCCTAAGCAAAATTACTGATGATATGCCTATTAATATAATGTATAAAAAAGCTCGATTTAATAGTGCCTGACGAGTTTCACCTTTAAAGTTATTCACTATATTTAGACCGATGTTTTTGTTTTATAGTTACGATTTATGAAAGCAATATAAAGAAAAAATATAATCAGACCGAGTGAAAAATAGAGTTCAAATTGTGATATTTCGCTATACAAAATATCTCTAGAAAATAAAATAATGACTTGAAAACCAGCTGAAACAATTAAGACAATATTTTTTAAATCAACTCTTCTAATTGTTAAATTTAACAATAATAAACCAGTTCCAATTTTCACAAGTGCTTCAAAAGTATTTCCCGAGAGAAAATATAGATTTCTTAAAGTAAAAAAACCTGATAATCCTATACCACCAAGGGTTACTTGAAAAATACCAATAAGAATCAAAATTGACGAAATCCATGCAAGCGAAAAATTACTATATGACATCTTGGCTTTCATAGGGCCTGGCCATGGTTGCAATGGATTTACTCTTTGAATAAGGTTTGGTGATAATTTAAATACCGATCTTTCGTAATCACCAAAAATTAAGGCGACAACTAAAAGAATTATAAAATAAAAAACATAGTCTATTCCAAAAATGTAAATATAAAACAAGACAAACATATGCCAAAGGAATAAAGTATAAATATTTGCATGAAAAAAAGAAAATAAATTCCATATGATATTATTTTCTAAAAATTTTTCTATAGGATTTCTTAAAAGTAAAAATAAGGATGCTAAACCTATTGAAGCAACAAGATAATAAATAGTTGGTGGATCTTCATTTGAGTTGGCAATTAATCTATAGCTTGAAAGTGACATAAAATCACTTGATGTATTAAATTTATAAAATAAATATCCAAAAGTTATTACTGATAAGCTCGTAAAAAAAGATAACTTATATGAAAATATTTTTCCATCAGCAAAAAAATACCCAAGCTGATGAATTGCAAGCCAAAATATTAAGTAATTTATTAGCTTCAAATATGAGAAAGCTAAAGAAAAATCAAATGTATCAATAGCTATAGTTGAAATGATAAACATTGATAAAGTTAAATATGGATTTGTCTTATGTAAAAATAAAGTTAATGGTGAAAAAATTACAACCACAAGATATATTGATACAAGCCATAAAGGCCACATAATAAATTCTGTTAAAGGCACTACCCCGTCATCTTGACTAGTAAAAAAAAGAGGAAGGCTATATGCTCTTGAGTAAATATTAAGAATTAGTGTTACTACTGAAATCCAGACAATTACAGGTCCTAATAATGCATTGACTCTATCTGTTAAAAATTTCCATTGACTGCCATCTCTACCAACGTTTGCATACCATGCTATTTTATTTGTAAACCCTACAGAAAAGAAAAACAAGGTCATTCCAGCTGTAAACCATGTATACGATGTTAAAAGTGAATCATCNAANGATAAATTATATATAAGATATTCACCGTAAGAGTCAGAAAATCTAATTAGNTAGAATGTATTAAAAATTATCATCANTAATCCAATTACCTTGAGAAAGTCAATAAATCTTTCTCTAGANACTGAAGTATTTTCAATCTCTGTCCTTACAANCTTAAAGCTTGCAAAGCTTGGTAGAAATAATTTAATAATTTTTATCACAATAATATTTTACTGCTCTAATGGCTGTTGAATAGGAATATAATATTTATGTGGAAATTGTTTTATATAAACCTGAAATTGCTGGAAATGTTGGATCATGTATAAGGTTGTCCGCAAATACGGGATTACCATTAAATCTAATAAAACCTTTCGGATTCAATTTCCAAGAAAATAAAATTAGACGCGCGGGTTTAGATTATCATGACTTAGCCTCTGTAAGTATTTTTGAAAATTGGAATGTTTTCTACGAGCAAAATAAAAATAATAATATAGCAATGCTTTCAACAAAAGGGTCTAAAAATATTTGGGACACTGACTTAAAGAATTATGATTATTTTATTTTTGGGCCAGAATCAGTAGGCCTACCTAAAGAAGTACTAGGTCTAAATCATGATATGCTAACAATCCCAATGAGTGATAATTCAAGAAGCATAAATTTAGCAAATTCTGTATCAATTGTTAGTTATGAGTTTCTCCGACAAAATTATAAGAAGTAATTTAAAATTAAATCATGCCAACCTTTGATATTACATCAACATTTGATAAGCAAGAGGTAACAAATGCTGTGGATCAAATGAATAGAGAACTTGTAAATAGATATGATTTCAGAGGAACAAATACAACTGCATTATTAAGTGAAAATAACATAACTATAAAAAGTAGTACTGAGGAAAGAATGAATGCAGCAGATCAAGTACTTAAAGAAAAATTTGCAAAAAGAAATGTATCAATAAAATTTTTATCAAATTTCGAAGACGAAAAAACACCATCTGAATCAAAAAGAAATTACTTTTTAGAATCTGGGATTAATAAAGAGATAGCTAAAGAAATCGTTAAGGAATTAAAAAATAATTTCAAAAAAGTTCAAAGTAGTATTCAGGATGGGTCCGTAAGAGTTTCGGGGAAAAAAAGAGATGAGTTGCAAGAAGTTATTGCTCACTTGAAATCAAAAGATTTTAATATTCACTGAACTATGGAAATTTTAGAGACTGAATTTAGTTTTAAAATATTTGAATCCGATTCTTGAAATAAAAACAGAAAAGACAAAAATTAAACCTATTTGAAAATAATTTAATTCGTATTCTCTTGAAAAATAATAAGCAAAAATAACTATAAACAATCCATAAATTGCTCTAAATATAGAAAACAATATAAAACTACGAAATAACTTATTGTCTAAAAATTTTCGTAAGTTCAATTTTTTTTAAATATTTTATGCCTATTTGCAGCTACAAATTTATAAACAACATCTCTGAAATATTTTGGAAAAACTTTAAACAAAATTACAGTTTTATATATTCCTCCCAAATCACTCGTCGACTGGATAAAAGCTTCTGCTCCGTAAAATTTTTTATTATTTCTAAAGTAAACTATTTCATCTCTTTTTATATCTTCAATGCTTAATTCAGATTGATTCATTATTAAGACATCAGATGATCGATTAGAAAGAAATTTTCCATAAGTTGAACACATTATGCATTCTTCATCAATATATGCTTTATTCATTTTCACTAAAAGTAAGACTTAAAGAATTTACACAGTATCGTTGCCCGGTTGGTTTAGGACCGTCAGGAAATATATGTCCAAGATGCGAGTCACATTTTTTACAATTAATTTCAATTCTTTTCATACCGTAAGAATTATCTTCTTTAGTACTAATAGTATCTTCAAGAGCATCATAAAAACTTGGCCAGCCAGTTCCCGATTCATATTTTTTTTCGGATTCAAATAAAGCAAAATCACAAACTACACAACTATAAATGCCATCTCTTTTTTCATATAAAAGTTCTCCAGAAAATGGTGGTTCAGTCCCGCAATTTTGAGTAACTTCAAACTGATCTTGACTTAAATGCTTTTTGTTTAATTCCATGAACTAATTCTAAATCAGGCAGGATTAAAGTAAATCTCAGATATTTCATCAAACTTGGAACATACAGTGTTTTTTAATTCTAAATTAATTTCAATAATTTCATTATCCATAGTTGTGTCAATATAATCCAAATTACAAAGTGCTAGGTATTTATTTGCACCAATTGATATAATTTTTAAAGATTTGATCTCTTTAATCTTCTCGTTCCCACTAATAATGTCATGGATCATTTCTTGTTTTTTGACACTGATGCTTTCACCAGTAATGAGATGCTTCATTTCATAGCCAAGAAATAAACCAGAAACCATAAGAAGTATACCGATCATAATTGAACTAACAGCATCAAATACAGGATTAGATGTTATATTTGCCAGAATTGTACCAACAAGAGCAATTCCTAAACCTAGTGTAGCTGCAAAATCTTCAACAACTATAGCTATCAATGGTCCATCCGTAGATTCTTTAAGAAGCTTGAATACAGATAAATCTTTATTAACTGCTTTACTTCTCAACTCTTTTACAGCTTTGTATAGAACATAAAGTTCTAAAACGATAGACACAGATAGAACAGCAATTGAAATAAATAGATTTTTTAATTCCTTAGGATGCGATAAAGCCTCAATGCCATGCTCAAGGGAAATAAGTCCACCAATAGTAAAAATAAGAACTGCAACAACTAATGTCCAAAAATATTCCTCTTTTCCCCTTCCAAGTGGGTAAAGCAATTTATTTGGTTTTTTTGATTGTTTTATGCCAAACCATAGAATAAATTGATTTCCAGAATCTACATATGAATGAACCGCTTCAGAGAACATGGCTGATGAAGATGTAATAACGGCTATAACTGTTTTTATACCAGCAATAAAAAAATTTACTGAGAAAGCTAAAAATACAGTTTTGGATGAATCGCTAGATGCCATTTTCTTCGAACCATGTCACGAGCTGAGGATAACCTCCAACTCTTGTATCATCTATAAAAATTTGTGGGACTGTTTTTACACCCTCTCCAATTTTTTTATAGAATTCACTCCTTTCAGTATCATCTGATAAATCAATCTCATCAAATGGAAGATTTACTGAGTTAAGTAAATTTTTTGCCCTATCACACCAAACACAATTATTTTTTGAGTAAACAACTATATTCAATTATTTTCACTTCCCGTATATATTTCATTTGTTGTTTGAGTAACACGAATAAAAGTAGTACTTTTTGGAAGGTCTTTAAGTTTTTTAGCCCCGACATAAGAACATGCTGATCTCATGCCACCTAAAATTCCCTGCACAGTTCCATCCAAATCACCTTTGTATTTAAGCCTTACTTTTTTTCCTTCTGCTGCACGATGCTCTGCAAGATCGCCATAATAAGTTTGTTGAGCTTTAGTAGACGACATGCCATAAAAATCTTTGTACTGTTCACCATCATCATCTGTTACTAATTCTCCTCCGGACTCCTTATGTCCAGCAAACATCCCGCCTAACATTACATAATCAGCTCCAGCACCAAAAGCTTTTGATACGTCACCAGGATATTTACAACCCCCATCTGCCATTACATGGCCACCTAATCCGTGTGCAGCATCTGAACATTCAGATATAGAAGATAATTGAGGATACCCAACACCAGCCACACTTCTAGTGGTACACACAGAACCAGGTCCGATTCCAATCTTTACGATATCAGCCCCAGCTAGTATCAATGCTTCAGTCATTTCACGAGTTGCTACATTGCCTGCAATAATAATTTTTTCTGGAAAAGTTGCTCTATAGTTTTTAACTGAATTTACAAAATCTTCTCTATATCCATTNGCCACATCAATACACAAATATTTAATANCATTATTTAACTCAAAAATTTCCTTNCCAAGCTGTAAATCTTCTTGAGATTGACCAACAGTTACTGAAATNTATTCTGGATCTAAATTATCTATATTCNTNTTCCACTCTTCTAAAGTATAAAATTTATGAATTGCAGTGAGCATTTTGTGCTTCTGAAGAGTAACTGCAGTCTCAAATGTTCCAGTAGTGTCCATGTTTGCAGAAAAAATAGGCACACCCGTCCATGTTGCGCTAGTATGTTTAAATTTAAAATCTCTCTCAAGGACCACTTCAGATCTTGAAACTAATGTGCTTCTTTTTGGCCGAATAAGTACATCATCAAAAGTTAATTTAATATCGTCTTCAATTCTCATTATTTTTTATTTTCCCTTATCCTAAATAACAGAAATTATGATAGTTGAATTCCCATTTTTTGGTGCAGGTATTAATTATTTTCCTACAGAAATATCAGCATTAAGAGTATTNGAACCTAGATATTTGCTGTTAATTGGTGATTGTATAAATAATGAAAGTACATTTTGTGTAGGAAAAAATTTAGAAACAGTTGGACAAATTGTTTCAGAAGTTAAAATCATTGAACATCAAGATATATCAAATGCTGAACAACTTGTGGTTATTGAATGTGTTGGAATTTATAAAGTTACTGACTTTGAACTTACAAAAGAATACCCTATATGCCAATCAGATGAATTAATAAATGTTGGATTGCCTCCTTCTGAAGAGGAACTAATGGATCTTCAAACAGATATCAAAAAGGCAATAAGTATTCTTATTGAGCAAGGCATAGATATGCAAATCCCNNATTTTGAAATTGATATAGAAAATAGAATTCTNAGTCTTTGGAATTTATGTACAAAAATGCCTATGTCTTTAGAAATGCGAAATGAAATACTTTCAATTAATTCTATTGATGACAGGTACGATGTACTTAACAATTACGTAAAAAGAATTTTAAAAGATCCTTTTAAGTAGATATCCATTTATCAAATAATTTATTAACCGATTCGGAGATCAAATATTCGTTTTTTTTTAATTTTTTAAATTCCTTGTCGATATTAAATTCTTCCAACTCTTGCTTTGTCTTTTCACCTTCATACCATTTTAAAAATAGATCTTCTGTAATTTCTGGATGATATTGTATGCCTATTGTTTTTTTTATTGTAAATATTTGGGGAAATGATGTTTTAGCTATTAATTTAGCCTTTGAGGGCAATTTAAAAGTATCCCGATGCCATGTAAATATTTCTATATTTTCGTAATCGTCAAAAATATAAGAGGATGTTAGAAATGAAAGCTTTTTAAAACCGAATTCAATATTTTCTGCTAAATAAGCCTCTCCATCTAATGAGTCTGCAATTAATTGAGAGCCCAAACATATTCCCAGGATTTTAATGTTCGTATTAACTGCCTCAGCAATCCATTTTTTTTCACTCTTTAAATATGGGTACTCCTCAGATTGATAAGCACCCATGTGACCACCTAAGAGGATATAATTTGATTCTGGATTTAAATCATTCCAATTAATTTCCCAAGCATTTAAAGTAATTATGCTTCTTTTTTCAAGATGGCCTAAAGTTACTTCAGGATCATTAATTATGGCAACAGTTTCAGATTTATTCATAATTATGTGCGCGGAAGAGGACTCGAACCTCCACGGGTTTTACCCCACAGGATCCTTAATCCTGCGCGTCTACCAGTTCCGCCACCCGCGCTAATATCAGTCTAAAAACCAAAATAAAGATAATGTTGTTACAGCAAAAAGAAAAGCAACAAATGCAGTGATTCTACTTAAGTTTCTCTCAGCTAAAGTTTGGCCAATATTTCCAGACGCTCCTGGTCCACCAAGCATATCAGACAAACCTCCACCTTTTCCGCTATTTAATAAAACCAAAGCTATTAATGCTATTGAAACGACAACATGTACTGATATTAAAACTGCTGTAATTGTATCCATCTTTAACCTTTTTTTATTCTAGATTGTTGTTCAACTTCTTTTTGTAATTTAATAATTTGTTCTTGGTCTCCAAGATATCCAATTTTAGTTAGTTTATCATCTTGATAGTTAAAAGCTAATGGTATTCCAGTTGGTATATTTATTCCAATAATATCTTTGTCACTAATATCTTCAATAATTTTTAGGATTGCTCTAATACTATTTCCATGTGCGACTACTAAAACATTTTTTGTTTCTGAAAGATTTAATATCATAGAAATCGTTTTTTTAACTCTTGATACTACATCTTTTAAAGATTCCCCTAATGGAAGATCTTGATTGATATTTTTGTATAACTTATCATTATTTGGATCAAAATCAGAATTTTTGGCTGCTAAAGGAGGTGGGGTGTCATAACTTCTTCTCCACAGTTGGACTTGTTCTTCACCATATTTATTAGCTGTTTCAGATTTATCCAAGCCTTGTAGAGATCCGTAATGA
>JGI26064J46334_1000266_pt1 | contig 11709 bp, 9 predicted proteins | sample MarorgKNORR_S2LV_FD_46334 | JGI IMG/M metagenome (IMG submission 46334) | reverse complement strand
AAATGTTCGAATTAATCCTCGAAGGTGATGAAGAAGGAGCGATCGATCTAGCTAAATCAGTGATTAGTGAAGTCCAGCAAGGGAAGATTCCTGCTTCAGATTTAATTGTCAGTCGTTCATGTAAAGGAACTTGGGACAAAAAATATGGTAAATGGGTTTTCGATAAAATTTATGCAAATCCTGATAGTTTACCATATGTAAGAGCAGCAAAAGAAAGAATAAGTAGAGGTTTACAATTTACTCCAGGAATGAAAGTAGGTTATATAATTACTAATTCAAGCACAAGTCCGATGGAAGTCAAGGCTTGGTTAGTAGATGAAATAGGGGGAGAACCCCCCAAACCTGATCCTCAATATTACGTCAATCGTCTGGCAAAATCACTTGGTAGAATTACCTCTGCATTGAATTTTGATGAATCTAAATTGAAAGATTATGCTAAGAATCCTTCGACGCAGAAGTCATTATTTGACTTCTAACAATAATTACATGAAGCCGTAGGATTGATGACATATCGATACTACGGGTGTCATGATGGCACGCCTACGAGGACTTGCATTTTTACTCGTTTTATTGATGATTAGTACACCTTTAGCTGGTTGTTTAGACCAATTTAGTGGAAATAATGCTCCAACTTCTACATTCTCTATGAATCCCAATTCTAATGTTAGATCTGGTGATGAGATAACATTCAATGCTGCTGGTTCTTCTGATCCCGATGGTGATTCACTAACATTTACGTGGAATTTTGGTGATGGTAATACTGGTTCTGGACTAACAACAACACATTCTTACGTTCAAGATGGCGAATACACAGTGAGATTAACTGTTAGCGACGGCTCATTAGAAACTACGACTAAAAAGACATTGAACGTCATTGATCCTTCTGCTAGAGAGCCACAGGCTAAGATAAGTGATGATAAGGATGATGATTGTGAGGGCGAATCAGCTCCTGCTGGAAGTTTTGTTCTAGTATGGGTCTGTGAAGAGGATAAAGAAATCAGTGATAGGGAAGTTGAGTTTACTACAAAAATCAACTTAGACGCTTCTGATTCATGGGCAGGATGTGACCCTGATGATTCTGATTGTTATGCGGAAGAGTATATTGTTGAATGGAACTGGGATTTAGATACCAGTTACGATTCTGATAATGATGGTAACTCTGAGAACGATGTTGATGCTACTGGGGAAACAATAGAATGGGAAACACTCCCATCTACTGGTGACCCAATTACGGCAGGTGCTTGGGAAATTAGTTTGACTGTAGTTGACAATAATGGATTATCATCTACTGATGAGACCAAAGTGTATGTCAGTTATCGTGGTGTTTGGTCAGATTTTGAAATCGATCGACGTTTAGGTAATGACCCAATAATAATGACTTGGGAATATCCTCTAACTTATGATTCAGAAACAAATGACAAGATTCGTTATCTAAGAATTAAACTAATTTATCCTCAAGAAGATGATGGCGCTGGTGGAATAACTGTAGATTCTGAAAATATACTTGATATCTATGTTTACAATTCAACAGATGATGAGGTGGCTAACACCTCAGCAATAGGCCCTGATAATAGAGATGCAGGCGATTGTGATTCTGATGATCACTGTGTTTGGATGGTAATTAGTGGCTCTACTGTAAGGGGTAAATTGCCTGGACAATGGACTGCAGACATACAAAATGAGAAAACTCATAACACAGAGATAAAACATTTCATTATTGAACTCGAATATCGATGAACTGCGCCGCTGTTAATACTGTATTTTGAACAGAACAATATATTTATTGTGATGCATGGTTTCAAATATACCTCTACGGTCGGCGGGCTACTTAGAGGTGTATCATATGGGTTCACAATGGGAAGATAAAAGCAAACCGCACTTGAATATTGTATTCGTTGGTCACGTTGACCACGGAAAATCGACAACAGTTGGAAGACTACTATTAGACAGTGGTCATATCGAACAACACGTTATCGATAAAAATGAGAAACTTGCATCTGAGCAAGGTAAGGCTGGATTCGGTCTTGCTTATGTTATGGATGGATTGAAGGAAGAGCGTGAGCGTGGAATTACAATCGACGTAGCTCACAAAGAGTTTTACACTCCAAATTATTACTTTACTGTAATTGATGCACCAGGTCACCGTGATTTCGTAAAGAACATGATCACNGGAACAAGTCAAGCAGATGCAGCAGTTCTATGTGTTGCAGCTAACGACGGAGTTAATGCACAAACAAAAGAACACGCTTTCTTAGCTCGTGTGTTAGGTGTTAAGCAACTAATTGTTAATATTAACAAGATGGATATTAGTGGTGTTGATTACTCAGAAGACAAATATAACGCAGTAAAAACTGAAGTTTCCAATCTATTGAAGATGGCTGGATTCAACCCAGCTGATGTTCCAATGATTGCAGGTTCATCTTTCTACGGCGAGAACATCTACAACAAGAGTGAGAACATGGGATGGTACAAAGGACCTACTCTTTTCGAAGCAATTGATAAGATTCAGATGCCTCCAAAACCAACAGATCGTCCACTAAGACTTCCAATTCAGGATGTTTACAAAATCAGTGGAATCGGAACAGTTCCAGTAGGAAAGATCGAAACCGGTGTTTTGACTTCAGGTAAGACTGTNGTTTTCAATCCAAGTCAAAAATCTGCTGAAGTTAAATCAATTGAGATGCATCACACAGTTCACGCTAAAGCAGAACCTGGTGATAACGTAGGATTCAACGTTCGTGGACTAGCTGCAACAGACATCCGCCGTGGAGACGTTGCAGGATATCCAGAGAGTGCTCCAAGCTTCGTACGTCACGACGAAACATTCGTTGGACAGATTCAGTTAATGGATATTCCAAAGGCTATCGGTGCAGGATACACACCAGTATTCCACTGCCACACAAGCCAAGTAGCAGTTCGATTCGTTGAACTTCTAGAAAACTCGAAGACAAAGGAAGCAAACCCTCCGTTCCTAAAGACTGGAGATGCTGCTCTAATCCGCTTCGGACCTACCAAGCCAATGGCAATCGAGCAAATGGACTCTTTCCCTGAACTTGCAAGATTCGCTATTCGTGACATGGGTAAGACCGTGGCTGCTGGCGTTTGTATGAAGATCGAAAAGAAAGCTTAGATTTGTTGTAGAAAGATTGGTGAGTGAATTAAATGCCAGTCGTTACAACTATCAAGTTAACCGGTGATAATCACAAAGATGTAGACATGGTTTGTGCTACAATAAAAGCAATTTCAGATAAATCTGGTGTTGCACTTCGTGGACCTATACCTCTTCCTACCAAGAAATTGGTAGTACCTGTCAGAAAATCTCCGGATGGAGAGGGTGCAGAGACTTGGGATCACTGGGAAATGCGTTTTCACAAGCGTCTTCTTGAACTTGTAACTAACAGTTCAAAGGATGAGAAGGCATTGAAAGCAATTATGATGATTGAATATCCTGATTCAGTAACTATTGAGCTTTCACTACGAAATCTTGGATAAGACTGTATATTATCTCATAATGCTGCTTCATCTTTAGCTAGGCTACCCATTGGATCCCATGCTGGTAATACTACTGGAGTAGAGTTAAGACCTTCTTTCATCTTCTCAGTTAGATAATCTGTAGGTGCAGCAATTTCAAACATATGTTCATCATACCATGAATCATTCATTGTGTAGAATCCTTCTTCTCCACTCTTTTTAGCACCCCATGAGTTCTCAACTCTCCATCTTCTCGGCGCTCCATCAATAACATCAACTCCTGTGAATAACATTGCATGTGTCATCATTGTTTGGCTATACCTCAGGCGATCTGCTTTGTCCATACCAAATTCTGTTCCATATAATTCTGCGAAATCAAATAATTTAGCGTCCCAGAGTCCTCTTTCTCTATGCATTTGTTTACCTACATCACATCCCATCCATACAGGTAAACCATCTTCCAATAATTTCTGAGTTACATTCTTCATTTCTTGACTTGGTACGTTTAGGTAGACTACTGGCGGCCCTCCAGCAACATTCTGCAGATAATCTACAGTGTAAGTTTGATAGTATTCGTTCCTTGGATCATTAACAATACAAACATAATCTTCCCAATCCATGTCTACATATTCTTCAGCAAATTGTTGAGGTGTCATAGTGCCTTTTCTATGGAACTCACCATCTTTATCTTCCCATTGCCAATCGAATTCTTCTGGTGGAGTTCCCAAATGGATACAAAGAATTTTCCAGATATCTTCCACTCTCTTATCCTTTTGAGCTCTAGCATCTTTCACGGATCCTCCATTATCCAATATTTCTCGTATTTCACTCGCCCCACTTCTTAGAATATCTTTCAGTATGGCATTCATCCAACGTGTACTAGATGAAGAAATACTCTCAGGATACGCAGTTTTCGGAACTAATCCATGTTTTCTAATCAGATTCATTGCCATATTCCATTGCCCTCCATCACCTATTGGATCACCTAGTAGGAATCCAATTGTTCTATCATCTAATGGCCTATCTGCAGTACTAATTATTGCTTCAAAGAAATGATTACTTCTCTCGAATTTATCCCAGAAATGAATATGAGACTGACTAAATTCAAAGTTTTTTACATTTAGCATCTTCATTGTACCAGGTCTGAAAAGATTCAGTGTTGCAAATAACCAACACCTTCCACTACTTTTCTGATTGGTTACTTTCCAGTCATCTAATTTTATTGAAAATGAGGAATCAATACTTTGTACAAGATCTCTGTTCAATGCGACATCTATTAGATTTCCATTCGTTACTGCATTCTGTGCGACTTTAGCTGCTGGGTCGTTAGCAAAATTTTTCCTATATTGTTTTAGTTGATTATTTGTAATTGATTCTCCCATCGGCTCACCTTCGTTAGACTGTATCGGATAATGACGACTCTAAGTCATTACTTCTCTATATCTCAGCATATTCTGCAAAACCAGCAGCAATCAATGTATCAGCCATTAAAGATGAAAAGTTTGCAACTTCACCCGCAGTAAGTTCTATTTCTATTCCATTTTCATCAATAATAGGATCTTCAAGATCTTTTAACATCCTAATTCTCTTCATATCAGAAAGATTTCCAATAGGATCAGGAACTTCTATCGATGTTGCAGACATTGCACCGGTTGCTCTTTCAGGAAATTCATCCATCTGTCTTATCCTATCTTCTTCGTCTAATTCNGGTTCGTTCCATATCTCTTGTACAGGAGTAGGNTGAGAAATGGTTTGTTCAACCTCAATATNTTCCGAATCATTAAATTCGGTTAATGCCGCATTACCTCCAAGACTGGGCTTCTTGATAGCCTCGGGTTTTCCTCCATGAAGCATACTGTCCCATGAGACCTCATTCTTATATTTCTCAACTAATCTTTCAACCCCAGTGTAGTATATTCTTTCAGAAGCATCATGTCTTTGCCAGTTTAATGGTGGTACTTGATTTTCATTCTGCTTTCCATTTGGTGTTTTTACTAGATTACTGAGAATAGCATGTTGAGCAAAAGCATTCATTCTCAATCTAGTTAGATCAGATACAGAAGTTCTAGCAACTCCCAATCTACGAGTTTGAAGCTGAGTTTTGGCATTCATTCCTTCGTTTCTTATTGTTTCAGCCAACTCATTTTCTAAATTAGATAATAGTTGGCGTATCGATGGCCAAAAATTTGGTATTGTGATTTCTTTAGGAACATTAGGGCTAGATTTTTGTTGCCTAGTTAGTTCAAAAAGTGCTTTTTCGACAACAATTAGCTGCTGTTTTGTCAATCTTGATGAAGTGATTTCGTCAATCATGTGAGCAACCTGAGTTACGGCAGATAGAGGAAGGCCATGAATGATTCCTTTGTTTATCTTCTTTCTAGTGTATTCATCCGTTGAACTCAATAAGAAAAAACCTCTCCGAGGCTCGCAGGTGTACCCGAGTGGTCAAAGGGGTCGGGCTCAAGTTCCGATGCGTAGAGCTTCGCAGGTTCGAATCCTGCCTCCTGCACCACTCTAGTTTCTAGACATAATGAATTGTTCTAGGAACTCGATTGTTCCCAGAGTCCCTCTTGCTTCTGTCAAGTGATCAGCAGCCTCTACAACTCCTTTGAATTCATTATTTACCGCAACTGCAAATCCACATAATTCAAACATAGGAATATCATTGGATGCGTCTCCAACTGCAATTACTTTCTTCGGATTTATTCCTCTTTGTTCAAATGCAACCTTCAGACCACTAGATTTGTTGAGACCTTCTTCAGTAATATGAACTGCAAATCCAGTTGGAACAACTTGTAAATCCGGCCATCTAGAAGTTTTCAATGCCTCTCTCATTCTTTCATAATTCTCAGTATCAAGTAAACACCACTCAGTTTCTCTCCAACGATTTGTCTCAATACCCTTGGGATCTAAACCTTCTATCTGTGTCGCTAGCCATTCTGCAGCATCTCTGGCTCTTTTTCCATCTGCTAAGCATCTAATTGGGAATCCAGCCTTAGTATCCCATACCATTCCTCCATTTTCACCCACAACAAAGCCACTGACAGCTAAGACTTGTTGGATCGGAGTTACATTTGGTAGAGTTCTTCCAGAAGCTAAAGATACGGTAATTCCCATTTCCTCAATCTTTCGAATTAAAGGGATTAATTCAGGCTGAAACCCATCAAAATCAAGTAAAGTACCATCAATATCGAAGACAATCATTTCCCAATCGTCTCCTTCCGGTAACTTACTCATGTACTCACGAAAAGGTTCTATCTCATGATTCCATCGTTCATACTTTATCCAGTCATATTCAAGGATAGAATACTAGTCCCGATGACATGGAAGATGAGGAGTTCCTACTTCTAGATGATGATGAGGAGACTGATTCATCAATTAATCCAAAGATTTCTCCTTCTGAAAAAGTTATTAATTTCGAATCTAATGAAATTATTTCTAGTATTTCTAAAACTGTTGGAGATAGAATTATTCAATTTAAGGAGTCAAATGAGCTAAAAAAAATGTTAGAAGGTGGTAAAGAGAATCTAATATCATTTTCTAGAAGTGCCGAAAACCTATTTGATGCTGATTTAGTAATTGATGGAAGTTATGAAATTGAATGGGAAATTGACGGTATGGATTGCGCAGATTGTGCAATGAAAGCTACTAGAGCTGTAAGCAGACTACCAGGTATACACAAAGTCAACGTATCTGTAACTGAAGGAAATGTCAGATTCAATTTAGATATGGCTAAGGGTAGAGTTTCTCGTGTTAATTCTGTTCTTGAAAGTTTGGGGCATAACCCAAAAATAGTTTGGAAAGCAGTCTCTGGTCTCACTCCAGGTCGAGCATCTAGTAATCTTGGAATAGATAGGAACACACTGAAGCACGCATTACTGGATGTTCCTGGAATAATCAATGCTAGATTTGAAGAAGGAAAAATAGAACTTCAAATGATAGAGTTTACATCTTTAAAATTACAAGAAATCTCTGATGAGAGGATATCCCAATTACTCGGTGAAAATTTGAAATTAGAGAAATCTATCAGTTCAAAACTCAGACCNGATCAAGTACAACTTCTTTCAGCAGTTTTCACAATCCCATTATTATTTGGTGTTATAGCTATAGAAGAATTACCCTCAATTCCTAATAATGTTGCATTATTATTAGCGGTAATTGGTATTTCATTCGCAGGATTACCTATGCTAAGAAAAGCCGCTTCTAGTATTAGGAATAGAGTTCTTGGCTTTCAGGTTCTAACATCTTTGGCAGTTATTGGTGCTATGATAATGCAAGAATATGTAGAGGCTCTTCTTGTTACAGGATTAGTAGCATTTGCCTCTCATCTTGAGGAAATTGCTTTGGTTAGAGCTAGAAATGCTATGCAGGGAGGCTTAGATAGACTTCCTAAGTTAGCAAGACTCTCTTCTGATACTAATCATGGTTCAAATGAAAAGGATTGGGTCCCAATCCAAGCATTAAGTGTTGGAGATATAATTGAAATAAGATCAGGAGAGGTAGTCCCTGTTGATGGGAAAATAATCGAAGGAAATGGAGATATTGATCGTGCGCCGTTAACTGGCGAACCAATTCCTGTAGGTATTTCTGAAGGAGATATTGTTGAAGCAGGATTAGTATTGGTCAGGGGTCCAATTATTGTGAAGTGTGAGGCTATTGGGGACTCGACCAGATTGGCTAGTTTAATTGATTTAGTACGTAATTTCCGTGAAATGCCCACAAAAACTCAAACAACAGTAGAACGCTTTACAACTATCTGGGTTCCATTTGTTTTACTTGGTTCTCTTGTTTACGGATTAGTAACCAAAGATTTCCTTACAACTCTAGTATTATGGGTAGTTTCCTGTCCCTGTGCCCTACTTCTAGCTGCTCCAGTGCCTCATGCAACAGCACTTTCTGCAGCTTCGGCTTCAGGTTTAGTGGCAAGGGGCGGAGATGTGCTTGAATCTGCATCTTCAATTGAACTTGTATTATTAGATAAAACTGGGACATTGACAACAGGTCGTCCTAAGATTGGTGAGTTTGTATGCAATAATAATCAAGAAAAAGATAATATTCTTGCAATAGTTTCAGCATTAGAAAAACGTTCTAATCATCCATATGCTAGAGCAATAATTTCTTTAGCAGAAGAATCAGAAATTAAACCTAAGAGAGTTACAGGAATTACTGATGGTGATGCAGGAGTTTCTGGAAAGTTAAGCGGTAAAGAATTAATATTTGGTAGAGCAGATTGGCTAATTTCTCAGAAAATTGAGATTTCAAATGAAATTCAGGAAGTTTTAGATTCAGCTAGAAATAAAGGTCATGGAGTCAGTGTCCTATCCATTGATGGAAAGTCAGTAGCCGCTTTCACCTTCATTCATGACGATGCTAGAGATGGAGTTTCAGAAATGGTTCAATCATTACAGAAAGAAGGGATAATTGTAGAGATTCTTAGTGGTGATGAGCAATCCTCAGTTGAGTCTTTTGCTAAAAAAATAGGAATAGATCCTAAAATTTGTAGAGGCAATGTTGACCCAGAAGGTAAAGCTCAGTGGGTTATTGATAGAAGTAAGGCACGTAGAACTTTGATGGCGGGGGATGGCTTCAACGATGCAGGTGCACTGGCCGCAGCAAATATTGGAGTTGCAGTCGGTAGCGGTGATCAGGTAAATCTTGAAGCAGCAGATGTATTGATTCCAGGCGATGACCCTAGAGCTATAGTAAATTTGATTCAACTTGCCAAGAGGACAAAAATGATTGTAAATCTTAATATTATTATTTCTGTAATTGTTACTCTGATTTTAGTTGCCACAACATTAGCCGGTTACAACACAAGTATTGCAGCAGGAATCGCAATTCATGAGGCTAGTGCCTTCTTAGTAATTATCAATGGTATGTTTGTTTCTGCTAGCAGCGAGAATAATCGCAGAATAACGGTTTTAGTTAATCTAATCAAAGATCTGGCCAACGATCTTAAGGATGCATTTATCGCTTTTTTCAAGATCCGTAATACGACCGCTTGATAACCAATAAGGGTTAGCGAGGGTTATGTCCGATTCAGCAGTAGTCGAGTCAAAACACGCTGCTCCTTTGGCAGAATGCGCGTCTTGTAACCATATGTTGCCTCCGGGCTTAGGCGAAATTAAGTGTGAAATATGCGGAGCAATTTGTCGTGTATCTCATCAGCCTACAGTTGATGCTTTGATTTCAGAAAAAATTCCATGCCCTCACTGCAATATGATAGTTGTTGCGGGTACGGATGAAAGACCAGTAGGGNTAACTTGTAGTGAATGCTCAGGTGTTTTTACTTTGGCNGCAAAAGTTGTAAAGGTCGAAATAGAGTGTCCTGCTTGCGAAAGGAAACTACGTATTAGGCCACGTCCAGGAACTCGTCAGTTAGATTGTCCTGCTTGTAGCTCTGCATTCAATGTGACATTCTGAAGTAGAAAAATCAACTCTGTATATACTTCAAACCCTAACAAAACAGGGATTATGATGAGAATTATGACCATCGCTATCATATAGTCAAGAAATACCGTATAGATGGGGATGGGTACCCATGAGTGAAAGCAAGTCGCCAAAAGGGAATGATACCGAAGGTATCGATGATCTTTCTAGCCTCCGTGCTCAGCATGTTCTCTCTGCATCATCAACCATGGATTCAGTAGCAAGAGCCCGTGACAGATTAGATGAAGAATCAAAATTGAGATCTAGTATTCGTAGAGAAAGAAGAATGCGTATCGCTGAGATGACTGAGCGAGTATCAGGAATGCATGGTGCAATAAGAAAAGCCAATGAAATCTTATTTGAAGAACAGCTGCAAAATATTGAAGCTGATTTAAGGGCGGGTCTCGAAGAAGAAATGGAGCGACTAGAGACAGAAGCTTTGGAAAGAGAGGAAAGGATTCTCCGAGAAGAAATGCTCCATCGCTTACGTCGAGAAGAAAATCGTCTTAGAGAACAACTTGATTTGGAAAGAGATAGACGTATTGAGGCACATACTTCGAAATTACGAAATCGATTAAAGTCTGAAATGGAAGTAGAACTTACTCGTAGGCAGGCATTTTTGAATGAAAGGTTAGAGTTAGAAGCAAATCAAGATGTTGAAAGAATGGAAAGAAGAGTTGAGATGGATCTTCGTGAAGTAATGGAGTCACAAGTTCATCGAAAGATTGAGGCTTATCGTTTAGACCAAGAAATTCAAATGAGAGAAAGGCTTGCTGAAGCTAGAAAAGCCAGAGAATCGGAGTTAGATAAGCAATTGAAAAATGAGCGTAAATCATTAGAAAAAGAGATGCTAACGGATGTTGATGTTAGAATTAAATCTCTTGAGGAAGAAGCCGAACAGAATGCCCTAGCAGATCTTGATAGAAGATTCAGGACTGAAAGAAAAACAATGGAAGCAGCATTATCTCTGCGTCGTCAAGAATTAGCATTAGAAAGCGAAGTTGAAATGGAGCAGAGAGTTGCTAATTTCGCTAAAGAGAGAGAAACTGAATTACTCAAAAATCTTGAAGAACAATTTTCCAAGAGAACTGATATTTCTAAGAAAGAAGTTAATGAGATTATGAAATCTCTAGAATCTCAATTGAAAGTTAAATGGGAAAAAATAATCTTAGAGGCTAAACAATCAACTCTTGAAAGAGTTAGTGAAGATTAATTTCCTTGAATTCTTTGGATTCTTAAATCAGCTTCTTTTGCGAATTCCCATAGATTCTGACTTGCTGGATTTGATTTATTCGGTTTTTTGGCAATTACAATTGGTGCCCCTTCTAGTGGCGATTCTGCTATAGATATGGATCTAGCAATCTGAGTTGTGAATACTCTGTCACCGAAATACTTCCTCGCTTGTTCTGTAACAGTTTCACATAATTTACTTCGAGTTTGCACCATAGTAAGTACTATTCCGAATAATCTTAGATCTGGATTTACTGCTTTTTGAACATCCTTTATCATATTCATTAATTGTCCCATTCCTTCCAAAGCATAGAATTCTGCTTGAATTGGAATTAGTACCCATTGGGCCGCAGTTAACGCATTTGTCGTCAATAATCCAAGAGAAGCTGGTGTGTCAATTATGATTACATCGAAGTGTTCTTCGGCTTGGACTAGGACTGATTTCAATCTAGCCTCTCTTCCAAATCTTGTAGCTAAATCAATTTCAACTCCTGAAAGATCTAGGTCAGCAGGTAGAATCCATAAATTGTTGATTGCGATTTCTTTTGGCGGTCCTCTCTTTTTTTCTGGATTGTGTTT
>JGI26064J46334_1000262_pt1 | contig 11717 bp, 12 predicted proteins | sample MarorgKNORR_S2LV_FD_46334 | JGI IMG/M metagenome (IMG submission 46334) | reverse complement strand
TCTACGTTTTGACCGTCGTCCTTTTGAGGGACATGGGATTCGACGGAGTCGACAAGACAGACCGCTTCATCATTGCCGCCAGGCGACGTGCCGAAGCTGCATTGCACGAGACATCTCCAAAGCTGACGGCGCTTGAGAAAGCAATGTGGCTCAAATTGAAGCGAAGTGAACGCCCCTGCAAAAACGGCAAGGCGTCGTAGGGAACGACTCATCTGCGCCTCATCAAAAGAGGAAGGCCGCCCTTCCAGATGGAAAGACGGCCTAGCTCGCTCGTTTATGCATTGCTGTCGACCTAATCACTGAAGCTGTATCCGTGAAGCGAAATGCTCTATCGAACGACAGTGAACTGAAAGAAGAAGGTCGAAGCGTCTGGCTTGTGGCAACCCTGGGGCCATTTGGACCAGGTGTGAAGCNGGACTCCTACGGGGCACCTAGACGGACGGTGCAGAGGAGTGTCGACTGATCAGACGCACATCAGTGTCGTCACAGACGAGGCGCTCACGGTTGGGTTGAAAAGTTGGAGCAGGGGCCAGAAAAGTCAGGCTGCTTCTGCGATTTGCTCAGGTGGAGTGTCGGCCGTCATGGGCTCCTCCGATCTCGATGCACACACTCTCGGAAGCGGTGGAGCATCAGGCAATCAGCTGTCCTGCTCATTGCCTTCTGAGGCAGAGCGGCCGATTGTTGGAACGGCGTGGCCATCCAAGTGCATGGTTCAGAACCATGAAGCGGGAAGCTCGCCAATCCCATGCCACCGGTCGTCGGCATCCGAAACAAGCCTTGGTGATCCGCGGGGCTGAGATCACCTCAGTGGATAGAAGGCTCAGTTGCACACCATCAGGTCCAGTTGCACAAAATTCCAGGGACAACTCAGGGACAAGCCCCTCAGACCTGTTCCTGCAACTGGGAGCCAAGTGGCAGCAGCGGCCAGAAACCTCAGCGCTGATCCGCAGGATTCACACCAGCTCCAGCCACCTCGCTCTACCTCAATCCAGTAATTCTGCAGAGGAATGGATCAGGCCAGGGTCAAACCACCCACTCCGGCGCAGAACAGCACCACCCGCCACGCAGGTTGCCGCCAGCTCACCAACAACACAAACGCCACCAACGCCAGGCTGAACTCAGCGCCTCCGCGGATGCCTGCTTGCCAGACGGGTTGAAACAACGCCGCCAGCAGGATGCCCACTACCGATGCATTGATGCCCAGCAGGGCTCGACGCATCGGAGCCAATCGGCCCAGGTCACTCCAGAAGGGCAAGAGCCCACCAACCAACAAGAACGATGGAAAAAAGAGAGCAACGAGCGCCATCACAGAGCCGCCGATGCACTGAAGCCCTGGCTGCAGATCAAAACCAAGAAAAGCCGCGAAACTGAACATCGGACCTGGCACCGCCTGGGCAGCGCTATACCCCGCCAGAAACTGCTGGAGATCAATCCAACCGTTTGGCACCAGCGCTTGCTCCAGCAAAGGGAGCACCACATGGCCACCACCGAACACCAAGGCACCGGTGCGCAGGAAACCACTGAGCTGCTGCACCAGCAGCGGCCTGGACTCAACAGACAACCAAGGCAGAGCCACGAACAGCAGCACAGCAAAACCAAGCAAAACCACCGCCACCGAGCGCCGCAGCGGAACCATGAGACGTTCCGGTGCCGATGGCTCCAGAGCAGGTGGGGTCAACGCGCACCAACCCACCAATCCGCCAAGCAACAGTGCCAACAGCTGGGCCCAGACGCGAGGCACCAACAGCACCAGCACAGCAGCCGCCACCATCAAGCTGGCCCGCTGCCGATCGGGAGCCAGCTTGCGCTGCAGGCCCAGAACGGCCTGGGCCACAACGGCCACAGCCGCCACCATCAAGCCATTCACCCAGCCCCCGTCGATCCAACTGGGATGGGCCGAAAGCAGCGACGCCGCCAGCACCATCAACACAGCTGAAGGCAAGGTGAACCCTGCCCAGGCNGCCANNCCGCCAAGCCAACTGGCCCGGATCAGCCCCAGGCCTATGCCCACCTGGGAACTCGAAGGGCCCGGCAACAGCTGACAGAGACCAACGAGATCAGCGTAGGCCTCAGCGGTGATCCAACGCTCCCGCTGCACAAAGCGCTCGTGGAAGTAACCGAGGTGCGCCACGGGGCCACCGAAGGAGGTCAACCCCAACACGAAGAACTGAACGAACACCTGCAGCGGAGCGGGCATCACACTGCTCCTCTCAGGCGGGGAACAGGCGTCGGTTCCGGTTGGCCATCGCCACCAGCGACAGCATCACCGGAACCTCCACCAGCACGCCAACAACCGTGGCCAAGGCAGCGCCGGAGTTCAAACCGAACAGGCTGATGGCCACCGCAACCGCCAACTCAAAAAAGTTGGACGCGCCGATCATGGCCCCGGGGGCGGCAATCGATCGTGGCTGCCCTGCGGAGCGCATCCAGAACGCCGTGATCCAGAAGATCAGATAGGTCTGGAAGATCAAAGGAATGGCAATCAAAACGATGGCCAGCGGATTGGCCAGGATCGCCTTGGCCTGCACCATGAACAGGAGCAACACGGTGGCGATCAACGCGCCAATCGCCAGAGGCTTGAGCCGCCTTTCCAACCGCTCAATACGGCGAACACTGCGCAGACTCAGCCGCGTGAACCATCCGGCCACCAGGGGGACCACGACGAACAGACCCACTGCCGTGAGCATGGTGTCCCAAGGCACCAACACATCCGAAACCCCAAGTAGGAGCGCCGCAATCGGGGCAAAGGCGAAGACCATGATCAAGTCGTTCAACGCGACCTGCGCCAGGGTGTAGTTGGGATCGCCGTCGCTGAGACGACTCCACACGAACACCATCGCCGTGCAGGGCGCGACGCCAAGAAGAATCATCCCGGCCACGTACTCCTGACCGATGGCTGCCGGGATCCAGGCGGAAAAGACGCCACGGATGAACAACCAGGCCAGAGCTGTCATCGTGAAGGGCTTGATCACCCAGTTCACGACGGCTGTCACCAAAAGTCCCCGCGGCTGCTGGCGAATCGCTCCGATGGAGGAGAAGTCGACCGCCAGCATCATCGGAAAGATCATTCCCCAGATCAGAACCGCGATCGGCAGATTGATCCCCGCAGCCTCCAGGGCCGCAATGCTTGCCGCCGCATCGGGGAACCAAGCGCCAAGACCAACCCCAACCACGATCGCCAGACCAATCCAGACGGAGAGATAGCGCTCAAACAAACCCATTATCCCATCAAGAATTCTTGATGGGATAACACTACCTTCGACAGGCTCTGGTCACAAACAGGTGTGTTCCGAGATACACGAAGGGCTATTCCAAATAAACCCGAGAGCACAGAATACTCAGACAACGACGACAAGAATAACCAATGACTAACTCAAAAAATTAAATTATCGAAAAAATAAATAGCTTATTAGCCGANGTTTTAGATCCTTTTTTCCAACAAAGACAGGGCTTTNTCATGGCGCTTTTTAAAAACAGCTTTTAGCGCCGAATGCTGGGCCATGAGCTGAGCACGGAGGCCATCCCGCCGCTTCAACTCCTCAAAAACTGAGTCACACAGCTGCCAATAGAGCTCAACAATGCCCAACTCTCGTGCATAGTCCTTATGCTTTCGTAGAAGGCTTGTAACCCGCTTGAAGCAGTCAGGCGCAGGAAAAACAAAATTGCTCTGAGATGCCTCAATCTCGGCCTTGCAACAAGCCAACATCAAATCTAGATTTTTTTTGTTCTCTGGAGAATTCTTCACAGCCTTCCAATCCTGCTTCTCAACGCCGCGCGTTTGGGGGAACATCATCGCCAAGATCTCGCCAGGGGATTTGCCTGCAAGGTCGGCTCCGAGAGACCAGTCAAGGTCAGAATCGAAAGTCTCAACCAGAGTCGGCCTGGAAAGTGCAGGCGGCTCTGCATCAGGCGGTAACGATGAAGACGGCGTTAACCCAGAAACTTCTGCTCGGAGCTCAGCGGATCGCGAACCTCTAGAGCCAGATACCCTGATGGGCCTCGTGTTCTTGAGCTTTCGAGCTACGCGCCTGCCAATCGCCTTGGAGAGAACAAAAGCAATCGCCAGGACAGCCAGCAGAAAAGCAAGCATCTCCATTGGGGAACTGAGTGAGGATCGCCAAAACAATGAGGCGAAGCTTACTTTGATATCGCCCACCCTGGTGTTGTGGTCAGCAGCAAGAGGGAATCAAGACTTGCTCGGCTAGTTCGAGCTATCAGGCGTCCACGGCGCAAGGCGAATCCCACTGATTTTTTGCACTTTCGAACGAATTACATTCACGACCGAGCCAAAACCGCCGCTCCTGAGCACTTTTGTTGGTGAGTATCGAATCACCTTCAAACCATTGTTTCTCGGGCCTGCAGGCATCAGTCCCAGAAAGATAATCCTTGATTTCGTTGATCACAAAACTTTCATCCACAGCATGCTCGCGAACGATGGCTGACAAGGTGGCATCAATCATGTCTCGAATTTCTTTTCGCGCGTGATCTGTCGCCCGCACCAGCCCGCTTATGTATTGCTTTATACACTTTAATCCGGCGTCTCCCCGTGGCCGCAAGAATTTTTGCCTAAAAGCCTGATCTCAGTAGCAGCGGGAGCCTTCAAGCTTCCGCTTGGCGTTCTCAGCTTTTCTGATCAGCTTCTGTGCGTAAGAGCGATCAACGCACGCTCGAGCCTCAAGCTCAAGGCGATGCAGCTTCAGAAATTGCTTCAGCGGATTCATTACTACCAACTTTTAACCAATCATTAACCTCTACCACCGCATAACGCCAGGGGATTCATGCCTATGCGGATCTCTTAATCACGTTGCAATCAAGCCTTGACCTTCAGGCCGTAAATAGCACTGATCTGGGCAGGAACCCTTGCAAGACCTACTCTTGAGATCACCGTTCTGGTCGTGGCTGCTGGCAGCGGGCATCGTGTGGGGCCCAGGGGCGGTCGCACTTCACCTACAACACAACGGCGTTGTGCCGATCCCCTCTGATCAAGCGTTAACGGTGAGCCAGAAACGCTGGGGCGCAACCAATCACTAGGCCATTAGCGAAGGTGAGCCACAGGAACTTGACCTTGCTCAGTCCAAGCGACTTCCTGAACAACTTTGTTGCGCTTTTGCGTCAATGAAACATCGGATTCGTGATGCGGAGTCTTGATCAACTCCTACACCACAGTCATGCATGATCATGAGGCCCAGCATGAGAGTGTGTTGGCTTCGGCCTGGCCCAGTTGGATTACAAATCGGTTTGCCTCACGCTTCTTGTTGTACTCGCAGCGATCAACGCAGTGATCAACCTCCGGGCGCATCACAGACCTTGAAGCAGGGGGGCAACTCGTACAAGCTCCTGACTCCTGATCGAGCGAACCCACGAAACAAACAAAAGGATGCCGGAAGAATGAAGGATGACAAATCCAGCCACGTTTGAAGGCAATGCATCAAACAGGGCAAAAGGTTATGAATGCAATAAGATTAGACCAAGAAATAAAAAAGACTGAAGAGAAATAAGCAAACCTCTACCAAGTCTTATTCATTTGTTAATTGTCAGCGCCAGATNAAGGTTAGATTTTCTAAGTAAGTGCTTTGCAGAACAAGGCAATGAAAGAGCTGTTAAGCNTCCAGCAATTGTCGGTTTCATTTGGGGAAAACAATTTCGCAGTCCAAGATATTAATTTCTCGCTCCTAGATGGAGAATTCGTTGTTCTTCTGGGCTCCTCTGGGGCCGGTAAATCAACACTGCTTCGCTCCCTAAATGGGTTGGTTCAACCCTGTTCGGGAAGCATCCAATCACGCCACCACGGAGAGATCAGCGCGAGCACCAAACGGCAGCTCCGCACCCACCGACGGGACACCGCAATGGTGTTCCAGCAGCACCAGCTCATTGACCGCTTATCGGTCCTCGACAACGTGCTGATGGGGCGCTTGGGATACCACTCTTTCCTGCGTTCACTGCTTCCACTTCCGGAGAACGATCGCCAAAAAGCCCTCTCAGCCCTGGAGCGCGTGGGTTTGATCGATAAAGCACTGGCTCGCGTCAAAGACCTCAGCGGCGGCCAGCAGCAACGCGTCGGCATCGCGCGAGCCCTTGTGCAGGAACCCCGTCTGATTCTCGCGGACGAACCGATCGCCAGCCTGGATCCGGAAAGTTCAGTGCAGATTCTCTCGCTGTTGAAAGACATCTGCCAGCGGGACCGTATTGCTGTTCTGGTGAGCCTTCACCAGGTGGAATTCGCACGCCAGTTTGCTGATCGAATTATTGGCATGGCCGCTGGTCGCATCATTTGCGACCAACAGTCCTTGACGCTGGAAGAGAGCGAGATTCACGCCCTGTATCGCCACAAGCTCGAGGCAGCGGTCACCTAAACATCCGCCGTCTCGACTTCAGGCTTGCTCTTCATTTCATCCCCATGTTGTCCCAAGCTGCGCGTTTTTCAGCCGTTACTTTTGCCTCTGCTGCGATTGTTCTAACTGGTTGCTCCAGCCAAACAACAACTGGCAAGTCTGCCGACTCCAGTGATCCCGACAAGCTGATTGTTGCCCTGATCCCGGATGAAAATGCCGCAACGGTGATTCAGGACAACCAAGGACTGAAGGATTACCTCAACCAGAAGCTCGGCAAGGACATCGAACTGGTGGTCACCACCGATTACTCCTCCATGATCGAGGCGGCCCGCAACGATCGCCTCGACCTGGCCTACTTCGGACCGCTGTCCTACGTGCTGGCCAAGACCAAGAGCGAAATCGAACCCTTCGCCGCTCGGATCAAGGGAGGCACCAAGACCTACCAGTCATGCCTGATCGGCAACACCGGAGCCGGTGTGACCGACTTTGAGGCGATCACAGGCAAAACTTTTGCCTTTGGAGATCCAGCCTCAACCTCCAGCCGTCTGTTCCCGGAACTGACCCTCAAAGAAAATGGCCTCACCAAGGGTGAGGACTACGAGGGTGTGTTCCTCGGCGCCCATGACGCTGTGGCCCTGGCCGTTCAGAACGGCAATGCTCAGGCCGGTGGCGTGGCTTGCCCGATTTTCGAATCCCTGAAGGAGAAGGGCAAGATCGACGCCAACAAGGTGACCTTGATCGCCAAATCAGCGCCGATCCCGCAGTACCCCTGGACGATGCGCTCGTCATTGAAGCCCGAGCTGAAGGAGACCATCAGCACCACCTTCATTGAACTGAACGACGACAGCGTCCTGAAGCCGTTCAAGGCCGATGGATTCGCCGTGATCACAGATCAGGACTACGACGGCATCCGCAAGGCGGGTGATCTGCTGGGCCTCGACCTCGGCAAGTTCGTCAACTGAACACGTTCCTCTGTCCCGGTGGTTCCCACCATCGGGACCTTTTTGTTCTTCCGTTATGAGTGCTTCCGTTGATACCCATCGCGCCATTCTTCGGCGCCATGAGCTGCGATGGCGGCAGCAATTCCTCCGTGTTCTGGTGATTCTCACGGCGGTTGTTGGTTCCTTGGCCGTTGTTGGTTTGTTTGATCCGAATCGGATCGCCACTGGGGTGCCGGCGATTTTCAACTTGCTGCCAGAGATGTTTCCGCCTGATTTCGCGCGGTGGCCGTTCTGGATCAAGCCTTTGATCGACTCGATGGCGATGAGCATCGCAGGCACCTCCATCGCGGTGTTCTTCTCGCTCCTCCTATGTTTCTTCGCCGCCCGTAACACCAGCCCCAGCCCGGCGCTCTATGTGATCGCCACGGCAGTGCTCAACGTGACCCGAGCCGTTCCCGAGTTGATTCTCGGCATGATTCTTGTGGCTGCTGTTGGCTTCGGAGCACTGCCCGGAACCCTGGCCCTTGGCCTTCACTCCGTGGGCATGCTCGGCAAGTTCTACGCCGAGGCGATCGAACTCTGCGATCAGGAGCCGATCGAAGCCGCCCGCTCATCGGGAGCGTCTGAACTGCAGGTGATCGTTCACAGCATCCTTCCTCAGGTGTTTCCAGCCATGGCGGATGTCACCTTCTACCGCTGGGAATACAACTTCCGGGCTTCGATGGTGGTGGGCGCCGTTGGCGCCGGCGGCATCGGTTTGGAAATCATCAGTGCCCTGCGGATCATGGAGTACCAACAGGTTTCGGCCCTGCTGCTGGTGGTGCTTGTGGTGGTCACAGCACTCGATTCGATGAGCAATGCCCTGCGGCATTGGATGGTGCAATGACGACCCTCATGAGCCATCAACAGCGGCCCCATCTCGTGGTCACGAACCATGTGCAGGAAGAAGTCATCGACTTCCTCTCCGAATTCGCACGGGTCACCGCCAATCGCAGCCGGGAGCCCTGGAGCCGTCCCGCCCTGTTGGAAGCAGCAGCGGACGCCAACGGCCTGCTGATGTTCATGCCGGATTGCGTCGATGCCGACTTTCTTGATCACTGCCCGCGGCTGCGCTCGATCGCCGGAGCCCTGCGTGGTTTCGACAATTTCGATCTCTCCGCCTGTGATGCAAGGGGCATTCGCTATCAATTCATCCCCAATTTGTTGGCGGCACCAACGGCAGAACTCACCGTTGCGATGCTGATCAGCCTGGCGCGATCCATACCAGCAGGGGATGCCTTCATGCGCACAGGCCAGTTCCCTGGATGGCGCCCAAATTTCTACTCGAAGGGAGTGATCAACAGCACGGTTGGCATCGTGGGGATGGGGCAACTCGGCATCGAATTCGCTGAGCGAATGCGGGGCTTCGGCGCAACGCTGCTGTACAGCGATCCCGTTCGTCTTGATCGCCAATCCGAGCAACGTCTTGAGCTGCAGCATGTGGAGTTCAATGACGTGATTGAACGCAGTGATCACCTGGTGCTGATGGTGCCGCTCACGAACGACACGCTTCATCTGATCAATGCGGATGTGTTGGCCCGGTGCAAACCGGGGGCAGTGCTGGTGAATCCATGCCGTGGCTCAGTAGTGGATGAACAGTCTGTTGTGCGGGCGCTGCAATCGGGCCAGCTGGGGGGCTACGGAGCCGATGTTTTTGAGATGGAGGACTGGGCCCGGCGGGACCACCCCGCTTCCATTCCCCAGGGCTTGCTCGATCAGCGCGATCGCACCGTGCTCACCCCGCACATCGGGTCAGCCGTTCAATCCATCCGCGAAGACATCGCCATGACGGCGGCCCGCAATCTCAAGGCACTTGTTGAGTCCACCCTGACGCCGATCAGATGAGCAACATCACAACCACAACGCACTGGGATCCGAAGGATCTCCTTGAATTCCAAGGGCTTCATCAACAGGACGGCGTCGTCCATGTGCCTGGCTTGGTGGCAAGCAACGCAATGGCGGAGTTGCTGGCTTGGGTTGACGACATCTCCAACGCATCGACGTTGGGCCGCCACTACTTCGAAAGCACAGACCATGGCCGGGTCAAAGCGCGAACCGAAGACTTCGCCAAGGATCACCCGCCCTTGCATCAGTTCCTGACCCAAGGGCGGGTGCACGATGTGCTCGAAGCCTTGTTTGGCGAACCGCCGGTGCTGTTCAAGGAAAAGATCAACTACAAGCACCCCGGTGCCGCCGGGTACGCCCCCCATCAAGATGCCCCGGCCTACCCGTTTGGCTCGCTGCACATCACGATGCTGCTGGCCTTGGATTCAGCGGATACAAGCAATGGCTGCTTGGAATTCGCCAAAGGTGCCCATCACGACGGGGTGATCGATGTGAATGGTGATGGATGCCTCCCGATTGAGCGGGCAGCTCAACTGGAATGGACGCCGATGCCCGTGGCTGCTGGAGACGCTGTGTTCTTCAACTCATTTGCACCGCACCGCAGCGGCACCAATCGCTCCGATCGTTCCCGCCGCGCGCTGTACGTCACCTACAACGCCAGCTCCGAAGGCGATTTGCGATCGGAGTACTACGACCACAAAAAGCAGGCGCTGGCGGAAGGGCGCGTCAGCTTGATCAACCACTTTCTTGGGGAGGACGTCTCATGACTACTGCACTGGCCAACCACGCCATCGAATGGATGAAATCCATGCAAGCGGGCAGTCACGAAGAGCGCGTTGACCTGCTCTTCGCCTATCTCAACACCCATGGGCAATCCAGCTACGACCCATCGGTGACGCAGCTGGAACATGCTCTGCAAACAGCGCATCTGGCCCAACAGGAGTCGCACCAGCCCCACCTGGTGGTGGCATCACTGCTTCATGACATCGGCCATCTGATGATCGATGAACACGATGAGCAGAGGGATTTCCTCGATCAAGACTGTGCCCATGAGGCCGTCGCAGCCCGAGCACTCTCGGTGTTCTACCCCACGCAGGTTGTTGCCCCCGTACAGCGGCATGTCTCAGCCAAGCGGCTGCTTTGCTCCCTCGATGAGACTTACTACGCGGGTCTATCGGACGCGTCGAAACGCAGCTTTGCCGTGCAAGGCGGAGAACTGAGTCGTTCAGAAGCAATGCGGCTGTTGGCCTTAGAGGGGATGGACGATGCCATGGCGCTGCGGCGCTGGGACGACCGGGCCAAGGTTCACGGCGTTGAAGTGCCCGACTTGGATGCCTACAGGCAGGTGGTCTTGGACCATCTCCTGTAGAGCAGGATTCAAGCGAGGTCAGCTCCCTGGGAGTTGCAAACCATTGATCCCAGTTGCACAAAATTCCAGGGACAACGCAGGGACAAGTCCCTCAGACCTGTTCCTGCGACTGATAGCTGAGCGGCAGCAGCGGCCAGAAACCCCAGCGCTGATCTGCAGGATTCACACCAGATCCAGCCACCACGCTCCCCATCGATGCAGTGATTCTGCAGAGGAATGGATCAGGCCAGGGTCAAACCACCCACTCCGGCGCAGAACAGCACCACCCACCACGCCGGTTGACGCCAGCTCATCAGAGTTATTGGCGCAGAGCTAGGCATCGTCTCAGCCATAAAAAAAGCCCTCCAGTAGAGGAGGGCGTGGGATGTGTGTGTGTAAGGAAGGTTGTTCTGAAGGCCCAACCGAAGCTGGGCCCAGTGATCAGAACTTGAAGGTGGTCTGGATCAGGCCACCGAGAACACCGAGAGACTTGTAGTCGCCGTTGACGTTCTGGGTGTTGTCACCGAAGGGACGGCTCAGCCAGTACACAGCAGGGGTGATCTGGATGTTGTCGGTGACCTGGAAGCTGTACCAGAGCTCCATGGCGTAACCACCGTCAGCCACAAAGCCGTCTTCGACCTCGTAGACGAACTGGGGCTGACCCACGGCATAACCCAGGGCGTTGCCTTCGAGGAAGACATCGTTCCAGGTCAGACCCACCATCCAGCTGGCCATGGACCGCTTGTTGGTGTTGTCATCCCAAGCATCGTTGCCGGTCAGGTAGGAGCTACCGACGCCTGCACTAATGGAAGGCATCCAGCCGGACTCTTCAGGACGCCAGAAGGCGTGTGCAGACCAGCTGTGGCTGTCGGCGTTGGTGCGCTCGCCGTCAGCGACGGTGCAAGGGGTGCCGAACTTGCCGCCAGCGGCGTACTCAGTTGCGGTGCGGAACTTGGCACCGCACTGGCCGTAGCGATAACCGGCGGCCAAGCCCCACTGCTTGTTGCCGTAGGCAATCTGCGTGGTGATGTTGCCTTCTGAGTTGTCGGTCATGAAGCCACCCGTGTTGGGGTTGCTGTCATTGGCCTCACCGGAGTCGGCAACATAGTTAGCAGCCACGGTGAAGTAGGGGTTGCCCTTCTCCACTTGCTTCTTGTTGCTGTAGATGGCACCGAAGCCACCACCGGTCTCCTTGTTCCAGACGCCGGGGGT
>JGI26064J46334_1000248_pt1 | contig 11907 bp, 6 predicted proteins | sample MarorgKNORR_S2LV_FD_46334 | JGI IMG/M metagenome (IMG submission 46334) | reverse complement strand
ATACCCTTTCTATAATGGATTTTTATATGAGATTTTTTAAGTATTTTGCGATCATAATGACTTTATTATCAACGAGTAGTGCTGGAGCATTGAGTCTAAATGATGCAATTAGTGAATCTTTGGCAAATAACCTGCTGCTTAAAATGGAAGCTAATTCAGTAGATATTGCTGAAGAAGATTATTTCCAATCAAAATCAAATTACTTACCTTCAATTAGTCTTAACGCCAATATATCAGAAAATGAATACTCAAGCCTTAAAACTCAATCAGGAGTTATAGGGAGTGATTACGAATTAGCTCCAAGCAGTAAATCAATAATCTTATCTCAAAATTTATTCAGTGGTTTTAGTCGCTTTTACAATTCAATTTCGACAAAAGAATCTCTAAATCTGAAAAGACTTAATGAGAAGAAAGTTACTCAGGACATAATTTTAGAGACGATTGAAGCCTACTATAATGTCCTTATTGCTGAAAAATCAGTTAAGTCGTACAAGGACAATCTTGAGTCTGTTGCAGAAAGATCAAATGCAACAATCAAAGAATACGAAGTTGGCCTCACCTCCAAAACTGATGTTGCTCAGGCCGAAGCTTTCTTAAATAATGCAAAGATTGATTTATTAGATTCTGAAATAATTCTTAAAAATTTAAAAAATTCATTCTTTGACTTAGTTGGTGTTGATGCAAAAAATTTAATATTTTCAGAAATTAATGCTGACATACCAAGCTCATTTAGTGAATTTAAAGAAATATTAATCGCTAATAATTACTCAATAAGGATGGCGGAAGTAAATTTGAAAATAATGAATGCTAATGTAGGAGTAGCACGTTCAGCATATTATCCTCAACTAAGTCTTACTGCTACTAAATCTGAATTAGATGAATTTTCAGCAGAGATAGATGAGCTCACAAATGAAGAAATTAAAGCCACTCTTAATTGGCCAATCTTTACGGCTGGAAAATCGCTATCTAATGTCCGCAAGGCAAAAGAAGTTAAAAATACGCAGTTAATACTTTTACAGAAAACGCAAAATGAAACTGTTATTCTCTCAGAAAATATCTGGGACAAATATAAAATTTCAGAACAAACGATAAAAGCTGCTGAGCTAACGTATAATGCCAATCAAACTGCATATAAAGGTACTGTGATTGAGCAAGAAGTTGGTGAAAGAAGTGTTCTTGATGTTTTAATTGCAAGGCAAGCACTGCTTAACTCAGAGATTAATTATTTCAACAAGCAGAAAGATAGGGAAATAGTTAAAACTCAAATTATGTATTTAGCAGGATTACTTAATTTTGAAAATTTAGAGGTTAATTAATATGCAAAAAGATACTTTATGTTTAGGCTTACTTTCTTTGGGCCCAAGATCAGGTTATGAAATTAAACAAATGTTTGAAGGCCCTTTATCAGATTTTTACAGCTTAAGCTTTGGAACTATTTATCCAACTTTAAATAAACTCCAGGATGAAAAATATGTTTCATGTAAGCAATTATCTCAAAGCAAAAAGCCAGATAAAAAAGTTTATACAATCACTAAAAAAGGAAAGGACTTAATGAAGGATAATTTATTAGGAGATGCCTCAGCCTATATACGTTCAGGCAATTTTGGTGATCAAATCAAATCAGAATTCTTTTTACTTTTATTATTTGCAAAATATCTGCCTCAAGAAACTTTAGACACAGTATTAAATGAAAGAGTTTTATTTCTAAGGCAGAAACTGGAACAATTTAAATATGACGGTCCAGTTCCATCAGATCTTCAGGCTCTTAGAAATGAAAAATCTGTTGCCTTTATTAGAGGCCTGGCAACAGCNCTAATTGAAAGTGGTTTAAATTATATGGAAAAAAATAGAGGAAAGCTGAATTAGTATGTTTAAAAAAATCCCAATCAATATCGTCTCAGCAATTGTAATATTTATTCTTGTTTTTGCGTGGATAGTTTCGGGCTTGTTTTCTTCAGACGAAACTAGCTCATCTGAAATAATAGCGAATAGTGAAACAGTTGAGAAGATCACTGTCAGGGCCAGTGAATTTTCATCCCAAGATAAAACATATTATCTCACAGTACGTGGAAGAACTGAGGCAGATAAAGTTGTTATGATTAAGCCAAAAACGTCCTCTAATATTTCAATGGTAATAAATCCAGGACAAAACGTGACAGCAGGTGAGCTCATTTGTTTACTCGATAAAGAAAACAGACTAGCTGGATTAAATGAAGCAAACGCAAACAAAAATAAAGCTCAATTACAATTTGACGCAATCCAAACACTTGCAAATGAGGGTTACAGATCAGAAAATGCTGTAGCCACAGCTGAGGCTGCTCTGAAATCTGCTATAGCACGAGTTGAGATGGCGCAAAATGAACTTGATAACATTAGAGTTGTTGCTCCATTTGATGGATATGTTGAAGATGTTTTTGTTGAAGTCGGTGATTTAATTACTCCTGCAACCCCATGTGCAAAAATAATGCAACTTGATCCGATGAAAGTAACAGGTGAAGTTACAGAAAAGAATGTTGCACAATTNTCAATTGATCAAAAAGTAAGTGTCAAGATGTTGAATGGAGAGACTATTGAAGGGAAAATTAACTTCATTAGCAAAAGTGCTAATCCAAGCACACGTACATACAAGGTAGAAGCAACAGTACTAAATAAAGATGGAAATATTCTTGAAGGACTTACTGCAGAGATGAGGGTGCCATTGAATAAAGTTAAAGCCCACCTAATACCATCTTATTTACTATCACTGAATGATGAAGGCGAATTGGGAATAAAAATAGTTGAAAATGAAATAGTTAAATTTCTTCTTATTCAAATCATAGAAGATGGGCTTGATGGCTTATGGGTATCAGGATTGCCGGATGAAGTGACTATTATAACTGTAGGTCAAGAATATGTAATAAACGGCCAAAATGTTAACGTTCAATTGAGTGAGATTTAGTTTAAGTGGTAGATTTCTTAGTTGATAGAAAAAGAACAGCTCTTGCACTTCTATTAGTGCTTATTTTTGCTGGGATTATTGGAAGAATGAATATTCCAATTGAGAACAGACCAGAAATTACAATACCAGTAGTTTATGTAGGCGTTTCACTTCCTGGCATATCACCAGAAGATGCTGAGAGACTTCTGCTTAAACCAATAGAAGATGAGGTGAGAAGTATCGAAGGCATTGATGAACTTCAGGGCTTTGCTCTTGAAAATTTTGCTGCCGTTATTGTCAAATTTGATGCTGCTGAAACTATGAAGAAATCTCTAGACAAGGTTAGAGATGCTGTTAATGACGCAAAAGTTAAGTTCCCTGACGAAGCGAACGATCCGATGGTGAGGGAAGTATCAGTTACTGAAGATCCAACAATTATACTTTCAATAAGCTCAAAATCAGCCTCAGAGAGATTTATATTGGACCTTGCTCGTGAAATAAAAAAAGATGTTGAGCTAATTCCTGCAATATTTGAAGCAGAAATGGTTGGTGGAAGAAAAGAACAACTTGAAGCTGTAATTAATAGAACCCAGCTTGAGAGTTATAATATGTCCTTCATGGAAATAATAAGCTCAGTTGCAAATAATAATCAAGTAGTAACAGCGGGTGAAATTAAAACTGCTCAGGGTCAATTCTCTGTAAATGTTCCAGGTTTATTTGAAACTGCAAGAGATGTTTATGAACTGCCAATAAGATCGACGGATAACAGCTCCGTATTATTATCTGATATTTCTGAATTAAAGAGAAATTTTAGAGATAGAGAAAACTATACTAAAGTTAATGGCGAAATTGGCGTTTCTCTTCTTATTAAAAAAGCTAGAGGTGAAAATGTTATTGAGACTATAGATGAGGTTGAGAGAATTGTTGATAAATATAAATCTAAAGTTTCCTCNGATGTAAGTTTTAATTATGTCATGGATACTCGAAGTTATATTTCAGATAACGTCGACTCGCTTCAAGGTAATATTATTTTAGCTACAGTAGTAGTTTTATTAGTCACTATGATTGCCCTTGGAATCAGATCCTCTTTAATAGTTGGTTCAGGTATTCCAGTTTCAATCTTAATTACAATATTCGTTATGTACGCACTGGGCTACAATTATAACTTCATGGTCATGTTTGGCATATTAGTTGCATTAGGAATGCTTATTGATGGCTCTCTTGTAGTGGTTGAGTTAGCTGATAGAAAAATGCTTGAAGGATTTAGTAAGCAGGAGGCATATGTCTATTCAGCAAAAAGAATGTTCTGGCCTATAGTTGCTTCATCTGCAACAACCCTAGCCGTATTTGCCCCACTTTTCTTCTGGCCCGGTGTATCTGGTCAGTTTATGTCCGTACTTCCACTCACAATCTTTATTGTCTTGTCTATCGCATTGGTTTTTAGCTTAATGTTTGTTCCGGTAATAGGAAGTGTATTTGGCAAGCCTTCAAATGCATCAGCTGATGTTTATCGTAGCCTTGGTTCTGATCAAGGAATCAATCTCAAAGAACTAACCGGATATGTAGGAAAATATGTAAATATATTAAGCTACGTCATTAAAAGACCCATTATTACCCTATCGTTAATATTTTTTGTTATTTTTGGCATTATAGCAACTTACTCAAACTTCGGTAAAGGTATGGTATTTTTTACTTCTAATGACCCTTACTTTGGAGTTGTCAAAGTCTACGCAAGAGGAAACTTATCTGTCGAGGAGGTAAATGATCTAGCGCAAGAAGTGGAAGATGCGATGATAAATCAGTACGGCATCAAAAGTTATTTTTTACAGACTGGGCAATTTAGTAGTGTTGGGCCTTCAGGCGGTGGATCTTCTGAAGATTTAATTGCAACAGCTTACTTTGAGTTCATTGAGCGAGGCAAAAGGAAAAATGGACATAAAATAATGGACGATTTAAGAAATGAACTTAGTAATATTAGCGGCATTAAGTATGAAGTCATTGAAGAAACAGGCGGGCCACCTGTAGGCAAAGATTTAGAAATAAGAATAACTGGACCAACGAGTGACATTTTGGTTCCAGTGACTAAGTCGTTAAGAGACTATATTGACAATCTTGATGAGTTAATAAGCATTGAGGATACTCTACCTATTCCATTAGTAGATTGGGAGCTGACCATTGATAAACCAAAAGCTGCACAATTTGGCGTTGATATTTTTACTATTGGTACGGCAATTAAATTGGTCACTGAAGGAATAATGATCGGCAAGTATAGGCCAAATGACATTGATGAAGAATTAGAGATCTACGTAAGGTACCCTGAAAGCGATAGATCAATTGATCAACTTGACAATGTAATGATTGAATCGTCTGTTGGTAAAGTTCCTATTAGCAATTTCCTTACGAAGAAGCCAAAGCAAAATGTTAGTTTTATTAGAAGATGGGACGCAAGAAATGCTATGTACATTAAAGCAAACGTGACTGAGGGCACTTCAACCGGTGAAGTTGTGGAGAAGTTAAGTAGCTGGGCAGATGATCAAGCATTTCCACCAAATGTTGACATTGCTTATGGAGGCGAAAATGAAGAGCAAAATGACTCCATGAAATTTATCGTACAGGCATTTATAATTTCTGTATTGATAATGGCAGCATTACTAGTAACCCAATTCAATAGTTTCTATCAATGCTTTATAATTCTTACCGCGGTTATAATAAGTACCGCAGGCGTATATTTAGGACTACTAGTATTTGATCAGGCATTCTCTGCTATATTACATGGTATTGGAATTGTTTCATTGGCAGGAATTGTTGTTAATAATAATATTATTCTAATTGATGCATACAATTTCGTTAGTAACAAAAATAAGGACGATGTCTATAATAATGTTCTTAAAGCATGCGCACAAAGATTAAGGCCTATCTTTCTAACTACAATTACAACTATGCTGGGATTAATTCCTTTGGCATTGAATTATAGNATCGATCCAATAGCAAGAACAATAGAGTATGATTCAAACGTGAGTGGTTTTTGGACATCGCTTGCACAATGCATTGTATACGGTTTGAGTTTTTCAGCAATATTGACATTAATCGTCACACCTTGCTTGCTTATTTTGCCTTCACACGTACGCAGTTATGTAAATAATAGTAAACTTTTTTCATTTACCACAAAAAATGCTTCGTAATATTCTAGCATCTATTCTTTTCAGAAAAAAAACAATATCAACAATCTTGTTAATGATTGTTTTGCTTGGTGTACTTTCTTATGTGACTTTTCCAAAGGAAGAAATGCCAGAAATTGATCTTAAAACAGTAGCATTGATTGTTGAATACAAAGGAATGTCATCAAGCGAAATAGAAAAACTTATAACTGAACCGCTTGAGAGAAAATTGATGTCTCTTCAGGATATTGATGAAATTGTNTCAATATCAAAAGATAATATNGCCTCTTTCATGATTGCCTTTGAACTTAATACTAAAATTCAAAATTTATCTAAGCTCATAAGAAATACAATTACTGACGCATCTGAAGAACTTCCTGCAGAAATGGAAATTATTGAAGTAAAAGAATATGATTCATCAATGTTTTCAAATATTTATGTTGGTATTTATGGTGACGTTCCCTATGATATTTTAGAAAAAACTGCAAACGCTTATAAAGACCAGCTAGAAAAAATTAATAATGTAACTGAGGTAGATATTGTTGGTAAAAGAGACGAAATTGTCAAAGTTACCCTCGATCCATCCCTTCTTCGCAAATATGAACTTGATGTTGCAGATGTTTATGGGGCGTTAAGAAAATATAATAATATTGTACCCGCTGGAACACTTGTCAGTGATGATGCTAACTATTCAATAAAAATTCCTGGTCTTTATGAAAACTATAGGGAAATAGGTGAACTCCCTATTAAAATGGATAAAGGATTTATATTAAAACTTGATGATATTTCAGAAATTAAGAGAACATATGACGATAAAAAAAATATTGTAATTGTTAACGGTAAAACTGCATTAAACATGCAAATATCAAGAAAAGCTGGGACCAATATTATTGATACATATAATTCAGTTAAAAAGGTACTTAGAATTAATGATGGAAAATTTCATCCTGATATCAAAACACAAATAATAGACGATGAATCTGAGCAAGTTGAGCAAAGAATTGAATCCTCAGAAAATACAGTCATAACTGCAGTCATTCTTGTAATGATTATTGTCATAGCGGCACTAGGCATAAGAAGTGGCACTATTGTGGGACTCTCAATTCCAACTACATACTTATTTTCCATCTTAATTCTGGACTCTATGGGACTGACTTATAATTTAATGACTGTTTTTGGGCTCATCTTGTCAGTTGGACTACTAGTAGATGGACCAATTGTGATAACTGAATATGCGCGCTCAGAACAAGAACGTGGAGTTCGTCGAAGAGATTCATATATTAATTCCTCTCATACTATGTTTTGGCCAATTGTAGCTTCTTCACTAACAACAATTGCAGCTTTCTTTCCATTATTATTTTGGCCTGACATGCTTGGTCAATGGCTAAGAGTAATTCCATTGACTGTAATTGTTGTGCTATCAACATCATTAGTGGTTTCTCTTATTTTCCTACCAGCAATGGGATCAATGATAGAGAGAAAAACGGCCCAAATGTCTGATGAGAACAAAAGAAAAGAAGGATATTTNCTCAGAGTCTATGAAAGAAGTGTATCAAGAGCAATAAGAAGTCCATTGATAGTTTTGCTTTTAACTATTTTCACATTTCTGTCGGTTATTTTCATCTATAGCCAATATAATAATGGTGTTATTTTCTTTCCTAACGATAAAGCAACAAACGCTCGAGTTGAAGTTATGGCGCGAGGAAATTTCTCTCCCACAGAAACAGCCGAATATATAAAAGAAGTCGTAGAAGTTGTAGAGGCTAACCCTTATATTGGAAACTACGTTGCAAATACAATAAATAGAAACCGGATTTGGCTTTTTGATCAAAGTCCAACTGATATAGTTGGCAGGCTGTGGATTGATTTAATTCCAGAAGATGAAAGACCTGATAGTGATCTGGTACTACAAGATATACAAGATGAATTAAGTAAGATTAGTGGATACGAAGCTAGGATTTCAGGGAATACTTATAGTTCAGCAATTGTTGGTCCAAAAGACATCGAGATCGAAATCTCCTCAGCAAATAAATTTGTTTTAAGACAGGTTGCAGAAATAATAAAAGACAAATTGGCGAACTCAAAAGAAGTAAAAGATATTGAAATAAAATACCCTATAACTGGTGTAGAATGGGAATATAAGGTTGATAGAAAACAAACTGGAAAATACAACGTATCAATTCAACAAATTGGCTCTATTATCAATCTAGCAACAACTGGTGCAAAGATTGGCGCATTAAGACCAATTAATAAGAATGAAGAAATAGATATTAAATTATTTTTACCAGAGGATATGCGTTCGCTTGATGAGGTTGAAAACTTATTTATACAAACTGACTTTGGCTCTGTGCCAATTTCAAGATTCATAGAGAAAGAGCCCAATAAAAAAATATTTTCTATTGGCCGGAAAGATTCCTCAAGAATATTGATGGTAGATGCAAATACTGCTGAAGGGTATAAAACAGCTGATCAAATAAGAAAAATAAAATACTGGTTGACGCAAGCTAATCTTCCAATTGACGTTAAAGTTAACCTTATAGGAGAAGCAGAAGACTCAAGATCTTCTCAAGTATTCATATTATCAGCATTTGCTGCAGCATTGCTGCTTATGTTTATAATTTTGATATCTTTATTCAATAATTTCTATCACACATTTTTAGTACTTTTTTCAATTGTACTTTCTACGACAGGGGTATTTGTTGGACTACTCGTATTACAGCTTCCATTCAGCGGCGTAATGACTGGGCTTGGAATTGTTGCGTGTACTGGGATAGTTGTTAATAACAATATTATTTTAATAGATAGTTATAGAAAAATTAAAAAGAACGAAAGTGATCGATTTGTTGCAATCATTGCCGCTGCTAAAAGTCGGATAAGACCTATTTTTTTAACAACGATAACAACTGTGTTTGGTCTACTTCCCTCAGCATTGCAGATAAGCGTTGATGTATTTGACAGAACAATAAGCTATAAAAGTGCAGAAAGCTATTTCGTTGAGCCTTTAGCTTGGGCAATCGTTTTTGGTCTTTCATTTGCCACCATTGCAACTTTGTTTGTTACGCCTGCCCTACTGGCTTTGCCTAATAGCTTAAATGTTTTTTTTAGTAGATTTAAGAATTACAGAGGTATACCAAATATTAAAAGTAATTTAGTAAATTAAATATGAAATCAATTGCTGTTTATTGTAGCTCTTCAAATAAAATCAGTAAAACTTTCAATGACGAAGTCTCTAAAATTGGCAAACTCCTAGCTCAAGAAAAATTAAAAATTATATATGGTGGAGGTGATATGGGCCTAATGGGTGAACTATCCAAAAGTGCTACTCAGGCGGGTGGTGAAGTAAAAGGAGTGATAACTGAACACCTCATTAATATTGAACGAAAAAACGTAAGTGAAAATAATGTGAAAATTGTCAATACTATGCATGAAAGAAAGATTGAAATGTATAATTCTGCCGACTCCTTTCTTATTCTTCCAGGTGGTATCGGCACTCTAGAGGAATTTTTTGAAGTTCTGTCTTGGAAACAGCTGAACCTTCATAATAAACCAATTTTTATATATAATTTTGAAAATTTCTGGGACCCTCTTGTTGAATTGATAGAGCACATGATCAAAAACAATTTTGCTGGTGAAAATATGAAAGAAGCATATAAGGTAATCAAAAATCATTCAGAATTAGAAAAAGAACTGAGAATCCGTGAAGAAAATTAAAGTTAAAACACCGTTAGTCGAGATAGATGGTGATGAGATGACAAGAATTATTTGGCAGTTTATCAAAGATAAACTCATACTTCCCTATCTTGATATTGAACTTGATTATTACGATCTTGGAGTTGAAAGCAGAGATAGAACCAATGATAAAATTACAGTCGATTCTGCGAATGCCATCAAGAAATACGGAGTTGGAGTTAAATGCGCTACAATAACTCCTGATGAAGATCGGGTAGAAGAATTTAAACTTAAGGAAATGTGGCGCTCACCAAATGGAACTATAAGAAATATACTTGGTGGAACAGTTTTTAGGGAACCGATTGTTTGTAAAAATGTCCCTAGACTTGTGCCTGGATGGACTGACCCCATTGTCGTAGGTAGGCACGCATTTGGGGATCAATACAAAGCNACAGATTTTAAAGTTCCTGGCAAAGGAAAACTTAGTATTAAATGGACACCCGAAGATCCGAATATGGAACCAATCGAAAAAGAAGTTTATGAATTTCAATCAAGTGGCGTTGCCATGGCGATGTATAATACAGACGAGTCGATCAGAGACTTTGCAAAATCTTGCATGAACTATGCATTGATGCGTGAATGGCCTGTTTATCTATCTACTAAAAATACTATTTTGAAACAATACGACGGTCGTTTCAAAGATCTCTTTCAAGAGGTATATGAAAAAGACTTTGCTGAGAAATTTAAATCACTCGATCTAGATTATGAGCATAGATTAATAGATGATATGGTCGCATCTGCGTTGAAATGGAACGGAAAATTTGTATGGGCATGCAAAAACTATGACGGGGACGTACAATCAGATACTGTTGCTCAAGGATTTGGCTCACTAGGACTCATGACAAGCGTGCTTATGACGCCAGACGGAAAAACGATCGAAGCAGAAGCTGCGCATGGAACAGTCACAAGACATTTTAGATTGCATCAAGAAGGCAAGCAAACTTCAACGAACCCTATAGCCTCTATATTTGCTTGGTCAAGAGGTCTTAAATATCGTGGAAAGCTGGATGAGAATGATCAACTTATTGAATTTGCAGATAAGTTGGAAAAAGTATGCGTTGAGACAGTTGAAAGTGGATCAATGACAAAGGATCTAGCTCTGCTGATGCCTCATGAACAAGATTGGCATAGTACAGAAGATTTTTTAGAAATTATTGAACGTAACCTTAATAATAAACTTACTGTAACTTACCAATAATAAATTTTCTTAGCTCTCTTTTTTGATCATCTTCATTAATCAACGTGCCTCCTGATTGGGCAAAATCTTTTCTACCTCCACCACCTTTTCCATTTGAAATAGAGGACGCAAATTTAGCAATTTCATCTGCACCAATTTTATCAGTCAATTGATCAGTTACGCCTATTAGAAAACTTAGCTTATCACCTTTTTTAGCACAAAGAATTATAACACCGTGATCTGATATTAGTTTTTTGTACTTATCAATAAGTGGTCTCAGTTCATTGATTAATACATTCTCACAGAATTCAATAATAATATTGTGATCCGAGTTATTGCCAATACTTAATTCTATTGCTTCTTTAAGCTGTCTTATATTTTCTGTAGAAGCTTCTTTTTCTTTTTTAATGTCCTGTTTTTTTTCTTCTGATTTAAGATCTTCTTTCTTCTTTTCTTCGTTAAATTTTAATAGGTCATCGCCTCTCAAAGCTTCAATTCTTCTTACTCCTGATGCAGCTGAGGACTCACTTACAATTTTTAATTCTCCTATTTCATTGGTATTAGAAACATGGGTTCCTCCACATAACTCTGTGCTGTATGTTTTATCATTAAATTTTCCTATCTTGAGAACCCTAACTTCATCTGAATACTTTTCTCCAAACAGGGCAAGGGCACCAGCCTTTACTGCATCATCCGGTGACATAATTAGTGTCTCTACCTNAGAACCAGTTTTAATAANTTCGTTTACTTTATTTTGAACATCTTCAATCTCTAGATTTGTCATTGATTTATGATGACTAAAATCAAACCTTAATTTATCATTTGAGACTAAGGATCCTTTCTGCGTAACGTGCTCACCTAGTCTGTCTCTAAGAGATTGATGTAAAATATGTGTGGCTGAATGATAAGCTTTACAATCATTTCTT
>JGI26064J46334_1000247_pt1 | contig 11908 bp, 11 predicted proteins | sample MarorgKNORR_S2LV_FD_46334 | JGI IMG/M metagenome (IMG submission 46334) | reverse complement strand
CTTGTGACACAGGTAAATCTAACATATATCCTCTATCTTCATTTTCTAAAATCTCTTTACAATCTCCAACAGGAGTACACAGAACTGGTATTCCAAAACTCATTGCCTCAAGCAAAGAATGTGGCAATCCTTCATAGTTGGATGCCTGGATGAAAAGATCAGTATTCAAAAAAATACGATTAATATCTTCTCTGTTAAGTTTCCCATGAAAAACAATGTTATCTTTATAGTCATATTTTGATGAAATACTTTTAAGTCGATCTATTTCTGGCCCTTCTCCGACAATGTTTAATTTAATAAATGGATTATTTAAATTTGATATTGCTTTAATTACTTTGTCTATATTTTTGTGTGGTACAAGCCTGGATAAAATAGTTATATTCAATTGGTTATTTTGAAATATTTTTGTACTTTCCTTTGGCATCTTTACACCATTATTTATAGATTCAATTTTATTTTTATATCCTAAATCTATGACGAAGTTTTTAAGGTGTTGAGAGGGTGTCACCACGATATCAGATCTTTTAATACTGAAGTTTCGTATTTTCTTTTGGAGTAAAATGAATATTCCGTTATTGTTTTCTTGAAAATCGTCAAAGCTGTAAGATGTTTTGGATTTATTATAAGCTCTTTCCCAAACAGGATCGCCAACAATTTTTCTAATAATCTTTTTTTTCAAAAAGATATTTGCAATTGTAGTTTCTGTGCCAAGACCGTTTACAAATATTAAATCTTTATCTTTTGCTAATTTATAAATTTTTAGAATTGTACTAAACCAACGATAGGGTAACGGTAAGTTTCTATTAATTTTACTAACTGAGAACTCATTTTTTATGTTCAAATTTTGATTGTCAGAAAGAGTCAAAATATCAATCTCATAATTATGTTCATTTTGTAAATGATTTACTATTTCAGGAACGAAAGTGGCAGGCCCACCTATATCTGGAGGAAATATTCCTACAGTTACTAGTATCTTCATAATTTATTTAATCTTGTCTTTTAAATTCCACAATTTCTTTAATCATTGTTTTGATATCGTAACTTGGCTTAATTCCAGTTGCTTTAATAATTTTATCAATATTTGGAGTTCTTCTAGTTGGGTCTTCGAATTTATCACCAAAGACATCTTTGTGGCTCTTAAACTTAACTTCTGAATTAGAGTTTGTAGTGTCAATAACCAATTGAGCTAAATCTTTAATAGATATTTCTTCAGTTTGCCCAATATTATATATTTCTCCATAGTTTTTTAATTCAGAAAGTTTTATAAAATAATTAATCACATCTCCAACCCATGTAAACGACCTTGTTTGGCTACCATCACCGTGGATAATAATATCTTCATTCCTAAGAGCAGATTCTACAAATTTTGGTACAACCATTCCATACTCAGAAACTTGATTTGGACCAATAGTATTAAAAAGCCTGACTATTATTGGATTTAAATTTCCTGCTTCAAATTCAGATAAAGCTAAAAATTCATCAATCATTTTTGAGACAGCATATGACCACCTCAGTTTTGTAGTCGGCCCAATTAAACTTTTTGTTTCTTCATCCCAGCTTTCTTCTTGTGACGTTCCATAAATTTCCGATGTAGAAGTAATCAAAACCGGTATGTTATTTTTTTTACATGCTTCAAATACAATGTGAGTTCCTTGAATATTTGTTAACAGAGAATCACTTAAGTTTTCCATTATGTATTGAACACCTACGCCTGCCGCTAAATGAAAGCAAAAATCGTAACCTTCAAACATGCTATTTAAATTATTGATATCTTCGAGTTTTGATTTAACGAGATTAATTTTTGGAGAATCATCAAGATTTTCTTCTTTACCAGTTGAAAAATCATCAATTATTAATACTTCATCAACTCCATCAGCAATTAATCTTCTTACCAGATTTGAACCAATAAAACCTGCACCACCGGTTACGATAACTTTATTCATTTATATATACCAATTCTTTTAAATAGCTTTCATTTTCTTTGTACCACGAAACTGTTTTTGCAATACCTTCCTCTATTTTAGTTGTAGGCTCCCACCCAATAGTATTTTTAATATTTTCTAGATTTGGACGAACTACNTCTGGATCTTTATATGCTCTTTCTAAGTTCTCAATTTTTGCACTTTTTCCTGTAAACTCTTCTATTAATTTGATTACATCATTTAAAGAAACTGTGATATTTGAACCCACATTGAAGGTATTTGACTTTTCTAGTCCAGACATTTTTCTAAGGGCAGNGATAACATCTTCAATAAATGTAAATGATCTTTGTTGTTCTCCATTTCCAAAAACTTTTACTTCTTTTTCATTCATAATCCAGTGTATAAACCTTAATATTGACATATCAGGTCTCCCATAAGGGCCGTATACAGTGAAAAATCTTGAAATAATTAATTTTGTATTTGTATCTTCAAGAATTATTTTTGACAATGATTCACCCGATAATTTAGTGCTTGCATAAACAGAGGGTGGTTTTATTTTCTCGTCTTTTTCNTCAACCATTAAATCCTGACCGCTATCACCATATATTGATGATGTTGATGCAAGAATTAATTCTGGAATTTCCATTTGTTTAGAAAAATTAGAAATGTTTGCAGTTGCAAATGTATTATCTTCAATATAACTTTGTGGGTCTAAAAAGCTTTGTCTGACTCCTGCTCTTGCTGCCATATGATAGATTGTTGAAATCTCATAATTTTTAATTTCATTTAAGCTATCTTGTTCATTTAANTTATTATTTAAAAAAACAAAATTTTCCTTTTTTTCTAACTCTTCTAATCTTTTTTGTTTTAATTTGACGTCATATGCATTATTTAATGAGTCAATTCCAATTACAGTTTTGTCATCATCTAAGAGAGTATTTGATAAGTGATACCCAATAAATCCAGAACAGCCGGTAACTACTACTTTTTTATCCACTTAGTATATGCTAACAAAACTAATTATTATTCTGATAAAAGAATTAAATACTATTTATATGTATTTATTAGGTAATATCTTTAATAATGGGGGTTATAAATAAATACGCTTAAAAGCCTTTCACCTTTATACTTTCTTTTTTTCATTTCAATAATTCCTCACTTTGATCTCATTCCTGGATTTATCCATACAGACGATGTTCCTGTGTTGCTATTTTTTGTAGGAGCAATATATCTATTTGTTAAAAGTAAGAATTTTTCGTTAATAATTGAAAAATACATGTATTTTCTGTTTTTTATTTTTTATCTAATTGTTCAAAATCTTTTTGTCAAAGGTGAATTCTTACACTCTGAAATATTACGTTTTGGATTTTATCTATTAATTTTTATATTTATATCAACATTTGGACAAAAAAATTATATAAATACTTTCCCGTACTACCTATTTTTATTTTTAACTTCGTTTTCAATGATTTCATATCTATTTTCAATAAACCTTGGTAAAGATATATACGAGACATGGAATATTGGCATTAACCTAAGTGACATAGATTATATCAAAGGTAGAACAAATGGATTTCAAGCAGGGGGTCCAAATAGCTTCGCTGATTTAATTACCATAACCGCTGTCTATTCAATGTTTAGAATGGATAAAAAGTACTTACAAGTCATTATTCCATTTTCAATTGTTGGCTGTTTTTTTACTTACTCTCGTTTCTCTTTACTTATATTGGTTCTATTTATATTTTTGAGGATCAGCATNGAAAATAAAAAGTCCACTGGATTANTGCTCTTAATTGGTTCNTTATTGATATGCGTCAATTTTGGATTAGTTGAAAGATTTTCTCAAGATGATAATAGCGGAGTCCAAGACAGGGTTGAGATGCAATCAGGAACATTAGAGTTTGTAGCTGATGATTCTCTTGTAAATAATATTTTTGGAAGAGGATTTGATACTTTTGTAGTGAAAGGCAATCAAGTGCTTGATTCAAAAAATTTTGATGATAATCCTTTCTCCTATGGTCCACATAATTCATACTTATTTATATTTTTAAATTATGGGATTATCGGTCTTTTATTATTTATATTGATTTTTAAAGATCTTATATTAAATCTTGTAAAATTTAGAGATTTTAAAAATTACTCACCCAACTTGATGGCTGTTATAGCATTTCTTGTTTTAAGTCTATCTAGTGATCTGTTACAAAATCATTCTGTATCTTGGTTTTTTTATTTTAGCTACTTCTTGTATCTGAATGAGAAAGAGAATTCTTGATTTTGAAATACTCTTTTATTAGAAATCTTCAACATATACTATATTTAAGATGAATATTTTAGTTGTAGGTGGTGCTGGATACGTTGGTGGAGGAATCGTTGATAAGCTTTCAAAAGATCATGAAGTTACCGTTTATGATTCTTTAATTTATGAAACTTCATACCGTAAGAAAGTAAATTTTATTCTTGGTGACATAAGAGATTCTTCAAAATTAAATAGTATTTTAAGCGACTTTGATGTTGTAGTTTGGCTAGCAGCATTAGTAGGTGATGGAGCGTGTGCTATTAACCCGGAACTAACTCATGAAATTAATACAGAAAGTGTAAAAAATCTTGTTCAAAATTTTGATAAAAGAATTGTGTTTTTGTCAACCTGTTCAGTTTATGGGGCTCAAGATGGAATCTTGACTGAGTCCTCAGACACAAATCCACTATCTGAATATGCATCATCTAAATTAAAAGCTGAAGAGCATCTCAAAGATTCAAATGCTCTTATTTTTAGGCTTGGAACTCTTTTTGGCATAAGCGATGAATTTTCACGTGTTCGACTTGATTTAGTTGTCAATATTCTTACAGCCAAAGCACTTATTGATAAAAAAATAAGTGTGTTTGGTGGAGATCAATGGAGACCACTCCTACATGTAAATGATGTCTCAAACGCAATAAGTCACTGTTTAAACACCGATGTAACTGGAATATATAATCTTCACTACAAAAATTATAAAATTATAGACATAGCAAAAGAGATAGAAAAAAAAGTAAAAGATGTTGAAGTAGAGGTAACGCCTATGAGCTTTGAGGATGCAAGAAACTATCAAGTATCTAGTCAAAAATTACTTGATGAGACTGGTTTTGAAGCTTCAATAGAACTTATTAAGGGCGTTAATGAAATATATGATCTAATTTTTCATAATAGGATAAAAGACATTACTGATCCTAGGTATTCAAATCAAAACTTTTTGCAAAAGTTTGGGGTATCTTGAATATAAAAAGATATGAAAGAGGNTTTTCTGAAGATCACAGAGGTAGTGTTGAGTTTTTTAATGAATTAAATCTAAGTGAATATAAAAGATTTTATACAGTAACAAATCCAAAAATAGGAACTGTAAGAGCATGGCATGGGCATAAAAAAGAAAAAAAACTCATCAAGGTATTATCAGGAAATTTTTTGATTGGTGTCATCAAAATAGACGATTGGGAAAATCCCAATAAGACATTGAAGCCAGAGATGATTGAAATGAATGTAAATTCAGATTTATTGTCAATTCCGGAGGGATATGCAAATGGAGCCATGAACCTTGAAGAAAATAGTAAAATTATGTATTTTTCTTCTTCAAGCTTAGAAGATTCTCTTAATGACGATTATCGCTTTGATTCAAAATATTGGGATCCTTGGACAAGTAATGGGGGTGAATTATTTGAGTAACATCTTAATCCTTGGTTCTACTGGTATGTTAGGAAAGATGGTTTCATTAGTTTTTTCTGAATATTCCGATGACAATTTATTTTTTACATCACGTTCTAAAAATAAATTCAATAATGAATTGAATGGCGAAAAGATTATTTTTAATCCGAATAACGATAACTTTGATGATTTATGTGAGAAAATAAACCCTAATTTTGTCATAAATTGTATCGGTGCAATTAAACCAACAATTACGGAAAAAAAAGAATCAATTAATAACGCAATCTCGATAAATTCCTTCTTTCCACTTAAAATTTCAAAAAAAAGTGCCGATTTGAGTTTTAACTATATTCAAATTGGGACGGACTGTGTATTTTCTGGATTAGAAGGGGGATACATTGAAACGTCTACAACTGACGCAACAGATGTATATGGGAAAACAAAAATTGTGGGAGAAATATCTAGTAAAAACAAAACGTTAATACGTTCAAGCATTGTTGGACCAGAAAGCGGAAGAGGAATGTCTTTGCTTAATTGGTTCTTAAAAACAGAAGAACCAGAAGTTAATGGATTTACAGACCACGAATGGAATGGCGTCACTACTTTAAATTTTGCAAAAATTGTTTTAGGTATAACAAAAAATGAACAAACTGGAATAAAATTACAACACTTGGTACCAAGTGACAGGGTAAACAAATATGAGTTACTTTTACTTTTCCAAGAATTCTTTTCAAAGGAAGTAAAAATAAATGATGTTGTATCAGATAACAAAGTTGATAGAACTTTAGACACAATTGATCCATTAGCTAATCAAGAACTCTGGAAAATGGGTGGTTATATGGAAATTCCATCTATAAGAGAAAATATTTCTGAGTTGGCAGATTTCAAAGGAACAAAAAAAATATTGGAGTTCAAATGAAAGATCTTGCAATCATTCTAGGAATAAGGCCAGACGTTATAAGAGCAAGTAAAATAATCAAACTTTTATCTGAAAACAACAATATTACTTTTGATTTTATTTGGTCAGGCCAGCATTATTCGGAGAACATGAAAGATGTTTTCTTCAAGCAACTTAATGTACCAGAACCAGATGTTGAATTTGAAATCGATACTACAAGTGATGCTTCCACAGTCTCATCGGTAATCAAAAATACATTCAATCATCTGGAAAACAATAGTTATAAAGCTGTAGTTTTTCTAGGTGATACTAATACGGTAATGGGGAGTATTGGTGCTGCACAGCAAAATGTCCCAATTGTCCATATTGAAGGATGTATGCGTTCATACGATTGGAGAATGCCAGAAGAAAAATATAGAAAAACTATAGATCACTTGTCAGACAGGATATATGCATATCTTGATTCATATAAATTGCAGGGCCTTAATGAGGGAATTTCTGAAGATATCATCAAAGTTACTGGAAACCCAATAGTTGATATTATTCAAGAAAATCAAAGCATTTTTGACTCTGGATATGAAACCTTAGATAGTAAGGTTTTAGATTTTACAGGGGAGGGTGAATTCTTATTGGCTACATCTCATAGGAGAGAGAATATCTTAAATTTAGATTCTCTAAATAATATTGTAAATTTATTTAATTCTTCTGATATGAAAATAGTATTTCCTGCAGGATATAAAACTCAGGAAATGCTGGAATCATATGATTTAAAACTTAATTCAAACGTTTTGATGATTGATCCCTTAGGGTATCTCGAATTTATGTATCTTTTAAAGAAATCTACNTTTGTNATNAGTGANTCTGGAACAGTGGTTGAAGAAGCCTGCATTATGAATGTACCGTCTATTCAAATGAGATACTCTACAGAACGTCCTGAAGTATATGATGTTGGTGCTTCTATAAAATTTGATCCTTCCTCAAAAATAANTGACTTTCAANGCTANATAGATAANGTNGTNAAATTAGTAGATACAAAATGGGAGCAACCATTTGGAGATGGAAAAGCATCAAATAATATTGTTGATGATCTTTTNGAGTTATCTGATTCAAACAGTTTTCATAAACACAACAAAGAAAATTATNCATTTGACATTTCAAATTCATTTAAAGAATGAAGAAAATTTTATTTCACTCTTTAACAATACCTCCAGACAACGTCTCAACAGGAATGTTAGTTGCTGAGATAGCAGATGGTTTTAAAGAAATGGGTGTTGATGTCGAGATATTNGCAAGTTCACCCCAATATAATATTGAAAATAATGACAACTCAACTTTAGATAAATACTACACATCATCATATAAAGACATAAACATAACACATATAAATTCATCAAACAGGAGCTTCAATAAGGTAACAAGATTTTTTCAATGGATAACATTTCACTATCAAACAATTAAATTTTTATCTAAAAACAAAAATCATTACTCTCATATTTTCATATTTAGTTATCCACCAACCATGAATTTGGTTGTAATTTATATTAAGAAATTTTTAAAAATTAAAGTCACATACTCATGCTGGGAACTTTATCCAGAAATTGCTAACAAAACATTTAAAACTAATTCTGGAATTTTATTTAATATTTTTAAAAAAATTGATTCTTATGCAATGAAACTTGCTGATAATTTGGTTGTAAACTCTNCAGAATTAAAAACATATCTAATNAACAATCGTGGATTAAAAGATAAAGAAATTAAATCAATTTATCACTTTTCACCCTATGAAATATCTAACGAAAATCCAAAACTAGATAAAAAAATAATTTTGTATGCTGGCAATATGGGAAAGCCACAAAATATTAAAGAATTTATCAATACATTTAATTCAATTAAAGAGGTGAATTGGAAATTAGAATTTTTTGGTGCAGGAGAAGAATTTGATTCGATTAAGGATTTAGAGAATGAGCAATTAAGTGTTTTTGAACATTTGCCAAGAAATGAATTGTACGAGAAAACAAAAGATATTCCTGTGGCACTTATTTCGTTAGATAAAGACATTACTGTAGAAGGCTTTCCCGGAAAAACTTTTGATTATCTTTCAATGAATAAAGTTCTGATATGTTTTGCCAATAGTGACTCTGCAGTTTCAAAATTTATTGATAAATTTGAACTAGGCTTTACTATCGACCCAAATGATAAAACCTCTATGGGAACTATATTTGATAAACTAAATGATCAATCACTACTTTTGAATTATCAAAAAAACATAAACAATCTCAATAAAAATATTCTAAATAAATCGAAGGTAGTTGAGGATTACTACTCCCTAATTTAATTTGCCCCTTTTCTTGAAATAACAGAGATAATTGTCTGAAAAAGTATTTTAAAATCAAGGAAAAAGTTGTAGTTTTCTACATACTCAATATCCCAATAAAGCCTCTCTTGTAAACTTAAATCTAACCTTCCTTGGACTTGTGCGAGACCAGTTATTCCAGGCNTAACTGAATTTCTCTTTTTTTGATATTCGCCAAGTAGTTTTGACTCATAAACAACTAACGGTCTAGGGCCAACAGTAGACATTTCTCCTTTTACAACATTTATTACATTAGGCAGTTCATCTAGGGATGTCTTTCTTAAAAAAAGACCAATTTTGGTTATTCTGTCATCGTTTTCAATTCTTATTGGATTTCCCGGCTCTAAGGAGGGCTCAATTGTTTCGTCATCAGCTAATTTTTTATAGTGCTCTTGATGTAAATCCTCGTCAGAGCTTTCATCCATAGTTCTAAATTTAAATAATCTAAAAATCTTACCGTTTTTACCAACTCTTTCTTGGATATATATTGCTGGATAACCATCTGAAANAATTATCAATAGATAAATTATTGGAAAAAAGAATAAAAAAACTGGAATAAGAAAAACCATAATTGTAATGTCAAAAATTATTTTCATACAATATTTACTCTAAACTATTCAAATTAATTTACTTGAATAAAAAATATAACATTAGAGTTAGAGAAATGTGTGGAATTGGTGGAATTGTTAGCACTAACAATTCTAAAATCGACCAAAATATTGCAAATAATATGAAAGTCTCCCTGGAACACAGGGGACCCGATCATTCTTCCATTAATTATATTTCAGATTCACAATGTTTTATACACAGCAGGCTTTCAATTATTGATTTAGACTCCAGATCAAATCAACCCTATCAGGACGAAGAGAAAAGATATACGATTGTCTTTAACGGCGAAATCTATAACTTCAAAGAAATCAGAACCGAATTAGAAAGTAAAGGTATAAAATTTTCAACAGAAGGCGATACAGAGGTATTACTGAAAGGATATATAGAATATAAAGCTGAAATATTGGAAAATTAAGAGGCCAATTTGCTTTCGCTATTCATGATGCAATGACGAATTCCATCTTTTTAGCCAGAGATAGAATTGGAATCAAACCTTTATACTTTGCAAAGAGTGAAGATTGGTTCATCTTCTCTTCAGAGTTAAAAACTATAGAGCAATCAAATTTAATTCCATTTGAACCTGATATTGAGTCTTATATTGCATACCTAAGGCATCTTTGTGTTCCGATGAATAGGACAGGAAATTTAAACATTTCAAAAGTACAACCTGGAGAGTACATAGAATTTTTCTCAGACAACTCTATAAAATCAAATCAATATTGGGATCCCTTTGTTATTGAAGTTAATAATGATATCTCAGAAGATGAAGCGATTAAAAATATAGATAGATTATTAACCGAATCTGTTGAGTACAGGAAAGTAAGTGACGTTGAGGTTGGATTATTTCTATCTGGAGGGCTTGACTCATCTTTGATCGGTAAGCTCATGAAACAAAATGAAAAAGCCGGACTTAAAGGATTCAACATCGATTTTGAAGATCATTTTCCTGGATATGAAGGAGAATTAAATGAAGCAAAATTTGCAGCATCTAATAACGACATAGATTTAATTGAAGAGAATATTTCATATAAAGAATTTCAAGATCTTCTGAATAATTATTCATTCTATCAAGACGATTTAGTTGGAGATGAGGTAGGAATTCCACTTTATTTTCTAGGTAAGAAAACAAGAAGTAACAACATTAAGGTCGTTCAAGTTGGAGAAGGTGCAGATGAATTATTCTATGGATATGATCATTGGAATAGATTTCTCAACTTGAATAGATATTTAAAACCTTTATTTAAATCAACAAAAAAATACTCAAGTTTTAAGAATCACAGATTAAATTTACTAAGCAATATTCTCTTTAACAGAACTTCCTTTGCAGGTGGAGCATTGGGTTTTAATTTGAAAGAACTAGATAGCTTAATAGTCAATGGCTTACCAAATGATTCTGATTTGATATATTATGCTGATAAGAAATGGTCAGAATATTTTTCAAATAAAGGATCAAAAATTTCTAAGTGGATGACTTTAATTGATTTAAAAATTAGACTTCCAGAACTTTTACTTATGAGAATGGATAAGCTTGTAATGCAATCTGCTGTTGAGGCAAGAGTGCCTTTTCTTGACCATAAATTAGTAGAATACGTACTTTCTTTGCCAGAAGATTTACTAATTGACTTATCTAATACAAAAAGTCTTCTTAAAAAGGTTGCTTCAAAATATTTACCTAAACAGATCATTAATAGAAAAAAACAAGGATTCAGGGCTCCTATAGGTGAGTGGATTAAGAAAGATGAGGAAAAATTCCATGAATCTGTGCAACAGTTCAATTCTCTAGTAAATTTATTTAATGAAAGAGAATTAAACCAAATCCTAAGTGGAAAGGATTATCAAAAAAAATGGTATTTAATTAATCTTTCAAATTGGCATTTAGCAAGGGTTGCGAATTGATTAAAAATTGGAAAGAAAACACAGTTTATATATCGCTTATGCAATTAACTCTTTTAGGAGTTAATTTTTTTTTAATCACAATAATCAGCAGAGAATATGGAGCAGAAATATATGGTGAATATGCCGCTTCAAAAAGTCTTTCAGTTCTAATTGGAACAGCTACTGTATTATCTCTAGCATTAGTTGTTACTAAACTACGAGCTCAAAATATTTACTTTAAAAAATCTATTTTTTCTAACTCATATTTTCTTGTTTTAAGAAATCTTTCAGTAGCATTAGCAGTAATTTTCCCATTAACAATTTTATTTGGAAGGGATTATCCGATAACTGCAATTTTTCTTATTGGTTTTGTTTTTAATGAAATGATTCATATAGCACTTGCATATTTTCAAGCAGATGGAAATTTTGTTACTACATCAAAACAAATAATCGCAAGAACCGTTCTTTACGGACTTGGAGCCTGGTTCATTGTGATAAATGATCTACAAATAATATGGGTCGTAATATACCAGTCAGCCATTTTATTTGTATTTTTTTTAGTTGCGCATTTTTCC
>JGI26064J46334_1000243_pt1 | contig 11984 bp, 15 predicted proteins | sample MarorgKNORR_S2LV_FD_46334 | JGI IMG/M metagenome (IMG submission 46334) | reverse complement strand
ACAGTTATCCAAATAGGAAAGGTTAGGATAACAGAAAATACAACAAATGCCCATGTTGCAAAAAATTTACTTAAAACTATCTTCCAAAGAGGCAGAGGAAGTGTTAACAAAAGCTCTATTGTGCCTAGTCTTTTTTCCTCAGACCAACTTTTCATAGTTACCGCAGAGATAAAAAAAATAAAAACCCAGGGTATAAAGCTAAAAAAGACAGTTAAATCAGCTACTCCTGATGAGAAAAAAGATCCAAAATAAAAAGTAAGGGACATAGAAGTAAGAATAAAAATTGCAGTAAAAATATATGCAACTGGAGTAATGAAATATAATTTAAGCTCTCTTTTAATTAATGCTAACATTAATCTACAAGCTTTCTAAACTTTTCATCCAAGGTTTTACCAACCTTCTTTTTCAATTGGGAAGGGGTGCCTTCAAATATTTTTTGACCATTATTAATTATAAGACATTTGTTGCAAACTTCAGGTACTTCATCAAGGATATGGGTTGAGATGATAATAGCCTTAGTTTTTGAGAGTTTAGTTATAAGCTTCCTTACTTCAAATTTTTGAAGTGGATCTAGGCCATCAGTTGGTTCATCTAGAATAAGAAGTTTTGGATTATGTATTAGCGCTTGGGCGATACCAACTCTCCTTTTAAAACCTTTAGATAAGGTTTCAATTGGAACATCTTTCACTTCTTCGAGTTGGAGATCTTTTATAACTTTTTTAATTGATGATTGTGAATTTTTAATACCTCTTACTTGACAAACATAATCTAAATAAAGATAGGGAGATAAATCGAGGTATAAAGGTACGCCTTCGGGAAGGTATCCAATCATTGACTTTGTAAATATTGGATCATCATCGATATCTTTATTATTGATAATTACATTACCTTCATCAGATTTAAGATATCCAGTAATAACTCTCATTGATGTAGTTTTCCCAGCTCCATTGGGTCCAAGAAACCCCATTACATCCCCAACCTTTACGTCAAAGGATAGACTGTTTATTGCTTTAAACTCTCCAAAATATTTAGATATGTCTTTGACTTGTAGCATTTTTGATAATATTTAGTTTAAAATTCCATATTTTCAAGTTCTAGATTACTTATTTTTGGCAAATATAGACATTTTACCAAGCAGATCTATAAATATCATAGGCATCTTTTTCTGAGATTTCTTTAGGGTTGTTTATAAGTAAGCGAGTTTGTTTCATCGCATCTTTTGCCATGGTTTCACATGCAGTCTCAGGAATATTTACATCTCGTAATCTTTGCTCTAATCCAAGTTCATTTGAAAGTTTAGATAATCTTTCTATAAAATTTGATGCAATATCTTGTGTGCTTGTTGAGGTATCAATATCTGGAAATATAATTGGAGCAATTTCGCTATATAACTGAGCAGCACTTTGTTCTGTAATATTAAATCTTAAAACATAGGGTAAAACCAGCGCATTTGATAATCCATGAGGCACATGAAATGTACCACCTATAGGGTATGCAAGTGCATGTACCCCAGCTACGGGAGAGTTTCCAAAAGAGACACCAGCTAACATTGATCCAATTAACATATTAGATCGAGCATCAACATTTTTGCCATTAGCGACNGCTTCTTGAATGGAACTTCCTAAAAGTTTTAAAGCTTCTTTAGCCAAAGTTTTTGAAATTAAATTATTATTAACACTTTTAGATGCATAGGACTCTATAGCGTGAACCATTGCATCAATACCTGTCGCTGCCGTAATATGTGGAGGCAATCCCAAAGTTAACAAAGGATCAAGTATAGCTAAATCAGGTAAGATAATAGGAGAGGAGACTCCTTTTTTTTCTAAGTCATCTTGGGTGATTATAGAGATTGGTGTCACTTCTGANCCAGTTCCTGAGGTTGTTGGATATAAAGCTAAAGGCAATCTTGGTCCTTTGGCATTAGCAACTCCCCAAGCTTGATGGATGTCTTCATTTGATCCAATCAAAAGAGCAGTAAGCTTAGCTACGTCCATAGAAGAACCACCACCGAAACCTATTACACCTGTTGCTTTAAAACTATTTCCTTCTTGAGTACATTTCATTAAAGTTTTTAAAGAGGGATCAGCCTCTACANTATCAAAAATTAAAATTTCTGAATTTTTTTGAAGGGCCGAGATAGTCTTATCTATCAATCCTANTTTTACNAGTCCAGGGTCAGTGACAAAGAGAATTCTTTTTCCCAGTTTTTTAGATACTTCCTCAGCTGTATTTTCTGAGTGACCCTCACCAAATCGAATACCAGTAGTTGTGTTAAATTGAAAAGAATTCATCTGAGAAATATAAATTATGTGCGGTTTATTTCTATTAAAAATATCCTCATTTTATTGAATTAAATAAACCCACAGGATTTTTTAAATAAGGCTTTCTTATAAAATTTATATTTTTATACTTAGATTGTGTCTAAAGTAATTACCATCGCTCAGCAAAAAGGTGGTTCTGGAAAAACAACAATTGCAGCTAATTTAGCGACTGTTTTTTCAATTAAACACAATCTTTCCACCGTCATTTTAGATACTGANCCGCAAGGTAGTTTGGGTAAGTGGTTTCTTATGAGAAAAGATAAACTCAAAGACAAGAATACAATCGAATTTAAAACTGCAAGTCTATGGGGTGCTCAATATGAAGCTAAATCTCTAAAGCAAAAATCAGACATAGTCATAATAGATACCCCACCCAAGATAGACGCGGATGGCAGGCCCGCAATTGAAATAGCAGATTTAGTAGTTATTCCAATTTCTCCTTCACAAGTAGATTTTTGGGCAACGGAGTCAATTATTGAGCTAGCAAAACGTGAAAAAAAGGAAATTTTAATTTTAATCAATAGAGCAAATGCCAAATCAAAATTAATTCATGAAGCAATAAAATTTGTCGATCGCATGAAAGTCAAAAAAGCAAAAACTATTTTAGGTAATAGACAAATTTTTGTTTCCTCTATGGGCCTTGGTCTCACAGTTGTTGAAAAACAAAGAACTGGAAAAGGTTGTTTGGAAATGTTGGCTCTAGCTAAGGAAATTAAATCATTTCTCAATATATAATTTTTAAGTTACCACTATGAACAATAATATTGACTATGAGCAGCTGGAAAATATTAGTTCAAGTTTATTAAAAGGTTTTATCAGTTGGATTGAGATAAATGATAGTCAAGAACGAGCTATGATACTTGATAGTGCCTATCAATTTAAATTTTCAATTTTAGAGCAAGATAAATCAACAGTTCAAAAAAAATATTTTATTTCCCCTAAAGATTTATCAAAGGATGAGGCAACATTATTATTGAGTCAATGGAGAGATACATTTTCTCAAATAATCAACTCTGATTTAGATAGAATTTCCAAAGACTCTTTTAAATTGTGGTTTCTTAGTCTAGCATCATTTCTTATGCCTATTTTAGAAAATGAGACAAAAGTTTTATGGGATAAATTATTAGAGGGGATTGAATATTGTCAAAATTTTTCAATAAAAGATGTTCCTTATCCACTCAATACAATTACAAAGAACTAAATCAATGTTACAATGATCTATGCTAAGGATTTTGTCATTAAGCCTCTCTTTGTTGCTAATTTCTCTTAATTCTCATGCTATAGATCTTTTTGGTTATAAGTTATATGACAATATATTTAAGTATGAAAATGACGGTGACATAAAGTTTAAAAAGGAAATAATTGAAAGCATATCAATTCAAGAAGAAAGAGTTTTGATCTCAAACAAATATCTTAAAAACTATGTTATTAAAGCCACCAAAACTGGAAATATTTATGAAATACACGGCTCAAATAAATTACTTCAATTAAATCCTGTAGAATGCTTGGATATACAAAGTCAATTTATAAAATCTTTTCAAAATAAAAATTCTGATGAATATTCTACTGAAGTAAAACAGTTTCCAAATAAACTTAAGAGTAAAACAACTTGGGAAATTTACCTCGATAGCATCAAAGATGATAACAAGTTAATTTTTTCTGTTACTTGCGACTATAGNTTCAATAACAGAAGGATGGATATTATACTGAGTGATAATTCCTACATGATAAATGAGAACAAAAAATATGATTTCTTATTAGAGGATAAAGGTCAAACTACACAAGTAAAAGAAATTGACACTAGTGGAATTTAGTAACCAAAGATAACATATTTATAATAATGTAAGCCTTAATTTCAGATTTCAACTCTTCATAAGTAGAGGGAAGTTTGTCACTCAATTGAAAAGAAAAATCAACGATCTCNTATGCCTCCTCTTTGTGCATACTAATTTCATTTGATAAATCTANCGCAAGCTTTTCTCTTATNAAGAAAAGGGCAGTNATTTCTCTTTTNTTATTTTTTCTCAAATTATTTTTTAGATGGCTTTTTAAGTTTCATACCTGTTCCACCGAGCTGCATTCCACCAGAACCTTTACACAAACTTTTCTTTTCTTTGTCACACTTTTCAATTTTTTTCTCTTCTTTTTTTGACTCTTTTTTCTCTTCTTTTATATCCTCTGATTTCACTACTTTTTCTTCAACTACTTGGTTTGAAGAGGGTTCAATATTTTGAACACTTGAAGTTACTGTTCCTACTTGAATATTTGATAGCATTTCAATTATTTGATCTTGTTTTGATTGTTTATCACTTTGTTTGGATTTCCAAGATTTTGGCAGCTTTAAGTCAATGCAACTTTCAGACCCACAAAACAAGACATCGCCAGTTTCATTATCAAACAAAAAACCACCACAATTTTCAACGCCTTTTTGGGTGCAATTAGGTATATGCATTTCATACTCAGCTTTACCAGATAAGGGCGCTAATAAAACAAATACAAATAGGACCGCTAATAATCTCATCATTGAATAATGTATCATTTGTTAAAATATTTTCTAAAGCTTTTATTCATATTTAAAACTTTCCCCCGGTAAGGTAGACTTCATAAAACTATTCTCAGTTAATCTTTCAAGCCATGTTTTTAGTTTAGGATTGTTCTCACCCCAGTTACTATTAAGTCTCAGCGAAGTATAGTCTAACGCGCAAGCAACCGATATCTGGTCCATTGTAAGATGATCGCTAACAAATTCATCAAATTTATTTTCAATCCATTGAATAGATCTTAAAATTTTTTTCTCGTATCTTTCAATTGATTTGGCTCTTTGCTCATCTTCTGGTATTGCTGATGTTTCTATATATCGACTTACTGCATTTTCCATTATTCCATTAGAAATACTAATCATTGTCATGCATTCCCAGTATCGTTCATTTGGATAAATAGACTTTCGTTTTGAGATACTATCAAAGTATAAGCAAATATTATCACTATCAGTAATTGTCATATTTCCAACTATTAGTTGGGACCTGTCTCAATGGATTAAACTCATCAAGAAATCTGGATTTATAAATATTTATTTTCTCTTCTTCATGTTCAATTTCTAAGACTAAAGCAGCAACTTTACATTTTCTACCAAATGGAGATGTGGGACCATTATATAATAAAGGAATATTGCTCATTTATTCAATCACTACAGCTACAGTACCTGGATTAACTCCCTCTTGATCATTACTGATATTGACCTGAGAAATAGTTCCACTTACTGGAGCATTATGATTTACCTCTGATTTCATTACTTCCATAATAAATAAAACATCTCCCTCGTTCACTTCATCACCAACTTCTACTAGGACCTTCCATATGTTCCCAGGCACAGAGGTCAAAACTTCAGTGGTCATTGTTAAATAATACTTCCCATTGAGCAAAGAGAGGTTTGCTCAGATCTCATTTCTTGAGCTTCTAGCACACTTATTTCTTTAAATTTAAATTTTTCATTTGGTTTTGCTTGACCTAGTTTCCAAAAAGAGGCTGAGGGAACCGTAAAGGGAACTATAAATCCCCCCATGCTTGGACCATCATTTACAAGGATAATAGGTGTTTGACCTGCGAGATTTATGCCACCAATAGGGTATCCTTGATCTATAATATTTGAGGGTTCATAACCATGCTCAGGTGATTTATTTGTCGCTTTTTCGTTAAAACTAAGTGAAGGCCCATCAAGTCTAAACCCTGTTCGGTCACTTCTGGCTTGAAGTTTCCAATCAGCTTTTAAAAATGTTTCATAACCAGCATTATCTAGCCAATCATCATTTGGTCCCCTTACTACCTCAATCTCCCATACTCCTGAATTAGTAATGTCTGGGATAGATTCAGCTCTTATCTTTCTTCCAATTTTTCCTTTTGAGTTACCAAGTGAAATTTTTTGACTTTCCTTTAAAGCATAACCATCAATTCCTCCAACACCAGCTTTATGAAATGTCGATTGAGAACCCAACCATTTTTCTGAGTCAATGCCTCCAGAAAAAGCAATATAGGATCGGGCACCAGTAACAGTAAAACCAAGTTCAAGAGTTTGATTAGATTTCACCATTATACTTTCCCACATTGGAATAGACCTCCCATCAATTTTTGGTTGCATATCTGCACCACAAATTGAAATAACATGATCTTTTTCAAATTTAAGAGTAGGGCCTGTATACTGACATTCAAGTGCACCCGTATTTTCATGGTTCCCTACAAGAAGATTTGCAAGCCTAAATGACCAACTGTCCATAGGTCCAGAAGGGGGGAAACCTTGATTTAGAAATCCAATTCTGCCAGGGTAATCTTGAACAGATGTTTCTAAACCTGGTTTTATAACTTCAAACATTTAAAATTTCTTATTATGGTCTAATTGTGTTAGCCATTGTTTATATTTTTTTATTGAAAATTTGTGCTCATCAATGAGGTCATATTTATATGTTTTCTCTTTAACTTTTTTTTCGATCATCTCGAACTCATCATAATCACAAGGTATAAATTTAATTCTGTCTCCAGGTCTAAATAAACAAATACTATCTTTGAACACATCAAAGTTTTTTTCTGGATCCCATATTGGAACTGGGGTTCGACCAAATATTTGATATCCACCTGGAAGACGGTCTGGATATATTGCAGTTGATGACCCGCCCATGCCAACAGTTCCTTTTGGTGTCCAAGTTCTTGGAGGGTTGTACTTAGGCGCTGTTAACTTACATCGGGGATCTAAAGGCATAGTGAAAGGTAGACCTGGCCAAAACCCAAGAGACGCGACCCAATATTCTGTACCAGAGTGAACTCTCACAAAATGGTCAACATTATCTAAATTATTTAATTCGACAATAAATTCAGGATCAGACTTTTTTAGAGCTATTTTTGAAATATAATCCTCAATTGCTTCTTTTGTCCATTTGTCTAAATAGACAGTAGGGAAGTGAAAAAGTCTGCTATTTACAATAGTATCGTCATTATCTTTGAGTTCTTTTACTAAAGATTTAAGTTCTTTTATAAGATCTATATATCCAATTTCATCGGGATTGTAGTGAACGATCATGGATGCAAAGCATGGTAACGTTTCATAAACTCCATTAATTTTCGCTTGTTCAATTAATTTTGATAAACCTTGCTTTAAAATTTAACTCTAGATTCATAATATTACCAAACTCAATTAATAAGTATTTATCTCCACCGGGTAAGAATTTTGGTTCATCATAAATACCATTAAATACTTTTGTTTTATTGGCTGTAATAATATCTTGATCAAAAGAAGGATAAGTTCCATCTTCATTAAGGTGTTTTTTTACAGATAATTTTTTTTTGGTTGTCTGTTCTAAAGATATATTATGGGGATACATATCTTTAAAACCACTGTAGTCATCCACATCAATTTGATTAAAAAAAACACTCTCATTTTTTTTTGATTTATCATTAGTTAATGTGTTTTCTATATTTTTAAAATTATTTACATCTTGAAGTGCATAATTGAAACCTAATTTTTTATCATCATTTGAAGATTTAATTCTTTTCTTTTTATTTACAAAATTATCCTTTGGATCTTCGATATTAATTTTTTGGAATAGATCTAAATCTGAATTTTTATATTCTTGAACCATTTAGCCTAAAAATATTTAATTTTAATTTTATCTTTTTGATCTGATTTTTTACTGAAGTCTACGACTTGAACATTAGAGGGTTTTGATACCTTTTGAACAATATGACTATTTTGGGGATTATTGCTTTTCGATACTTTTGTATCGTTAGAAACTGAGGTTGAACTTCCATTTGTATTTTTTTTGGTATGGCCAAACATCCCTTCAAGTATAGTGTTTGGATTAATATCGTCTTTTTCAAAAGTTTCAAAGATACTACCGTCTCTAAAAACTAATACTCTATGGCATAAACCAATAAACTCCTCTAGTTCACTAGATAAGAAAATAGCTGTTCCTCCATCATTTACAAAATTCCTTAAGTGTTTGTATAAATCTCTCTTTGCTCCAACATCAATTCCTCTAGCAGGGTCATTAAGAATTAAAATTTTAGGAGTAGTTGTAAATGCGCGAGCTATCATTACTTTTTGCTGATTTCCCCCACTTAAAGATGTAATTAGATTATTCTTTGGGCCAGTTTTGATGCTTAGTCTCTCTACCTCCCAATCAAAAATCCCGTTTAATTCCATCCACTTTATAAAACCAATAAAGCCTCCAGAGGTCTTAGCTTGCTTGCCCTTGTATAAAGGGATAACCATATTTTCATAGATACTCATGTTTGGAAAAATTCCTTCTTTTTTTCTGTCACCAGAGACATACCCAATTCCACTTTTTTTTGCATCTAATAAANTTTCAACTNTTGTATAATNTTTTTTNGTTCTTTCTCTTTCTTCATCAGATTGTTTAACTATTACATCACCGCTAATTGGTTGGTCTATGCCAGCAAGGGCTTTAACAAAATTATCTTGTCCTTGTCCATCAAGTCCTGTTACCCCAAGTATTTCTCCTTTGGGTAAATTAAAATTAATTTCATTTCCAGTCTCCCAAACTTTAAGGTCTTTTGATGAGAGAACAATTTCATCAGATACAGANTCTGGAGGGGTTGCTTTGATTTCGGATGCTGTAGATATTTTTTTATCTCCTGTCATTAATCCTAATAAATTTTTTTCAGTAATTTCATCACCAGCAAGTACACCAACATCTATACCGTCTCTCATAACTGTTGCACGATCACTTATTCTTACTAATTCTGCAATTCTATGAGTCACAATAAAAATTGCAGCACCTTCATCTCTTAANGCTCTCATCTTTGCAAAAAGTCTTTCGGTTGAGTCAAAGTCTAGAGCAGCTGAAGACTCATCTAGAATTAAAACTTTTGGGTTTCTCAAAAAGGCTCGACCAATTGTAATCCATGCTTTCATACCCAGTGATAATTGGCTTGCAATAGTGTAGGGATCAACAAACTCTCCNGCTAGCTCTAACATTATAGAAGCTGCTTTCTCAACTCTTTCTCGGTGGGCTAATTTTTTNCCAAAAAAACTATCGTATCCAATGAATAGGTTTTCATAAACAGTTGCTTCTTCAGCAATCATTACTTCTTGAAAAACAGTTGCTATTCCAGCTCTTTGAGCCTCTATTGGTGAATTTGGGGATTGCCCCATGATTGAAACCTTACCTTTATCTAAAGGTAAAACTCCAGATATTACTTTTGCTAAAGTGCTTTTACCACATCCGTTACCTCCAACGATTGCGTGTATCTCACCAAAATTAGCTTTGAAATTTACCCCGTTTAAGGCTTTTGTTACACCAAAGGATTTAGTGGCATCTTGAACGTAAATGTCTCCCCCAACTTTAGAGGAGTTTGACTGCGCCCCATTTTTTTNTGGGGCGCTGTCTTGATTTTTTTCTTCATTCATTAATTACTAATAAACTAAATTATAGTAATGCCTCACCATTATCGAAGAAATTATTAAGATATTCATCACTTGCCCAGTTTTCAATTCCAACAGTTCTAAACTCACTTGAGTTTCTGTCACAATCTTCAGGAACAAAAGACTGAATAGTCTCTACATCTTCTTCATATGGAGGAACTAGGATAGATTGGATTTTTAGACCCTGACCTTTCATAGTTCTTAAAAGAACATTCATTGCAAATTCTGCATCATCTCCTGGAGGCCATGCATAGACAGCTCTATCGATGAAGTCTGGATTATTTCTCCAGTAACAGAATGCTCCGATTTCTCCACCTAAAGCCATAGGCACCATAGGTCTACCTGATGACTCGAGAGCGTTAAGTGCTCCTGACTCACCTGAAGACTGAACCGCAAAACCATCAACTTGTGTTGTGTTAGCTGATAGCCACTTTTGTAGTTCGGCTTGTGCTATTTGTGGAGTCCACATATGTGCAATTTCTGCAACAACTGTAATGTCTGGGTATTCCGCAAAACCGTCTAACATACCTTGGTGCTGTGAGTCGGATGCTGATGTTCCTGGAATTCCTTCCATGATCACAACGTTACCTTCTCCACCAATGGTCTCTGCTAACCATGAAGCTATATAATAACCCGTTAATTTATAATTAACTGATGTGCTGATCGCATACTCTGAAGTTAAATAACCTGTCATTGATGCAGTTGGAACACCTTTTCCATATGCATATTCAATTGTAGGATTTAAAGCGACAGGATTTGAGCAACAGACTATTAATCCATCAACTCCTTGATCAGTCAACTGTCTCATTTGTTGAATTTGAACTGCGTCTTTCAGGTTCGATTGGGTAACAACGATATCGTTAAGAATACCTGCTTCCTTCATTTTAGGTAAGTAGTCACCATATAATCTCTCCATCACACCTTTTCTCCATAGATTACCTGCGTAAGAGCTTGCATAACCAATAGTCCAAGGAAGCGGTCTATCACTTTTCCAATCTCTGTAAACACTTTCGCCAAGTGGCTGGTTAGGATCCATAAAGTCAGGATTATAAACGAAGTCTCTTATGTCAGCTGGAATTTCGTCTAAGATGTCTGCATTTAAGTTACCTGCAACACCAACAAAACTAACAGCTAAAATAGCTATGAACTTTTTAAGCAATGTCATAGTTTTATCCTCCTTACTTATATATAAGTGTTATTATAATATCTAAATTATCAAAAAAGTTATCAAAATTGTTCCAACATGTGGAAAAGATTTTCACATAAAAGCCTTATTTTCTGTAAATTAGTTATGAGAAGGAATTTTTATTATGGTTGATTTGAACTGCGATATGGGCGAAGGCTTTGGTATTTACTCATTTGCTGATGATGAAGAAATAATGCCATTTATTGATGCTGCTAATGTGGCTTGTGGCTTTCACGCATCAGACCCAAATACAATGAGAAAAACAGTCGAACTTGCAAAAAAATATAATGTAAAAGTTGGCTCTCACCCTGCTTACCCAGATCTTGTGGGTTTTGGTCGAAGACCAATGAAGATGAAGCGAGAAGAAATAAAAAATTTGGTTATGTATCAAACAGGTGCAATTAAAGCTTTTTTAGATGAGTTTGGTATGCCATTGAACCATATTAAACCACATGGATCGTTATATGGTGTCTCTGCAAAAGAAGAGGATGTGGCTCATGGAATTGCTGATGCAGCTGAAATTTTTAATGTTGGTATTTTCGGTATGGTTAATACCTTTCATGAAAAGGTGTATAAAGAAAGAGGAGTGAAATTTTATGGAGAATTTTACTCAGACTTGGAGTACGATGAAACAGGATATTTGGTTATAGCTAAGGGTCGAAATAAATATTATCCAACTGATAGAGCTGTAGAGCGTTGCCTAAGAGCAATGAATGAAAATAAAGTTGAGACTGTTCAAGGAAATGATGTGGTTGTAGGATGTGAAACAATTTGTGTTCATTCTGATACTCCTAATGCAGTAGAAATCCTAAAAGCTCTCAGAGAAAAAATTTCCTCTGATAAAAAAATACCTCAAAAAACTTCTAACGGTAATCATACTAAAATGCCTTATATTGTTGATAAGAAATGAAAAAAATTTTAATTGCTAATCGTGGTGAAATAGCAAATAGAATTATTAAAAGTTGTAAAGTATTAGGTCACAAATCTGTAGCTGTTTATTCAGATGCAGACAAGAACTCAAAGCATGTAAGATTATCCGATGAGT
>JGI26064J46334_1000242_pt1 | contig 12003 bp, 12 predicted proteins | sample MarorgKNORR_S2LV_FD_46334 | JGI IMG/M metagenome (IMG submission 46334) | reverse complement strand
CACCATCTGAATCTTTTTTTGCTTTCCAAAGCGTAAAATCATTACGATTCCTTTTTAACAGTTCATTATCTTCTGTTTCAAGTTCGTCNTTAATATTTACAAATTTTCCATATTTTGGATAAGCTTCAATATCAAAAAAGATATTTCCCTTCATTTCATATGCTAAACTTTGATCTATTAAAGCTTGAATGAATTCTATCATTTCCTCAACATATTCTGTTGCTCTAGGGTTATGATTATTAGGTAAAATTTTTAAGGATTTAGATAATTCCATAAATGATAATTCATATTTTGAAGTTATTTCTTTTAATGAAGTATTCTCCTGATTCACTCTATCAATTATCTTGTCATCAATATCAGTTATATTTACTGCAGTTTCTGTTTCATAACCATTCAATTGTAGAACCCTATTTAACAAGTCATAAAATACAAAGGTTCTAAAATTTCCTATATGAGGATTGTTATAAACTGTTGGGCCACAACCATAAGTTTTAACTTTTTTATCTGATATTGATTTGAAGATTTCTTTCTTACTTGAAAGTGAATTATATAATTTTAAGCTCATTTTTGTAAAGACAATTTAATAATTTTATTGATTACATCTTTAAAAGAAAATCCGTGTCTTTCAGCAGCCATAGGAAATAAGCTAGTTTCAGTCATTCCAGGAAGAGTATTTATTTCTAGAAAATAAAAATTATTATTATAAAATTTAAAATCAACTCTTGAATAAANAGAGCAATCAAGCATCTTATGAACGCTTAATGCGCAATCTTGAACAAATTGGTATTTATCTTTATTTAAATTAGCAGGACAAATATATTTTGATTCTCCAGCTGTATATTTTGATTTGTAATCATAAACACCAGATTTTGGCTCAATTTCAATAACAGGCAATGGTTCATTTTCCAATATCGGAACAGTAATTTCTCTGCCATCAATAAATTCTTCAATTAAAACTGAGGTATCAAAATCAAGTGCAATATCAATGGCATCATTTAAATTTTCAAATTTATTAACAATATTAAAACCAACAGAACTTCCTTGAGAATTTGGTTTAACAATATATTTTTCAGAAGTAAAATCTAAATGATTATTACATGTATTCGACGAGGTTTGAAAGTATTTTGGAGATAACACGCCCTGCTTCATAACAATTTCTTTTGTTACTGATTTATTAAAACAATTTCTAGATGAATCTTCATCTGAACCATTAAAAGCAATATTATTTTTTGATAAAACTGATTGAATGACTCCATCCTCTCCAAAAGAACCATGCAATGCTATAAAAACAAAATCATGCATTTTTAAATCTTTTAATATTAAATCAATTGAATTTGAATCCAGAACAAATTTTGAAGTATTATAACCTAATTGATTACAAGCCTCAGCGATAGCTTCTCCAGTTCTTATAGAAACTAATCTTTCTTCTGAATTTCCTCCTAGATATTACTGCAATATTAATTTTATATCCTTTGCTGCTTCAAGTAAATTATTAGATACTAAATCAACATCGCAAGTTGATTTAACATCATTAAGATAATCATTGCCCATTCCGGTTAATAAAAATATTGTTTTCATTTTAAGTCTATTTCCAACCTGTACATCAACAATTGAGTCTCCAATCATTAAACAGTTTTCCAAATTAATATTGAATTCTTCTGATGCTTTTTGAAACATTCCAACTCCTGGCTTTCTCATTGAGTAGTAATCTTCATCATAATTATCTGCAAAATAAATATTCTTTAAAGGTAGCTTTCTTTTTTTAAACTCATCAAATATATAGCTATGAATGTCTTCTAAATTATTGATATCAATTTTACCTGTTGAGAGTCCTGATTGATTTGTAACGATGAAAAAATTATCACTGTATTTATGCAAAAGATCCAATGCTTCAAAAGTAAAGTCAAAAAAATCATAGTCTTTAACATTATTTATGTAGCCATAGGGATCATGACTTATAGTTCCATCTCTATCTAAAAAAATTGCATCAAACTTCAATTTAATCTCCAATCAATTGTTGTCCATGTGTCGTCAATATTAAAAAATTCTAATGGATTCTGATAATTATTTACTTCTACAATAATACATTCGAATATTACTTTTTCAGATTGAATTAAACTGATTCTACTAACAATATTTTCTGACTTGTTAAAGATTATCAACAAAATATTATCATAAAAACTATAACTATAAATTGAGTTTTCATTTTTTTTTTCAACTTCAATCAATGATGCATTTTCAAAATTTTCATACGCAAAAAAATCAAGAATATTTTTTTCAGAGNTTTCAATTATTATTTTTTTTTGTGATAAATCAAAAGAAGTAATCAAATTTTTTTCAAATAAAGATATTGTACTATCCGAAGCAAGTGTTTCAAAATAAATTTTTGAATCTTTTAATGATATATTTGCATTGAAAAAGGAATTTTCTTCAACAATCTCAACAAGAATAGTTTTATTTTTTAGGTCATTAAAAAAATTCCTTAGCTGTTTATCCTGGTCTTGACTTAAAAGCAAAGAAGATATGAAAATAAGTATTAAACTAATCTTCATTAATTGTTTCTAGATAAGATTCATCAACCAAGACTTCTCTTGCCTTACTTCCAGTGAATGGACCAACAATTTTTAATCTCTCCATCTCATCAATAAGTCTAGCTGCTCTAGAATAACCAACTGATAGTCTTCTCTGTAACAGTGAAATTGAACCTTGTTTACTCATTACTATAATTTCAATAGCCTTATGGAGCAAATCATCATCTATACCGTCTCCATCAACCATTGAACTGGATTCTTCTCTATAAGTTTCAATAATTACTTCATTTGGTTTTGGCTGGGAGGAAATATGATTTACTAAATCTTCAATTTCTTTTAATGTTATAAAAGCACCATGCATTCTTACTGGAGCTGGAGATCCAGGTTTTTGATATAACATGTCACCTTTACCGATCAACTTATCTGCTCCATTTTCATCTAATATAGTCCTAGAGTCAATTTTTGTTGCTACTTGAAATGCTATTCTGGCTGGAAAATTTGCCTTAATTACACCAGTAATAACGTCAACTGAAGGTCTTTGAGTTGCAACTATTAAGTGTATACCTACGGCTCTAGCAAGCTGAGCTAATCTTGCAATTGGAGCTTCTACATCTCTTGGGCTATACATCATTAAATCAGCCAATTCATCAATCATTAAAACAATGTAAGGCATTAAGTCTTTTTTAGACTTTTTCATCATCTCATTGTATTCTGAAATATTTCTTTTACCTGCTTCAGCTAGTAAGTCATACCTTGAATCCATTTCCTTTTCTAGAGATCTTAATGCTAGAATTGCATTATCTTTTTTAGTAATAATAGATTCATCAATTCCGTTAAATTTCAATAAATAATGATTTTCTAATCCTCTATATAAAGACATTTCAACTTTTTTAGGATCAATTATAACAAATTTTACTTCTTCTGGTTTCAATTGGTATAGAAGGCTTACAATTATTGTATTTAAAGAAACAGATTTACCTGATCCTGTGGTACCTGCAATTAGTAAATGAGGCATTTCTACAAGGTCAAGTATTGATATATCTCCTAAAGTTCCTTTTCCAATTGCTAGCTTTAATTTTGCATTTGATTCGAGATATTTTTCAGAATTAATAACATTTTTCAAAAATATTGTTTGAGGATCAACATTAGGTATTTCTACTCCAACATGATTTGAACCTGGAATTGGTGCCAAAACTCTTACACTTTGAGCCTCCATTACTCTGGCAATATCATCTGAAAGCTGGACAAACTTATTAACCCTAACTCCTTCCGCTGGCAAAATCTCAAACAGTGTAATTATTGGACCTGTTTTTATTGCTCCAGAACTTCCTTCAACTCCAAAATTTGAAAGTGAATTTTTAAGTAATTCTGATCTTTCCCTAATATCGTCTTCATTTATTTCGCTCGATTCATCTGAAGACTGTAAAATATCTGTAGATGGAAACTTCCAGGCTACTTTTAAAATAGATTTATTTCGCTCTTCATCAATTTCAGCCTCTTTTTCAATGACTGCCTTTTCAATAGTTATTGAATCAAGCTCATTATCAATATCAGAATCATTATTTTGTGATTCAGTATTTATTTCATCTTGAACTTCATCATCTGGTTGCGATTCTGTTAAAGCTTCTTCTTTAATTTCTTCAATAACAGAATCAAGGCTTTCTTCAGAATTAATACTTTCTAAAAAAGAATCATCTTCTATAATTTTAACTTTTTCTTTTTTCTCTTCTTTCTTAGTGAAGTCAGGAATTAATTTTTTAAAGTCAAAATTAATAGTTGGAATTAAACCTTCTAAATTTTTAGGTAGATTCATTAATTTTTTGAAAAGATCTATTTCAAAAAACGTCACTATAATCAAAACATATGATGAAAAAAGAATTAAAATACTACCGAAAAAACCAGTCCAATCAAAAATCAATCCTAATAAAAGACCTCCTAGAAGACCTGATAAACCATAATCTTCAATCAATTTTAATTCAGATAAAGAACTTAAATTATTAAAAAAACTTAGAGTTATAGACAAAAGAACTAATAAACATAATTGAAATTTTAATAACTTTAAAAGATTAAAAGAAAAGTTTGATATTAAATAATATGAAACTGTAGCTAGAATGACTGGAAATANTAATGCAGCATANCCAAACCCTAATTTCATCAAATAAAAACCAATATAAACCCCAAGAATATTAAATGGATTATTTATTTTTTGAGCTACTAAAGAAGGCTCTTCCGTTAGATCATATCCAATCATAGATCCTGCTACGAGCATTGATACTATTAAAAGCAACCAACCAATAATTTGTATTTTTAATTTATTTTTCATTTTAAATATGAACCATCTTTATAGAATGGTAGTTTAGTTTTATTAAAAATAAAAAAATTATCTCTTATTCCAATTAAAAATTCTTCTTCTTTTCTAAAATCAAAATCTATAAAAGCTAGAGCAATTCCTTTTTTTAAACATGGAGACATTCCTCCGCTTGTAATAATTCCTACCTCTTTTTTATCTAATGAATATACCTTATAACCTGATCTAGGTATTGCTCTTTCATCTGTAATTAAAGCAATCAACTTTTTAGTTGGAGGAGTTTCCTGAATAGCTTTNGAGCCAATGAAATTGGTTTCATATTTAGTAATCCAAGATAAACCAGCTTCTACAGTGCTTNTTTTTTCATTAAGTTCATTTCCGTATAAGCAATATCCCATTTCAAGCCTCAGCGAATCTCTGCATCCTAATCCAACTGGTAGAATATGTTCTGAGAGTGATAAAATTTCATTCCAGAGTTCTAGTATTTTAGAATCAGGTGCATAGATTTCAAATCCTAATTCTCCAGAATATCCTGTTCTAGCAACGACAACATTATTTTTATCTGGAATTAAAGTTTCGTAATATTTTAAACTATCAATTTGAGGATAAAGGTTTTTTAAGAACTTTCTTGATAAAGGACCTTGCATTGCTATCAAAGAAATGGAACCAGAATGATTTTCTAATGACACGCCATCTATTAATTGCGAAGAAAGCCATTTGAAGTTTTTATCAATATTTGAAGCATTGACAACCAGCATATAATAATCTCCAAGGTGATATACTAACAAATCATCGATAACTCCACCAAGATTATTACAGAAAGCAGAATACTGTACTTTTCCTGGCTTGAGTACTGTAACATCGTTAGTAGTGACCATTTGTAAGAATTTTTCTGCATTTTGTCCTGAGACTATAAATTCACCCATATGACTAACATCAAAAATTCCACATTTCTGTCTAACATGGTGATGTTCTTTAACGATACTAGAATACTGAAGTGGCATCCAAAATCCTGAAAAAGGAACTAATTTAGCTTTCAAAGTTTTATGAGAGTCGTATAATATAGTTTTTTTATAATCACTCATCGAATGATTGCCAAAATTCTTTTGATTACATTTTCAATATCGCCCTCATAAGAACCTTCATCATTCAACTTTTTAACTGCTTTATCAATTTGAGATTTTTTATATCCAAGTGAAGAAAGTGCAGTATAGATATCATCATATGAAAAATCTACTTTAGAATTATCAATATTATTTTGAGATACAGGTATTGAAGAAATTTTTTCTTTAATATCTAAAATAATTCTTTTGGCAGTTTTTGGACCTATGCCCGGTATTAAACTAAGTGACTTAACATCTTCAGATAATATATTTTCTTTGAAACTTGATACTGATGCATTAGAAAGAAGATTAATAGCTGTTCTAGGACCAATTCCTGACACATCAATTAAATTTGAAAAAAGTGATCTTCGCTCTAAATCCAAAAAGCCATATAATTCCATTAAATTTTCCTTAACATTAAGGTATGTGAAAATAAAAACGCTTTCGCCCTCTTTTGGGAGCTTTTCATAATCTCTTAAACATATAGATATACTAAAAACAACCCCACCATTTTGAATGAAAAGCATTGTTGGTTCTTTTTTAAAAATTTTACCTGAAATTGAATCAATCATTTATGTCCTATTTAATCCACACCATGCTACTGCAATAGCATCTGAAATATCATTTTTCTTCAAAACGCTATCATCTAATTTAAATATTTTTTTCACCATAAATGCAACCTGTTCTTTAGATGCAGATCCATTACCAACTATCGATTGTTTTATTTCTCTTGGACTAAACTCTTGTGAACTAATCTTATTATGTTCCGCTGCCAACATTACTGATGATTTAGCTTGACCTAATTTTATTGCTGACTGGACATTCTTCCCGTAAAAAACATTCTCCACAAAAATTGTTGAAGGTTCGAATTTTTTTATTAAATCACTAGTTTGACTAAAGATTGTATANAATCTTTCAGAGATAATTTTGCTTTTTTTAGGATTAATTAAGCCGCATTCAATNAATGAAATGTCATTATTCTTTTTTCTCAAAACCGCATAACCTGTATTTGTTAGTCCTGGATCAAATCCTATAATAACCACTATGTTCTTCCTAATGTTTGATTTGAAAATACATTTTGAACGTCTTCTAAATCTTCTAAAAATTCTAAAAGCTTCTCAACTTTTAAATTTTCATCTTCTGATAATTCTATGTCATCCTTTGGTATGTAATCTAAAAATGATGAATCAACTTTAATATTTTGTTTTTCAAATGTTTCAATCTTGTTATATAGTTCATTAGAATTAAAGTGCAACCTATAATAGTCTCCATCATCAAAAAATTCAATACAATCGTTTTCAATTGAGAATTCAAAAATTTTATCTTCAGTGATTTGCTTTTTATCAATCAATATTATTCCTGTTCTTTCAAAATTCCATGAAACACTACCTGCCTGACCTAAAGAACCACCAAATTTTGATAAAGCGTGTCTTACATCTGCAACTGTTCTATTTTTATTATCAGTTATCGCTTCAACTATAATTGCAACTCCAAATGGGCCATATCCCTCATATGAAACTTCCTCGATCACAACATTTTCAAGCTCGCCAACACCTTTTTTTATTGCTTTATCAATATTTGAATTTGGCATATTTAATGATTTTGCTTTTTTAATTGCTTGTCTTAGACGAGGATTAGAATCTATTTCTTTTCCTCCAAGCCTTGAAGAAACAGTGATTTCTTTACTAATCATTGAAAAAAGCTTTCCTCTTTTTTGATCGAGTGCCCCTTTTTTTCTTTTAATTGTAGACCATTTACTATGACCAGCCATTAATCTTCCATTTCAATCATAGTTGGAACTACCCAAGCTGTTCTATATCCCAATCGTACAATTTTTTTCTGAAAACTTTCTGCTTCCTTTCTATTTAAAAAATTTCCAACTCTCAACTTATAATTTGGTAACTCAAAGATTATGTAAATTTTTTTATCAACTGATTTCATAAGCTTATCTTGAATAACTTCAAGTTCATTTACATTTTGTGAAATTACAATCTGAACTCTATACCCTTTGACAAGATAGCTTGTTGAATCTAGAGTATCAGTTTCAGCAATTTCTTCTGTAGTAAAAGATGGTAAAACAACTTTAGGAAAATTTGGGGGATTGTCATTAAAATCGCTGGGTTTTATAAAGTCGGTTTGACATATTGCGAAATTCATTAAAAAAAATAATAAAAAATATCTCATCTTAATTCAAATTTCTTACATCTTGAGCTTGAATCCAACCTTTTCTTCCATCAAATGAAGAAACTTCAATCCATGATTCAGTTTGCTGTATGACTTTAACTTTATTTCCGCTATAAAATACTGATTGTTCAATTGCTTGATTTAAAAATGGAGCCGAATAAACAACCGATTCCTGTTTAATAATAATTGCAAAATTATTATTATGATCCCATAGGTTTTTTATAAAAGTTATCGAAACGAATATAAATGAAATCATTACAAAAACTATAAACAACCTATCAAAAACATTTATTTTAAAAACCTTTTTAATAAAAAAAGATAGAGATGTAATTAGAATTATTATAGAGTTAATTAAAATAAATTGATTGAGCGATAAGGATTGAAAAAACAAATTTATAAAGTCAATAATACTATTCTTAGGAACTTCAATATAATTTTCAATATAATTCTTATTTACATTATTATTATTCCTTAAATCAGGATTTCTTGGATTCAATTTTAAACCCATTTCGTATGACCATCTAGCTGAGCCATTTTCAAGATTCTGAAAATATGCATTACCAAGATTTAAGTATAAATCTTCTGAGAAAACATCTCTTTCAATAATTTTTTCATAAATTTGGATTGCCTCTTCATATTTACTTTCATTATAATATTTATTAGCAGTACTAAATAATTCATCTACGTTTTGAGAAAAAATAAATGATAATTGGATTGAAATAATTATTATGATCTTATACATATAAATCAATCCTTTTTAGAACTTTTATTAATGAATTAACCGCACTTTTTATATCCTTAAAATCATCAACTTGCGAATATGATTTTGTTTGAAAATCATCAAGATGTTTTGATAATTCATTAAAATCTTTATTATTAATCTTATTTTTTAAAGAAGATTTCAAGGTTGATATATCCATATTTATAGAATTAATCATATTTTTTTGGTAGAAAAATTTTATAATTATTTTTGAGCCATCATTATAAAGCGATTCACTTTCATTTAAGCTATTTATGGCATTATTTAGTGCTGATTTAACTGACATAAAATTAAAAATTAAATTTTTGACAGAATCAAATTTTGATTTAAAAAATGGTATTACAAAAAAAATCAATGAAATTGATAGTATAAAAATAATTGTTTTTTCAATTTGAATTTTGGAAGATGATAACCAATCCTGTTTACCGATTCTATTATAGCGTATAACATTAGATTTTGTAGATATTAAATCTTTATCGCTACTATCAAAAATAAGACTTTTATTAACCGTAAAATCTATTTTTTTTGAAGATGCCTTTGACCAGGATTTTGTTGAGGAATTAAAATATGGTACTTCAATAACATCAATAGAAAATATGCCATTTTTTCGTGGAATTAAATTATACTCCCATGTTATAGAGCCAGAAAAATTGTCTGAGATATTCCTATCAATAATTGTTTCTCCTTCAAAAATATCAATATTGTCTGGAAAACTTATCTTTGGTCTACCAATATTTGCAAGATTACCTTTCCCATCAAGAACAACTTTAAAAATAAAAGGAGAACCTTCATCAATACTTGAATTTGATAGCGATGAGTTCAATGTAAATTTTCCAACAGCTCCTGTAAAATTTTCAGGAATATTTTTTAAAGAAGAAACTTCAATGGTTATTGGATCTGAAACTAAAATCTTTGCTTTTGTTCTTTGTGAAAAAGTATCAAAAAAAGGGTCATCCCAAAATAATCTATTAAATGAAGAATCTTTTTCCTTGGTTTCAACTTTCATTATCATTGATTCAAGATCAAATACACCCTCTTTTAAAGGAAATATAGCAACTTCAAAAATTTTTAATGACTTATAATTATACCCATTCAACTCAATGTCTTCCCAGCTTTCAGGAGTAAATTGCATACCAACAGGATCAAACATTTTTTCAACCCAAAAATCGCTATATTTTGGAAATTCAGTGGAAATAACTTTGGATGCAATTTTAGTATAAAAAGTATATGATAATTTTATCTGCTCTCCTACAACAACCTTATCATTACTAACTTTTATTTCAAGAAATATATCTTTNGTAGCTTCTGAAGATTTTTGCTTTGAAACCTGAACTTGGTGTATTTTAGTATTAAATGATTTTTTTCCTACATTAACATTAATAGATGGAATTTCAAGAAGACCGTCTTTTAATGGAATTAATGTCCAAGAAATTGATCTTGATGATGATTTATTTCCATTAACAAATCTATATTCACTACCAATGTTAGGTCCAGATATAATAGTGAAATTATCTTCAATTTGTTTAATATCAACTGAAGGGTTGCTATCAATGTCAGTAATTTTAATTGTAAAAATTAATGATTCAGTTAAACCAATTTTATTACTTGATACGGTTGATGATAGCTGTTGACTATAAATGGAACTGAAAAAAAACAGTAAAAATAAAGAAAATTTTACCATTCTTTTCCACTTTCATTTGAATAATTATTTTGCTTTCTTTTTTTGTTTACTTGTTCATTTTCTTTCATAGCATTTAGAATATTTTCAACATTTTGATCAACATTCATTTGACGATCTGAATTATTTTCTTGTTTAGGAGATTGTGAAGATTCTTTCTCTGAAGGTCCATCGTCATTATTATTATTTTCTGGATTTTTATCAGAATCATTTGACTTATCATCCTTATTTTCATCACTCTGATTTTTATCCTCATTTTGATTATTCTCATTATTTTCAGATTTTTGACTATCTTCATTTTCCTGTTGATTTTCTTGTTTATTTTGTTTGTTTTTTTCGATTTCATTTTTAACAAACTCATAATTTTTTCTTGCCTCATCGTCATTTGGATTTTTTAATAGTGCGTCTCTATATGATTTTAAACTTTCTTCGAGTTTTTGAGACTTAAAAAACATATTTCCGCGATTATAGCTTAACTCTGCAGATGGATTTAAACTATCTTGAATTGCAAGATTAAAGAACTCTTCTGCTCTTTCAAGACTATCAACTGAGGAATAAATTGAAGCTAAATTATAAATAATATTATCCTTAGATAAATCTTCATCTTCTAGTAGATGCTGATAATATTTAATAGCGGAATCTGTATCTCCATTTTTAAACATCTTTTGCCCAATATCTTGACATAATAATAGGTTAAAAAATAATATTGGAATAATGTATTTCATCTTCTTCTTCCAGATAATAATAAGTTTGAAATTATTAAAAGTATTATTGAAACTGCTAATGGATATTGATATTTATGTTCATAATCTGAAAATTCAAAAGAACTTATTAATGAATCTTCTCCTAAATTAATGATATCAATAATATTTTCACTTACAGGTTCACTTTTGGATATTCTTAAAATTTTTCCATTATTTATATCTGCAATACTCCTCAAAAAATCAGAATTAATTTTTGATAAAACAAGCTCACCCTTAGAGTCTTTTACAAAAGAATTTTCTTTACCACTTAACGGAATTAGAGAGCCTTTAGTGCTACCAACGCCAATTACATGTAAATCGATTTTATTTTTAATTAGAAAAGATATATTTTCTAATGAATTTTCACTATGATCCTCACCATCTGAAAAGAGAAAAATCATTTTTTGCTGTTCTCCCTCATTTCCAAATGCTTCAACAGATGTTTTTATTGCATTTGGGATATCTGTACCTCTTGAAGAGATCATTGATGTATCAATACTCTTTATAAAGAGCTTTGAAGCATCATAATCCATAGTTAAAGGTAAATAAAGAAAATTTGAACCAGAAAAAACTACTATGCCAATACGATCACCTTNTAGGTTATCAACAATTTTTGACATTTCAAATTTAACTTTATTAATTCTTGAGGGCTTTATATCCTGAGCATCCATNCTTAAAGAAACATCAATGCAAAAA
>JGI26064J46334_1000240_pt1 | contig 12147 bp, 15 predicted proteins | sample MarorgKNORR_S2LV_FD_46334 | JGI IMG/M metagenome (IMG submission 46334) | reverse complement strand
TTCTGAATAAACTTTCTCTTCTGTAATGTTCATACTCGAACAGGATGATAGAAAAATTATTACGATTAAAAAATTAAATTTATTTCTAAATATAAGCATATTTACTCCATTTATTTTATCTTAAAAACCCAGACCATGCCGGCTCTCTTACAGCTCCTTTTTTTGCGGGTAATTTAAATTTAGCACCGCTTAAAGTAACACCTGAAAGCAATCCCATGCCCTCATCTTTTGTAGCGTAGACTATAACATTTCCATTAGGTGAAATACTAGGTGATTCATCTAGTTGAGCTTCAGTTAAGGGCCTTACAAAATTTTCATCAAAGTATTTCATTGCTATTTGAAAACTATTATCTGACCTATGAACAAACACAAACCCTTGATTGCTTGGTAAATAAGAGCCTTTAGCATTGTAGTTTCCATCAAAGGTTATCCTTTTTGGTCTAGCGTTAAATTTTCTTAAATTAATCTCATATAGTTGGGGTGATCCAGATCTTCCAGAAGTAAATATTATTTTAGAGCCCTTTGGTGACCATGTTGATTCAGTATCAATAGAATAATGATTAGTTAATCTGGTCAGATTTTTGTTTTTTAAATTTAGTATATAAATCTCAGCATTGCCGTCTTGATACATTGTTAACGATAAGAATTTTCCATCTGGCGACCATGCTGGTGAACTTATCTGAGATGTATTTTCTATGGCAATTTCTCTTCTACCTGAAGCAATATCTTGAACATAAACCTTAGCCATACCTGTTTCAAAGGATACGTATGCAACTTTTTTGGAGTCAGGAGACCAAGCAGGTGAAATAATAGGTTCAGCGCTTTTTAAAAGAACTTGCTCATTGCTTCCATCAGCATCAGCGACAACAAGATTATAAATTTTATCTTCAGTTACATATAGAATCTTTGTTGATGCGATTCCTTTTATACCAGTTATTTCTTCATAAATTCCATCACTAACATAATGTGCAAGTTGTCTATTTTTATTAGGTATACCAAAAACTGTTGTAGCTCTAGCCTTGGATGCCTTTTTTATATCATAAACTTGATATTCAACTGATATATTCATCCCATCTTCGATGACCTTTCCCATAATTAAAAAGTCAATATTTAAAATTTTAAAATCGTTAAATACTATTTCGCTTTCATTACTTGGNACAGAAAGAAGATTATTCTCGTCAAATACATTGAACTCACCCGATCTCTTAAGATCACCTTTAATAATTTGTGAAAGCTCTTCAGATATTTCAGTATTTCCTCCAAATTGAACCAAAGCAACCTTAAATGGATCATCTGTACCCTGTGTTATTTCTATAACAAGCTCGGACATTAACGAATTGGTAAAGATAATTGCTAATAAGAGTTTTTTCATGATGGATTAAACGTAATAACTATATTTTTAAAATCTGAAGAATATAAGCTAAAAGGTATATTATTAAAAAAATTAAAAGTTTCAACTCTTTGAATTGCATTTAAGGCTGAGTTGTCGAATCTAATATTTCCACTACTTTTAATGAGATTAGAATTAATAATTCTTCCATTTTTATTGATGGTCAACCTCAAATCGCAAACAAGACCATCTTGAATGTTTATTGGCTTTCTCCAAGCAGATTGCAAGCTTTGAATTATCAATGAGCTAAAAAATTCTATTTGGCTCTGTTCTGATTGTTCTATAAGCATACTCTCCTCTTCAATTAGATCTTTAACACTGATAGAGGATATTAATGAATCAAACGAAATAGGTTTATTATCAAAATTATTTAATACTACAGCTTTTGATTCAGTATCATTTGATACTTTATCAACAATTAATTTAGCTGGTTCTTTTTCAATAATGTTATCTTGAAAAATAAGGTTAACTTGCACAGGCTTACTTAACATTGACCTTTGTTTTGATTCAAAATAAAAAAATCCAAGAAGATATAGAATTATTAAAGCATGTATCAAAAATGATATAAAAGAAGCTTCTAAATAAATCTTATTAATTTTCATAACCAGAAGTTACGATACCAATTTTTGAAATGCCAACACTTTGCACAGAGGCCATTCCTTTTGCAACAAAATCAAATGCAACATCTTTATCGCTTTGGAAAACAACTTCAATATCTGGATTGGCATCAAATATTACCTTCGATTTCCTTTTCAATTCTTTAAGATCTATAGATAAAGACTCATCTCCAACATTAATAAAATAATCACCATTTTTATTAATAGAAATAACTAGGGGCTCGTTTTGTACGCTCATCTTAGTTGTATCAGTTTTTGGCAAATCAACCTCTATTCCTTGAATTAGCAAGGGCGATAGCACCATAAATATTATTAACAAAACAAGCATTACATCTATGTAAGGAACTACATTAATCTCTGCTTTAAGATTTTTTTTCTTTGCAAGCCTATAAATCATTATTTTTTGATAGATTTCTTATAAAAAATGCTTGCAAGCTCTTCAGCAAAAATTAAAGTGCTTTGACTTATTGATTCTGACTCCGAGGTAAATTTGTTAAATGCGACTACAGCAGGAATGGCAGCAAATAAGCCCATACCTGTCGCAATTAATGCCTCAGATATTCCAGGTGCTACTGCATTAATTGTTGCTTGTGTTGCATCAGATAAGCCCTGAAAAGATGTCATTATCCCCCATACAGTTCCTAGCAAACCAACATATGGACTCACAGACCCTACATTAGCTAAAAAGGGTAAATGCTTGTTCATGTCCTCTTCATCTGAAGCAATAGAGACACGCATAGACCTATTTATATCTTCAAGATCAAGCTCATTAATATTTTCTTTAGCTTTAATGTTATTAAATTCGTCAAACGAATTTTTAAATAAATTCATAGCTCCGTAAAGATTTTCCTCTTTTGATATTTCTTTATATAAAATATCTAAATCTTTATCAGTCCAAAAATCTCTTAAAAAAGCATCATTCACAGCTTTTATTTTTTTGAAGAAATTGTATCTTTCAACAATTATTATCCATGACAAGATTGATGCTATAAATAAAAGCAACATTACAATTTTTACAACTAAGCCAGCTTCTAAAAAAAGGTTTAAAACTGAAATATCATCCATAACTAATCCTGTTCAAAAATTAATAATAAGTCATCTGGAAACTTTTGTGGTTTTTTTGTTACCAAATTTATAAAACATACTTCGACTTCTCCACTAACATATTCCTTTCCATTTTTAGAACTAATTATTCTATGATGAAATAACATTCTAGCTTTAGAATTATTTTCTACAGAGGATTGGACAACTATTTCTTCACCAAGTTCTGCAGGTACAAAATAATTAATACTAAGTTTTTTAATAACAAAGGCTAATTCAATTTTTCTTAGATTACTTTGAGAGATATTAATATTTGAAAGGAATTCGGATCTTGATCTTTCAAAATATTTTAAATAGTTTGCATGATAAACAAAACCCTGAAAATCTGTATCTTCAACATAAATCTTATAATGTAGATCATTACACTTGATAAGTTTGCTCATGCAGTTCAATATCCTCTTGGAATAATTCAAGTATTATTTGAATAAAATCTGGCCAAAGCAGATCAACAGTTACTAAATTATTTTTAATGTTCTTATTAATTGAGTTTGCAAGAATACGAACCTTTATAGGTCTATTATTAAATTTATATACTAGAGCAGGCTTAAGTCCTTCCGCATTTGAAGACGCAAGAACTTGCTCCCACCAATCTGGTCTCGGTTCTGCACCTGAGCCATAAGCCTTGCATTCTATGCACCAATTTCCAAGCATAAGATCAGGAAGTTCTTTTGTTCTTGTCTGTTCTAAGATTCTTTTTACTGGATTTTTTAAATTAAGGTCTTCAATAAGTGCATTTGCAATTTGCCTCTCAAAAGCTGCACCTTTATTTCTTGAATTTATAGACAAAACTAACCTTTAACCTCAAAATTTTCTGGGAATTCTCCATTGGTGTGCACTTCTTGAACATCATCAAGGTCATCCATAAATTCCATAATATTTAAGACTTTTTCAGATAATTCTTGATCTAAGTCAACTAATGTATCTGCCCGCAAAGTTAACTCTGCATTTATATAATTAAGTTCGTTTTCTTTAAATATATCAATAACCGTATTAAAGTCATTTGCCTCTGTAGTAACTTCATAAAAATCTTCCTCTTCTGTAAAATCAAGTGCGCCAGATTCAATCACTATCTCCATTAATTTTTCTTCAGAAATATCTTTATTGAGATGAATTACACCAAATTTATTGAACAAATAAGACACTGAGCCATCTGTTCCGAGATTTCCACCAAACTTAGAAAAAGCATGTCTTACATCTGAAACTGTTCTATTTCTATTATCAGTCATTGTTTCAACTAAAATTGCTACTCCCCCTGGCCCATAACCCTCAAAAGTTATTTCTTCTAGTGCTCCAGTTTCACCAGTACCAGAACCCTTCTCAATGGCGCGCTTAATAGTGTCTTTTGGCATATTAGCAGCATTAGCTTTTTCTAATGCTAGTCTTAGCCTAGGATTGTCATTTGGGTCTGGCCCATCTTTTGCCGCAACAGTAATTTCTCTTATTACTTTAGTCCAAACTTTTCCCCTAGATGCATCCTGCCTTGCTTTTCTATGTTTTATGTTTGCCCATTTTGAATGACCAGCCATAAATTATTCTTCCTTATGTGTGCTTGTTATTTTCAATTCATCAAGTTGTTCTTTTTCAACTTTACTTGGAGCATCAGTAAGGAGGCAAGCTGCACTTTGTGTCTTAGGAAATGCAATAACATCTCTAATGTTAGTGGTGTCAGTAACCAACATAACAATTCTATCTAAACCAAATGCAATACCTCCATGGGGAGGACATCCTGTTGAAAGAGCTTTTAAAAGAAATCCAAATTTATTATCAGCTTCTTCTTTAGAAATATTAAGAATACTAAAGATAGTTTCCTGCATTGATTTATCATAAATTCTAAGAGAGCCTCCACCTATTTCATAACCATTTAAAACCACGTCATATGCATGGGCTATAGCCTTGTCTGGATTATCTAAGATATCTTTTTTTGAACATTTTGGAAGTGTAAAAGGATGATGAAGCGGTGTTAAGCTTCCCTCTTTATTGATCTCAAACATTGGAAAATTAACAACCCAGCAAGGAGCCCATTTGGAGATATATAAATTTAAATCTTCGCCTATTTTTTTAATCAAGCTACTCATTGATAAATTTACTGTGGCTTCAGTCCCAGCACCAAAGAATAAAATATCATCAGTGTTAACTTCTAAGGTTTCTATGATTTTTGAAATAGTTTCATTATTTAAGAATTTTAATATAGGCGACTGAATGCCATTTTCTAAGTCTTTTACATCGTTTATTTTTATATATGCCAAGCCTTTAGCGCCAAGTTTTGAAACAAATTTTGTATAATCATCAATTTGACCTCTTGTTAGTGAATTTCCATTAGGTACTTTTAAAGCCACAACCCTTGAACCTTCTTTTTTTGCAGGTTCTGAAAATACTTTAAACTCTTCGTCTACTACTAAATCAGCAATTTCGACAAGTTGGAGTGGTATTCTTAGATCAGGTTTATCACAACCATATCTGTCTATAGCATCATGCCAATCTATTACTTCAAATTTCTCTAAGCTATCATCACAAAACTCTTTAATAATATTCTTAATCATTTTTTCACTAACTTTCATGATTTCATCCTGATCAACAAAGGAGGCTTCTATATCAATTTGTGTAAACTCTGGCTGTCTATCAGCTCTTAAGTCTTCATCTCTAAAACATCTAGCAATTTGATAATATTTATCAAATCCACCCATCATCAATAATTGTTTAAATAGTTGAGGAGATTGAGGTAACGCATAGAAACTTCCAGGCTGAACTCTGCTAGGAAGAATGTAGTCTCTTGCGCCTTCTGGAGTAGCCTTTGTTAATATTGGAGTTTCAATTTCGTGAAAATTATTTTTATCTAAATAATTTCTTATTAATGAAGAAATTTTTGATCTAGTTATAATTCTTTCGTTCATTTCAGGCCTTCTAAGGTCAAGCACCCTATTTTTTAGCCTTACGTCCTCATTTACTTCTTGATATTCATCAATTGGAAATACAGGCGTATCTGCTTTACTGAGAATAGTGATATTTTTAACCTCTATCTCTATCTCACCAGTATGCATATTCTCATTTACAGTTCCTTCAAGTCTCTTTCTAACAAGTCCGCTAATTTGAACTACAAATTCATTCCTTATTGATTCAGCTAATTTAAAAGATTCTTCATTATCAGGATTCACTACAACCTGACATATTCCTTTTATATCTCTCACATCAAGAAAAATTACGCCCCCATGATCTCTTCTTCTATGAATCCAACCACAGATTGTTACTTCTTCTTTAAGATTTGAGGATGTTATTTCTCCACAATAATGAGATTTCATGATTTTCCCTTTTTAATCCTTAATTTTATCTTGTTTGGAAGCTTTCTTGGGATTTGTTTTTAAAGTTTCTTTAGATTTATCATCTTTTGATGATTCATTTGATGAAATATTCTTCTTTTTTCCTGTTTTAAAATCAGTTTCATACCAACCACCTCCTTTCAATCTAAATGAAGGTGCTGAAATAAGTTTTTTAAGAGTTTTCTTATTACATTTTGGACAAGTTACTCTAGGCTTATCACTTATTTTTTGAATTACTTCAATTTGATGTTCACAATCAGAACATTTGTAATCATAAATCGGCATAAGTCCTCAAAAAAAGATAAAATTATAAACTATGTTATTTTCAAAGCTACTATTACCTACTTTAAAAGAAGCTCCACAGGAGGCAGAAGTTGTCAGTCATCAATTAATGCTGCGCGCAGGGATGATTCGCAAAGTTGCTTCAGGAATATACACATGGTTGCCATTAGGACTAAAAGTTCTAAAAAAAATTGAAAATATCGTTAGAGAAGAAATGGATGCTTCTGGTGCTCAAGAGGTCTTTATGCCAATGGTTCAACCAAAAGAATTATGGGAGGAAACATCGAGATGGGAAAAAATGGGGCCTGAACTGTTAAGAATTAAAGACAGGCATGAAAGAGATTTTTGTCTAGGTCCCACTCATGAAGAAGTGATTACAGACATAATTAGAACTAATGTAAAAAGCTATAAAGAGCTCCCATTAAATATCTATCAAATTCAAACTAAGTTTAGAGATGAGGTCAGGCCAAGATATGGAATCATGAGAGGCAGAGAATTTTTAATGAAAGATGCATATAGCTTTAATATTGATGAAGAATCTCTTCAGGAAACATATCTAATTATGAGAGAAACTTATAAGAAAGTACTTGAAAGAATTGGCTTAGAATATAAAATTTCTGCCGCTGATTCAGGCGCAATTGGAGGTGATAGTTCTGAAGAATTTCATGTCCTTGCAGATAATGGAGAAGATACTATTGCTGTTAGTGACTCATCTGAGTTTGCTATAAACTCTGAATTACTGCTCAAAGAAGGTGAGAATATTAACTCTCTTGAAGGAGAACCTTCGCCAGATGGAAACGGAACAATACAAATTAAAAAAGGCATTGAAGTTGGACATATCTTTAAACTTGGAAAGCTTTATGCGAAATCAATGAAAGCTAATGTTTTAAATGCAGAAGGTAAGGCTTCTACTTTATATATGGGTTGTTATGGTATTGGAGTATCAAGATTGGTAGCAGCTGCGATAGAACAGAATTTTGATGAAAAAGGAATTATTTGGCCTCATAGCATAGCTCCATTCGATATCAATATTATTTCGATTGGACATAATAAAGATCAAGAAATTACGACAGCATCGATTAAACTATACGAAGAGTTATCAAAAATGAATTACTCAGTTCTTCTCGACGATAGAAAAGATGGGTATGGAACAAAAATTAAGGATTCTGAATTAATTGGCATCCCATTAAATATTGTTATTGGGAAAAATTATCTTGAAAATAAAGAAGTAGAACTTATTGGAAGGAATGGTGAAACTTCTTCTAATCCAATAACTGAAATAAAAACAATCTTAGAATTCTTTAAAGATAAATAGCTTTATTCGATCTATCCCACTCTTTTAATAATTGTGGCATTCGCTGTGCCGCCACCTTCGCATATAGCTTGAAGACCGAAGGTTGATTCTCTTCTTTCCATTTCGTGAAGTAAAGTTGTCATAAGTTTAGCCCCTGTTGCCCCTAACGGATGACCAAGCGCCATTGCGCCACCATTAACGTTTAACTTTGATCTATCAGCTTGTAGTTCTGAAGCCCATGCAAGTGGCACTGGAGCAAAAGCCTCATTAACTTCATATAAGTCCATGTCGTCAATAGTTAGATTAGCAGTTTCTAATGCTTTTATAGAGGCTGGTATTGGCCCGGTTAGCATAAATACAGGATCATCTCCTACAACTGAAATAGAAACTACTTCTGCTCGTGGACTGGACTGAATTTTTTTAAGCCCTGCATCATTACATATCATAACTGCTGCAGCTCCATCAGTAATTTGACTGGCATTACCTGCAGTGATTACACCACCTTCAGTAACTGTTTTTAATCCTGCTAATTTATCAAGACTTGCATCAAATCTAATTCCCTCATCAGCCATTACTAAATCATTAATGCCTTCAGCATTCTTTCCTTCAATAGGAAGGATTTCTTTATCAAAAAATTTAGATTCCGTTGCTTGGGCTGCTTTTTGATGACTTTCAAGTGCAAATTTATCTAAATCCTCTCTTGATAGATTCCATTTATCAGCTACAAGTTCTGCTCCTGTGAATTGAGAGAAGAAAACTCCAGGATATCGCGCCTTCATTCCATCAGAATCAAATGGCAATCCATGTCCAGCATTATATCCATCTGTTACAGCCGCTCCGATCGGAACCATAGACATCACCTCAACACCGCCACCAATAACTATATCTTGTGTTCCAGACATTACTGCCTGAATAGCAAAATGAATTGCTTGTTGTGACGATCCGCATTGTCTATCAACAGAGGTTCCAGGAACTGACTCAGGAAATGAAGAGGACAAAACAGCATTCCTTGCAATGTTTCCTGATTGAGCACCAACCTGGTCGACACAGCCAAAAATAACATCGTCTACCATAGATGGGTCAATATCTAATCTAGTTACAAGCTCATCAAGAATTTTTGCACCAAGATCTGCTGGATGCCATAAACTTAATTTTCCATCTCTTTTTCCGCCAGCAGTTCTTACTGCTTCTACAATGTATGCTTTCTCTGCCATAAAAAAATCCCTACTAAAAATATTTAATAGGGATTATTGTACCAAAAAATTATTTTGATTTACTTTCTATATAAGATGATCTTATTTCTTTGACTAGATTATCTCTTACCTTAGCATTCTCTTTTAGAAAAAGGCTTGCTTTAACTTTACCCTGACCAATGCTTTCGCCGTCTAATTTATAAAAAGCACCAGACTTTTCAACCAGACCAAGTTTATGACCATAATCTAAGATTTCACCTTCTTGATTAATACCTTGTCCGTACATTATTTGAAATTCAGCCTGTTTAAATGGAGGAGATACCTTATTTTTAACAACTTTAACTCTTGTCTCATTGCCCATTACTTCATCTCCCTCTTTAACAGCACCTATTCTTCTTATATCTAATCTTACGGAAGAATAAAACTTGAGCGCATTACCNCCNGTGGTGGTTTCAGGACTACCAAACATAACTCCTATTTTCATTCTTATTTGATTGATAAAAACAACTGTAGCTCCTGATCTTTGAATATTTCCAGTAATTTTTCTTAATGCTTGTGACATCAATCTTGCTTGAAGACCAACATGATGGTCACCCATTTCACCTTCAATTTCTGCTCTTGGAACTAAAGCAGCTACAGAATCTATAATTACAAGATCAACACTTTTTGATTTTACTAACATATCTGCAACTTCTAACGCCTGTTCACCAGTATCAGGTTGAGATAATAGTAGTTCATCTACATTAACACCTAATTTCTCAGCATATTGAGGATCTAGGGCATGCTCTGCATCTATGAATGCACATGTTCCACCTTCTTTTTGGCATTGAGCAATAATCTGTAATGTTAAAGTGGTTTTGCCTGATGATTCAGGTCCATATATCTCTGTAACTCTTCCTTTTGGGATGCCGCCGATCCCCAAAGCTACATCTAAACCCAATGAACCAGTAGAAATAGATGGAATATCGAGGTTCTCACGATCCCCCATTCTCATTACTGTACCCTTTCCGAAATGGGTATCTATATCAGAAATAACATCTTTTAATGATTTTCCGGTAGTATCTTTTGATTTTGGCATAATTTACTCCTTACTGTATATTTATACAGTATAAATCATATTTTGTAATTTTTAAACAGTTTTATGTAAATTTAAAATTTTGTAAGCTAAAATCTCACTTCCTTATTAATTATGACATACGTAGTAACAGAATCCTGCATAAAATGTAAATACACAGACTGTGTTGAGGTTTGTCCTGTAGATTGTTTTTATGAAGGACCTGAATTCTTAGTTATTCATCCAGATGAATGCATTGATTGTGGTCTTTGTGAGCCAGAATGCCCTATAGAGGCGATCTTTGCGGATGATGAACTTCCAAAAGACCAAATAGAATTTATTGAGATCAATTTGAAGCTTTCTGAAGTCTTTGAAAATATTACAGAAGCTAAAGAGCCCTTACCTGAAGCTGAAAAATATAAAGATGTTAAAAATAAAAGAGAGTTTTTATAAAAAGTAATTCATGCCTGCGCTAAAAATTAATCCGCCAAAAAATACCAACATCGATTTACCAAATTTTTTGTAAGCTTTATTAATTAATCTCGGCATTAAAACCAAAGCCATTAACATNCCAATTCCAAAAGGAAACAAAATACCAAAATCTANGTTTGAAATACTTCCAATTATTAAAGGATATGCTCCCACCGATAATAAAAATGCGCTACCAGAAATTCCAGGAAATAATAAAAAAGAGCATGCGATAAAACCGAACAATGCTAATAAGAGAGGATTGAGTTCTTGATTTACGTTAGTATGAAAACTAGCTAAATAGAAGCCAATTAGAATTGCTAAAAATAAATTGATAAAAAAATTTTTGCCTTTATCGATATCTTCATTCAAAAAAGTAGTTATAACTAGAAAGATTCCATACCCAATCATTATTAATGCAATAAAAATATTAAATGTATTCGTGTGAGTCTCATATAAAAAATTAATTAAAGAAGAAAATACAAAAACACTTAAAATCATGCCAAATAAAAGCGGTAAAATTAAATTAAAATTTTTAAATTTTCTTAAAAAGTCTAATAACTTTTCGTAAACTCCAAACATTAGTGCGACTGTTGCTCCTGAGATTCCAGGAAGTAATTCAGATAATCCAATAAAAATTCCTGCAATAAAGTATCTAATTTTTTCTTTCATACATCATTCCCATCATCTGATTTTCCAGCAAGCATCGGAACAAATGCCACATCATCATATTCATGCTCTTCTATCTCATTATCACTAATTTTTGTGATTACGTTTAATTTTTGATCAGAGCTGCCTACAGGAATAACTAATTTAGCGTCATTTTTTAGAAGGCTAATTAAATCTTGAGGATATTGTCTGGGCGCAGCGGCACATAAAATACCATCGTATTTCTTTTCTTTGTCCCAGTCTTGATAGCCATCCCCATGCTTAAAAAGAATATTATTTATTTTAAGGTTCGATAAGTTTTCGCGTGATTTTTGAACTAAAGGCTTGATTCTCTCTATGGCATCAACTTTTTCACTAAAAAAAGATAAAATCGCTGATTGATATCCGCAACCAGATCCTAGCTCTAGTATGTTTTCAAAAACTTTACCTCTTGAGTTTGTATGAGCGATTAATAGCTCTGTCATTCTTGCAACAATATATGGTTGTGAAATAGTTTGTTTGTATCCAATTGTTAAAGATCTATTTTCATATGCCCTTGACCAAAGTGCCTCATCCAGAAAAATATGCCTTGGAACTTGGGAGATTGCATCCAACACTCTAAAATCTTTAATACCTAAATCTAGGAGTGTTTCAATCAGCTCCTCTCGCACCCTTCTAAAAGTAAACCCTGAGCTACTCATCCAAGAACTCAGTTATTTCTTGAATATAGTCAGATGAATTTAAACTGTAATCTAGAACAGAAATAGACACATATCCATTTTTAAT
>JGI26064J46334_1000234_pt1 | contig 12210 bp, 10 predicted proteins | sample MarorgKNORR_S2LV_FD_46334 | JGI IMG/M metagenome (IMG submission 46334) | reverse complement strand
ATGGCATAAATTTCTCTTCCATATTTTGTGTATCGCATAAATATACCCACACATATAAATATGAATATAACTGTAAGGCTAGCTGGAGAGAAATACATCAAAACTTTAGTAGTAATAAAATCAGGAACTCTGAAATCAGTAAGCATTACTGTTTTTTCTTCTGCTATTAATAAAGCCACTCCTCTTAAAAGCATTAATGTTCCAACAGTAATTACAATTGCTCTTATTCTAATAAATGCAATTACAAAACCTTGTATGGCCCCAATAAGAGTTGAGACAGATAAGCCAATCAACATTGCAAAGGGTGCTCCTAAAGGGTCAGTCAACTTAACTACTATTACTGCGCATAAAGCTGCATTAGAACCAATAGAAAGATCTATTTCTCCGGCTATGATACAGATGGTAAGAGCTAATCCGACAAGCCCTAGAACAGCAAATCTTTCGAGTATTGCAAAAGAGATATTATGACTAAAAAAAATTTCTATATTTAATGAAAAAAATACATAAACACAAAACGATAAAAGAATAGCAAATGATAAATCTACATCTTTGGTNACTTTTTTGAAAAAATTTTCCATTATTCTTGAGCNCTACTTCCTTTAGCAAATAGTCCNAAAACTATAATGCTAAATACAATCATTAGGCCCACTCCNACNATTCTAGGACCACTATTAAACCCTTGTAATACCATCATATTATCAACCATAGCAATAAATATAGCCCCTAAGCTAGTTCTGAGAGTAGAACCATAACCACCCATAATTGAATTTCCACCTACCATCACAGTGGCAATGACAAGAATGGTCATATCACCTGATGAACCAAATTCTGCAGAAAAATAGTTAGACTGAGCACTATCCATTTGAGCAACAAAAGCAACAGCAACAAATGCGCAGCATACTGAACAAATTGTGAAAACAATTATAGCCATTGAAAAGTTCTCATGACCTGTTGACCTTCCTGCTGCTTTGTTGGCACCAACTAAATAAACTTTTCTGCCAAAATTTGTGTGTCTAAGGACTAACTCTGCTGCAATTGCTATCAAAATAAATGCCAATGTTATACTTGGGAGGCCTAAAAAAGAGCCTGTTCCAAGCCATTCTGCATCATGTGGTCTTTTAAAATTAATAACGAGATTATCACTCCACCAAGCTCCAATTCCATATAAAATACCAGCCCCTCCAAGAGTAACAACTATGGGGTTACCTCCCATGCCAACAAAATACCCCTGGATTACTCCACTCAAAACTCCAACAGACAGAGCGGCTAAAAGAGATACTAAAAAGTTTCCAACTAAATCTGGCGAACCAAATCCAGTTGCCATTCCCATGGCAAAAGTAACACCGCAAATCGATGCTGTTTCTTTTAAGGATAATAAGAAAAAGTTACCTGATAGAGTAACAAATGTAAGTCCAATAGCCATGATCCCATATAACGCAGCATCTCTAATAATTGCTTTAAAATTTGTAATTGTTAGATAATTATCTGTAAAAAAAATTCCATAAACAAACATCACTGCAAAAAGTGAAAGCAGAATTGCTAATAAGGTTCTATCTTTATAAAATTGTAAAAATTTCGAAGAAAAAGGGCTTTTGTTGTCCTGCGTAATTGTTGTCATAGATTAGTCTCATTAAATGGATCAGTTATTTCTTTCAGTATAACCGGTGTTTTGATCTGTTCTAATCTATGTTCGTCTATCATCATTCCTCTATAAAATGTTATAACTCTATCAGGAAGATAAGTGATCTCTTGAATATCTGTAGAGGCGAATATAATAGTTATTCCTCTTGCAGCTAGTTCTCTCATTCTTTGATAAATTTCTGATTTAGCTCCGACATCGACACCTCTAGTTGGCTCATTTACTAGAAGAACGTCTGGCTTAATTGATAGCCATTTTCCCAAAGCAACTTTTTGCTGATTTCCTCCACTCAGCAGACCAGACTCGTCGTAAACTCTCTTTACGTCGATAAGGAATTCTTGAGCGAGGTTTTTTGCATAACTATCTTCCGTGCTCCCAAAATTAAATCCAAATTTTGAAATAGTATCAAGTGCAGGTGAGGTTAAATTTTCGAATATCGGTCTTCCCAAAAAAAGGCCATCTTTTTTACGATCCGAAGAACAGTAAGCAATCTTTTTCTTAATTGCTTGACTAGGTGATTTAGGAAGAAAAGTCTCTCCATTCAATGTAAGAGAGCCAGATCGTGATTTTAAAGCACCTGCAATTGAAGCTAATACCTCTCCAGCACCACTTCCAAGTTGCCCAGATAGACCAAGTATTTCTCCTTGATAAGCTGAGAAACTCACTGGCTCTAATACTCCATCAGGCCATAAGTCTTTAACTTCAATTTTTGATTCCAAGCTAATATGATCAGCTCGGGAAGGNAACATATTTGCTAANTCTCTTCCCAACATTATTTCAACTAATTTATTTACATCGATGTCTTTTGTTTCTTGCACACCTTGAGAGACACCGTCNCTCAAAATTGTAATTCTTTTTGTAATTTTAAAAATTTCATCTAGCCTATGACTGACATAAATAATTGACTTCCCATTTTTTGCAAGNCGCTGAACCATTTCTAAAATTCTGCGACTTTCCAGCTCTCCAAGNGCTGCTGTTGGTTCATCTAATATTAAAATTTTAGCTTCTCTGGATATTAANCTAGCTACTTCAACTAGATGTTGTTCACCTACTGATAGTAAATTTATTCTTGTTGAGGGNTCAATATCTGTGAGTCCTACTTCATCTAAATAAGGTCGAGCCATTTTTGATAATGTGTTTAAGGTGGCAAATTTTTTAACTTTTGCACCTGTCAGAAAAATATTTTCAGCAACTGACATATTTGGGATTAAACTCAATTCTTGTTGAGCTATAGCTATACCAGACTCTTCAGCCTTTGAGGGGGTATCGAATTTTACTTCTTTACCATTTAGCTGATAGCTTCCTTTGAAGCCAGGGTCGAAACCGCTAATGATCTTAACTAATGTAGATTTTCCAGCACCATTNTCACCAACCAATCCCATAATTTCTCCTTCATTGATTTCAAAATTNGCCTCTTTTAAGGCTTGAATAGCNCCAAAAGTGCGAGAAACGTTTGTAATCTTGAGTACTGGATCAGAAGCCATCGTCTTAATTATACATACTTATAAATTGAATAACTACACACAGGGAAAAATTCCCTGTGTGTAAAATTTAAATATTAGAAAACTAACTTAGTCCCAAGCACCTGAGCATAGCTCATCGATGCCATAAAGGTTTCCATCAAAACCCCTGAGTGCAGTAAAGTCCATAGTTGCACCAGTTACTGATGGGTTAGGAGTAAAGTTAATGTAGTTTGCAAGTTCACCATTTTCCATGTACTCCTGCACAAGCTTAATAGCTAACTGACCCTCGTGAAGAGGTGACTGAAGAGTTGTACCGAATTGCTTACCATCAGTAATCATCTGTTTGTCACCATTACAAACTGTACCAACAGTTATAACAGCGTCACCGTCGACATCTCCGTTTTTACCAGTACCTGCATACCAGTCAACGTTATAGCCAGCTTCTTCGAGAGCTTTGATGCCTCCTGTTAAGATAGCATCATCCATTCCATAGACGAAGTGGATACCTTGGTCTTTAACTTTAGCAATAAGCTTTGCGGCACCCTTGTAACCATTGGCCTGACCAAATCCTTCACCAATATCACCAATTAGATTTAAATCTGTTCCTGCAATAGCTTGTTTGAAAGCATTGATTGATAAGCCATAACCACCGTAAGAGTGAGGGTATGATAATGCTATAACATTAAATCCATCTCCACCTGCAGCTTGTTTCATCTTCATGGCTTTAACCATCATCTCACCTGCATTATATGCACGTAAGCTATCATCAGGCCCAGCATATCCAAAGATAAAAGCCTTATCTTGCTCATTAGGTAATTGGTTAATTTTTAAAACTGGAACTCCTGTCTTTGCTAATTTTCTTAGAGATCCTAAACCAGCAACTGCATCAGGTGGCCACCAGATAAATACATCTGGAAGTGCGCCGCTTGACAAATATTGCTCGACTTGTTGATTTTGCTCTGCTTGATTATAATTATTTTCAAAAACTGTAATATCATAACCATACTGAGCTGCAGTAGCTTTAATTCCTTTAACAAATGCTCCTACATAAGCNTCTGAAGATGCCGCATTAAAAGATACGATCTCAACAGCTTTTGCAGAACCAAATGAAAAGCACATTAAAACAGCTAATACTCTGACTAGGTTTTTCATTTCTATCCTCCTATATCCATGAACTAAAATTATCTATAAATAAAGTGTATTGTTTAACTGTAAATATATTCAATTTGAATATATTGAGAAAAGCTATATTTTTAAGGGTAATTTAGAGCTTATGAATAGAAATGAAATCACTACTCTTTTGAACTTTGTAGATAAGACAAGATTATTATTTAATAAAAAAATTACAAATAACACTGTGGACTCTGAGTGGAGAATATTTTCATATGTTATAAAAAATCACCTCGATAATAAAATTATAACTACAACAAGTATCATTCAATCATCAGGTCTTCCTTTTGCTACTGGCCTTAGGAGAGTTAACAAATTAATCAAAGAAAAAAAATTAATACAAAGAGTCAAAACAAAATCAGGTAAGTCTTTTTCAATTCATCCAAGTTCAGAATTAATTGAAGAATTTACTTTATACTTATTATCTATCAAAAATGAAATAGCTTCTAATTTAGGTTTTGGGGAATTAAATGACTCTTATTATTTTGGGATGTCCTTATCTGCTGGTAATATAATTCCTTCGCCTAAAGTTTTTATTAATTCCTCAAACCGATTTAAGAAAATTTCTATACTATCAAATGATAATCCAACATTTAAAGTTATAAATAGTAATTTAGATTTTTTTGAGTATATCTTAGATTGTAAAATTGAGCATATAATTGAAAATGATCTTAATAAACTTTTAAATTTAATTATAAAAAACTCAGAAAAAAAGACAAAGTCTAAATTTGATATCGTTGGGTTTAATTTGCCTTGGGTTGGACAGCTAGCAAAATTAAATACATTACTGCCATTAGATAAATATATCGACTCAAGTGGTTTTAACCTCAGGGACTTTCATTTTTCAGCTATTAGATCTAGCTCTTACAACAATAAATTATTTGGTGTTCCAATTGAAACTATTCCTGACCTACTATTTTATAGAAAAGATATTTTTGAAAAATATGGTTTAAGCCCTCCTAAAAAATTTGATGAATTATTAGCAGCTTGCGAAATTTTAAAAAAATCAAATGAGGTAGAAAGCCCGATATCTTGGCCTGCTCGTAAAGGTCAACCTCTAGCAACTAGTTTCATATTAATGATGGCTAATTTTGGAAAACCTTATGTTAATCTTCGCCATATAGGCCAAAACACATACGATTTAGACACTCAGAAAATAGTAATTAAAACAAATTTCCTATCTGAGGCTGCATTTAAAGCAGCAAAAGTTTTAAAATCTTTAATACCATACTCTCCCACAGATTTGTCCCTGCAATCAAATGACGAGTGTGTTGAATATTATAGCAAAGGAAAATCAGCAATGGTGATGAATTGGAGCAGTAGAGCTCATCAATTTGAATTAAATAAAAATTCTCCTGCTTTTAAAAATAGCGGTTACTTACCTAGACCTGCTGGTGTGGAACCTTTTCAAGTATCTCCAATAGGAGGATTTTCTTTAGGGATACCTTCAAACATACTCGATGATAAAATCCCTTTTGTAATGAAAACTATCCAAAGCCTAGTTTCACCAGAAATTATTAAATATTATATAGAACATGGTAGTCTTTCTTCTCCGGTGTTTAGTGTAGCTAATGATCCTGAAGTTAGAACATTAAGTCCTATTTTTAATGAATTAGACAAAATGGAAAGAGATGAACGATTTGTAGAATGGGCTAGATACCCCCTTCCATCTTACTCAAAAATTATTGAGCAAGTTGGTAATGAGCTTTTTGAGTTTTTATTTTTGAATAAAGATCTTCAAACTACATTAGAACAATGTCAAAAAAGTGCCTCCAGATTATTAGTTTGATTAATCTAAAGAAATTTTTCCCTCAGGAGTTGGAGGAGAGAAAGGATAACCACCCCAAACAGATTGATCAAAATTAACTACTGAGCCTGTCATCATACCAGAATCATCAGATGCTAAAAATGTTACTGCCTTTGCTACTTCATTAGGGTCTAGAAGTCTCTCAAAAGGTTGTTCCTTTGCAGCATCTTTTAACCAATCTTCTGGAGCACCGTGATATTTAGTTTGGATTTCATGCTCTCCATCTGATGCCATCCATCCAATATTTAATTGATTAACTCTTATCTTATTATTAAGTAATGCAAACGCCGTATTTCTCGTTAAAGTTGCCAAGGCCCCTTTCGAGGTGCAATATGCAGATATAAATGGTTGTCCAGTTAGAGCTGATACGGACCCTATATTGATAATAGAGCCTTGAATTCCTTGATCTATCATAATTTTGACAGTTTCTTGTATAAGGAAGAAGGGCCCTTTGACATTAGTTCCTATCATTTTGTCGAATAATTCTTCAGATGTGTTGACAATATTACCTCGATCAGTGATACCTGCTGCATTTACAAGAACATCTAATTTTCCAAAATTTTTTTTTGCAACTGTTACAGCGTTACGACACTCTTGAACATTAGGTAAGTCTGTCTTAACGAAAATTACTTTGCACCCAGTTTCCTCTTGAATCTTTTTTGCTACCTCTTTTCCTTTTTCCTCTTTTCTTCCAATAGTAATGATACCCTCTGCGCCATTTTCAGCAAAATTTTTAGCAATTGCTGCCCCCAAACCCTGCGTTCCTCCTGTAACGAGTGCAAACTTTCCTTTAATGCTATTCATCTATGTAATCCTCTATCTGATATCCGTACATACCCAAACACTCTACTAACTCTTTGTTTCCAATTTTTGCATATTCAAAAGGATTTGCTTTCGCTGGATCTTGTTCTGCCTCCACAATGAACCATCCCTCGTAATTATTTTTGGATAAAGTTTCAACAACTTCTTTAAAATTAATATTCCCATCACCAGGTACAGTAAAAGCCCCCTCAAGGACAAAATCTAAAAAACTTTGTTTTGATCGATCTAAATTATTTACTATTTTTGAGCGAATATCTTTTGCATGAAAGTGATTTATTCTTTTTGCATGTTTGTTTATAACCCCTAAAGAGTCTCCTCCAGCAAAGGTCATGTGACCTGTATCAAATAAAATTTTTACTGCCTCACCTGTATGGTTCATCAGACTATCTAGTTCTTGTTCAGTCTCAATCGCCGTACCCATATGGTGATGAAATGAAATTGGTACTCCAAAATCTGCACAAAATTCTGCAAATAATGTTAATTTTCTTCCATACTCTTTAAAGTCTTCACTGTGTATTTTTCTTTTTGTATTCAGGGGAGCGTGTCTGACATTTTGAATGGTTCCTGAAGTTTCTCCGTAAGCCAAAACTGCTGCTCCTAAATCTCTAAAGAGTGTTAATTGTTGGAGAACTCTATCTTTTTCATTTTCTAAATCATTATCAAGAACAGTGCCTGAGTACCACCCAGAGGCTAGGTATAGTTTGTGACTTTTCAAAATAGGCCCTAGTTTTTCAGGAGTTTTGGGGAATTTACCCCCTGTTTCTACACCAGTAAATCCTGCTAGTTTTGACTCACTAAGGCATGTATCTAAAGATGTTTCCCCTCCCAACTCAGGTAAATCGTCATTAGACCATGCTATAGGTGCTATCCCTAATTTTGCTTTCATTAACCTCTCCTCTAATTTGATTATAAATAAATAAATCTTTTAAAGAATACTTAAATTATATTCAAAATGAATTATTTTTTATTTTTAATATTAAAATAGTAATATATGTCTGAGGTATGAAAAAAGTAAGAATTGCAGTTATTGGTTGTGGTCGTATAGGTCAAATGCATGCCAAAAATATTCAGCTTCATGAAAAGACAACTTTAGCTTGTGTTTTTGATCCAAACGATCAATTTGCAAAAAAAGTTTCAAATGATTTAAGTGTTCCAGCTGTAGAAAAAGTTGATGAAGTTTTTAGCGATAGTGGTATTGATGCAATTCTTATATCCTCTCCAACAAATACCCATATTGATTTCATAGAGAAGTCAGTTGCCGCAAAAAAACCTGTTCTTTGTGAGAAGCCAATTGACTTAGATATTATTAAAGTTAATGAGTGTTCTGAAAGGCTTAAAGGNAATNATATTCCNATTCANTTGGGATTTAATAGAAGATTTGATCCNGGTCATCAAGCTGCGAAGCAATCTTTAATTGATGGGGAGATAGGTGAACTTCATCAATGTTTGATTACATCAAGAGACCCTGGTTTACCAAGTTGGGATTATTTAAAAGTATCAGGTGGTCAATTTAGAGATATGACTATTCATGATTTTGATTTAGCTCGCTTTATGCTAGGAGAAGAACCTGAAAAAATATTTGCGATATCTAATGCTTTGATAAATCCAAAAATAAAGTCTGAATTAGATGATAGTGATACTCTGATGATTATCATGGAGACTGCTTCGGGAAAACAGTGTCATATTAACAACTCTAGATCGGCCACATATGGTTATGATCAAAGAGTAGAGCTATTTGGAAGTAAGGGAATGGTTGTATCTGAAAACAGAAANCCCCATGAGCTTAAAAAGTATAATATGGAATTCGTTGATAAACGAGAGCCGTATCTAAATTTTTTTATAGAGAGATATCAAGAGGCTTATATGAATTCTATTACCTCATTTGTCGAGGCTATTATTGAAAAAAAGCCAGTATCTGTTGGATTTGAAGATGGAAGGAGAGCCCTTCTTTTAGCTGAAGCTGCATATAAATCTGTCAAAAGTGGGAGGTTTGAAAAAATTGATTAATATTATGCATTTATCTATGACTAATAGATAATTGTTATAATTAATTTTTTAAATATTTTTAAATAGATGATTGAAAATAAAGTAAAAAAAAAATGGAAAAGTAAAAAAGTAGTTCTTAATAGTTTCTTATCAATACCAAATACCTTTACTGCCGAAATCATGTCAGAGCAAGGATACGATGCTTTAACTATTGACTACCAACATGGGATGATTGGCTTTAATGACTTATTTACAATGTTGCAGAGTATTCGACATAGTGGTGTGACTCCAATTTGTAGAGTCTCTGGTTTAGATCATGCTGTTATATCTAAAGTTATGGATGCAGGTGCTTTGGGAGTTATATGCCCTATGATTAATACACGTCAACAAGCAGAGCAATTAGTTCAAGATTGTAAATACCCTCCTGTTGGTATTAGAAGTTTTGGCCCTACTAGGGCAAATTTTTCTGTGAGCTCAAACTATTTTTATGAGGCAAATGAAAGTACTTTTTGTTTAGCTATGATTGAAACACAACAGGCGTTTGATAATCTCGATGAAATAGCATCGACGCCCGACCTAGATGGACTTTACATAGGAACAGCAGATTTAACAATTGGTCTCAATCAAGGGAAACTTGTCCCAGGTTTTGATCGCAAGGAACCTGAAATGATTGATGCAAAAAAGAAAATTTTAGCTGCAGCTCATAAACATGGAAAGGTTGCTTGTCTTCATTGTGGTACACCCGAATATGCTGCTCAAGCTACTGAGTGGGGTTTTGATTTTGTAACGATTACTAATGACGTTCGGCTTCTTGCAGGAGCTGCAGGAGCTCACGTGAAAAAATTTAAAGAGTTAACAAACCAAGATCACGATGTGAGTGATAAAGATACTAATCCGAGCTCTTATTAGAAATTTTAATTAAACTGCTTCTAATTCTTTTGCTAGATCGCCGATTTCTGCACCACCTGCCATCAGTCTTTTGACATCGTCCCCTCCAAGTTCAGATGACTTACCTGATCCTATTACTTCACCGAGACTTAAAAAAGTGAAGCGGTCTGCGATTAAGCGGGCGTGAATTTCATTGTGTGTTATAAGAATAATAGCTATATTCCCAAGTTTTTGGACCTTCTTTATTGTTTTTAAAACCTCCATCTGCTGTCTTTGTCCAAGAGCTGATGTTGGTTCATCTAATATTAAAATTTTTGCTCCAAAATAAATAGCCCTAGCAATGGCTAATGTTTGTCTTTGTCCGCCAGACATCGTTCCCACAGGTTGGGCTGGATCAGATATATTAATTCCTATTTTTCCCATTTCAGAAATTGTAATTTCATCCATTTTTTTAAAATTAAGAATTCCAAATGGCCCAGGACCTTTTTTCAATTCATTACCTAGGAAAAAATTTCTTGTAACCGAAGTCAGTGCATTGAGTGCCAAGTCTTGGTAAACTGTTCCTATTCCAGTATTTGTAGCTTCTCTAGGAGATCCAAATTTTACTTCTTTACCTCCTACTTTTATTATTCCTGAAGTAGGTTGATGGACTCCAGATAAAACTTTAATTAAAGTTGACTTACCTGCTCCATTATCACCGAGAAGTGCATGAACCTCTCCGGGTAACACGTTTAAAGAAACACCATTAAGCGCTGTAAATGTTCCAAATTTTTTTACTAAGTCTGTAATCTCAATAAAAGGTGTTTGATTATTATCCATAACCTAAATACTTCCCATAATTCTTTTTCGAATGTTTTCATTTGTTAATGCCGAGGCAATGATAACAAGTCCTAAGAACACTCGATAAAAAGAACCATCAATACCTGGTATATAAAAGAAAGCCTCTTTTGCTACACCAAATATAAAAGCTCCTACCACAATACCTAATATTGTTCCAAAGCCACCTGTGAGGACGACACCGCCGATTACAGCTGCTGCTATTGCTTCAAGTTCTTTCAAATTCCCTTTAGCTGCATCAGCAGTGTTGACTTCAAACACCTGACATGTTGCAAAGATAGTTGCACAAAAAGCAGAGAACATAAATAATGAGACCTTGACTTTGTCAGTGGGTACTCCGTTTGCTTTGGCCGCATTTAAATTTCCACCCGTNGAGTAAATCCAATTTCCAGCCTGAGTCTTACTTAAAACAACATAGCAAACTAGTGCTATGATTAGCCATATCATGACACATGAATATAGGCCTGAGGCAAACTGATTTCCAAAATTATTGGTATTCCAATCAACTGGGAAATAAAGCCAGTCAAAGATTGGTTCTAAAATATCACCGCCAAAGAAGTTAGCGACAGGTTTTGTAGAATATAATGAGTCTATATAAACTCTGGCTATATCAACATCTGTAACTGTTTTGGCGACAGCTGGTTCTATTTTAAAGTTCGTAATTTTTTCTTGGATCATTGAAACCATATAATCATTACCGGAATCTTGTGCGTTAGCGAGTGCTTGTTCTAAAGGTTTGACACCTTTTTTTATAAGAATTTCTGTTTTTGCTTCAGCAACTCGTTGGTAAGTATATTCTAATCTTTCAGTTATTGAGGCCACCGTGTCTGCGGGTATGTCTTGAGCTATAGCAACAAGATCTGCTTCCGGCAATGCTTTGGCTTTTTCTCTAACCATTTCTCCATGACCAGGAACATTAACAATATTTTTAATATCAGGGATTTCAGTCACTGTGGTTGCGCCTTTAGTTTGATCAGCTCTATGATTAAAAGATCGAAGGGAAACCTCTGTTAATCCTCTTAAGAAAAACAAACCTCCTAGAGTAACAATAAATGAGGGAAGACCTGATCTCACAATAATTGTTCCTTGAAGCCAGCCAAAAAATAATGTGAAACACAAAGTTATAAAGATTGCTCCTAGTGGAGAGACATCAGATAAGTGGATTAATGTTAAAAATTCAATATGAAAGCCACCTTCAAAGGAAACATAAGGGATTATAATAGAAAAGCCCCATCGCAAGATCATGGCCATACAAGCGCCAGCAAAACCAATCATCGAGCCTATGGATAAATCAAACTCTCCAGCTATGATAAGTAAACCAGCTCCAATCGCAATTATTCCTAACTGTGAAATAACTCTTAAAAAATTTCTTATACCTAATGCATTAAAACCCTCGCCAGTAAATGGGTTCCATGACATTTCTCCAGCAGGGATGGAAAAATATCCAAGCATTCCAAATAACAAAAGCATCACTCCAATTGGACCAATCTCAGGTCTTGAAATTAGTTTTGAAAACCAAGACTTTTCTTGGTGTCTATCTGCTTCTTTTCTTTGTGTTGTGGATGTATTCATATTTTAAGAATATTAAAATAATATCT
>JGI26064J46334_1000231_pt1 | contig 12267 bp, 11 predicted proteins | sample MarorgKNORR_S2LV_FD_46334 | JGI IMG/M metagenome (IMG submission 46334) | reverse complement strand
TATGATGTTGAGCCTTTTAAAATCCAACAAGTAGCTGATGCTGGTGATATCGCTTGCAACCCATTTAGTATTGATGAAGCAATTAAACAAATAGAAGTAGGTGCAACAGATTTACTAAATAAGGTTGGAGGAATTATAAGTTTAGGTGGAGATCATACTATTGCAGTACCACTGTTAAGAGCAATCAATAAAAAAAATAAAGGTCCTGTATCTTTAGTTCATTTTGATGCCCACTTAGATACCTGGGATACATATTTTGGTGCACCTTATACTCACGGAACTCCATTCAGAAGAGCAAGAGAAGAAGGATTATTTTTAGATGATGCTTCTATGCATGTTGGAATTCGAGGCCCACTTTATAGCAGAGATGATATTAAAAATGATGAAAGTTTTGGATTTAAAATAATTCATTGTGATGAGTTTCAAACAGAAGGAACAGATAAAATAGCAGAAAGAATTAGAAAAAGAGTGGGAGATAATCCACTTTATCTATCAATTGATATTGATGTTTTAGATCCAGCGTTTGCTCCAGGTACAGGTACACCAGAAATTGCGGGAATGACAACTAGAGAAATGGTAAACGTTTTAAGAGGTTTGTCTGGATTAAATTTAGTTTCAGCTGACGTTGTTGAGGTTTCNCCAGCATATGATCATGCAGAGGTAACTTCTTTAGCAGCAGCAACTATTGTTTATGAATTAACTAATTTATTTGCAAAAACATAAAGAAAGGATAACGTCATAAAATGTTAGATAAAAAAAATTTTTACATTAATGGAGCGTGGGTTAAGTCAAATAGCTCTGAAGAAATTAAAGTAATCGATCCAGCTACAGAAGAAAATTGTGCTGTAATTAGTTTAGGAAATAAAGCAGATGTTGATTTAGCAGTTAGTGCAGCCAAAGATGCTTACGAATCTTGGGCTTTTTCTTCAAAAGAAGAAAGGATTGCGCTATTGGAAAAACTTTATGAAAATTATAAAAAAAGATGGGCAGATATTGCAGAAGCTATAACTCTTGAAATGGGNGCTCCAAAAGATTTTGCAACAAAATTACAAGCAGGAACAGGAGCAAGTCACATCAAATCATTTATAAGATATTTAAAGAATTTTGAATTTGAAAAACCATTAGGAGAACACGCTCCTAACCAAAGATTAATTTATGAACCAAAAGGTGTTTGTGCATTAATAACGCCATGGAATTGGCCGATGAACCAAGTTTGCCTAAAAGTAATGCCAGCAATTGCATCAGGTTGCACAATGGTCTTAAAACCATCAGAGTTAGCACCGCTATCTTCAATGATACTTGCTGAAATAATTGATGAGGTAAAATTTCCAAAAGGTGTATTCAATTTAGTTAATGGTGATGGAGCAACAACAGGTGATGCTCTTACAAGTCATCCAGATATTAATATGATTTCTTTTACAGGATCAACAAGAGCAGGAGCTTTGATTTCACAAAATGCTGCTAAAGATTTTAAAAGAGTAAGCTTAGAATTAGGTGGCAAGGGAGCAAATATTATNTTTAAAGATGCTGATCCAGAAGCTATTGAAAGAGGTGCTTTGAGATGTTTTAGAAATTCAGGGCAATCTTGTAATGCACCGACAAGAATGTTGGTTGAAAAATCAATGTATGATGAGGCTATTGAGAGATTAAAAAAATATACTGAAAACTTTGAAGTTGGTGACCCTAAAAAAGAAGGAGAACATATAGGTCCAGTTATTTCAGAAACTCAATATAATAAAATACAAACTTTAATCCAAAAAGGAATAGATGAAGGTGCAAAATTAGTTGCTGGAGGAACAGGTAAACCAGATGGTTTAGACAAAGGTTACTTTGTTAAACCAACTGTTTTTGCAGATGTAAATAATAATATGGATGTTGCAAGAACAGAAATTTTTGGACCAGTTTTATCGGTTATTCCATTTGAAACAGAAGAAGAAGCAATAAAAATTGCAAATGATACTACTTATGGATTAACAAACTATATCCAAACTCAAGACTCTGAAAAAGTACAAAGAGTTGCAAGAAAATTAAGATCTGGAATGGTTGATGTTAATGGAGCTGGTATTGCTGTTGATGCACCTTTTGGTGGTTTTAAACATTCTGGAATAGGTCGTGAAGCAGGCGAACATGGTCTTGAGGAATTCTTAGAAGTAAAAGCGGTAGGTGGTTGGAGTTAATTTATAGAAGATTTTTCTTTAATACCTTCTAGGAGTTTTAAGCATTTTTTTAATTCATCTAAAATTATAAATTCATCAATTTTATGAGCTTGTTCAATTGAACCAGGACCACACACAACTGTACTAATACCTATTTCCTGGAATAGACCTGCCTCTGTTCCAAAAGAAACAACCTGTCTAGAATTATCTCCAGTTAAACTTGATATTAATTCACATGCATCTGATTTGTTCTTTCTATCAAATCCAATTATTTCACCTATAATATTTTTTTCAATTGAAGCGTTAGGAAAAACTTTTTTCATGTCTGGAAGCAAAACGTCATTTGCNTATTTATCTATTTCCTGATTTAAAAATATACCATCTTCTTTTACAACAGGTCTTGTTTCCCAATTAACATGACATTTATCTGCGATTACGTTGTGGGCTATACCACCAAACACCCCACCAATTGATAGAGTAGAAAAAGGTGGATCAAAAATAGAGTCTTTTGGTTCTCTTTCTTTTAGTTTTTCTCTTAATTCAATTAATTTATTTACATATCTTGATGCGTACTCAACAGCACTTACACCTTTATGAGGGGCTGAACTATGTCCTGCCAGACCTTTAAAATGTGTTGTGTATTCATAACATCCTTTGTGCGCATCAATAATCTTCATGTTGGTAGGTTCGCCAACAATACAAATACCATCTTTAATATTTCTTCTCTTTAACTCTTCAATTAATATTGGGGCACCTATGCATGCTGTTTCTTCATCAAATGTAAAAGAAAAATGAATATCTCTATCTAAATTAGATTTTGAATAAATTGGTGCATATGCCAAAGCACATGCAATAAAACCTTTCATATCACACGAACCTCTTCCATATAATTTATCATCCTTAATTGTTGCAGTAAAAGGGTCTGAGCTCCAACCCTTTGAAACAGGAACAACATCTGTATGACCTGATAAAATTATTGGTTTTTTGTTGTTTGAACTTTTAGCTTTAAGAGTTGCAAATAGATTTACTCTTTTTTTTTCATCATCATAAGTTCTAAAAGAAGTTGCACCTAATTTTTTCAAGATATCATCACAGTAATTAATTAAGGCAGTATTATCCTCACCAGATATAGTTTTAAAACCAATTAAGTCTGTTAAAATTTTTACAGAATTATTAAATAAAAGATCTAAATTATTTTCTGTACTCATATTTTTCATCCATTATATATTAATTATATGAAAGAACAAATTACCTACGATATATTTGATAAAGTTGATATTAGAGTTGGCACGGTTATTTCAGTAAAAAAAAATGAAAAAGCTAGAAAACCTTCTTTAGTTGTTGAAGTAGATTTTGGTGATGAAATAGGAATTAAGCAATCGTCTGCTCAAATTACACACTATTACAATGAGGAAAACCTCAAAGGTAAACAGGTAATAGGCGTTTGTAATTTTCCAGAAAAAAATATTGCTGGTGTGGTTTCTCAAGTTCTTATTCTTGGATCAATTGATAAAGAAGGAAAAGTAATATTAGTTCATCCGTCTCAAAAATCAGAGAATGGTTTACCTATTGCTTAACAATGCACCCTGAAATTTTATCAATCACTTTATTTGGAATAGTTGCAGCCTTTACCCCAGGACCAAATAATTTTGTAGCATTCTATTCTGGCTTTAATTTTGGAATAAAAAGAACACTTCCACATATCTTTGGAGTAACATTTGGTTTCCCATTTCTTTTATTATGTGTAGCTTTAGGATTAATAAATATATTCAAACTTTACCCGATAATTCAAGAAATCTTAAAGTACCTAGGTACCTTATTTTTAATTTACTTAGCTTACAAAATATCTTTTTCAGGATCTTCAGATCAGGAAAGCAAAAATTCTAATCCTGTTAAATTTATAGAAACCTTTATTTTTCAATTTCTCAACCCAAAAGCAGTAATTGCATCGATAATTGTTGTTTCTACTTACATTAGTCCAGGAGAGTCTTTTGTAAGTTATACGACTCAAATTATCATAATGGCTTTAATTGTTTCAGTGACGAGCATAACTCTGTGGACTTTTTTAGGTAAATTTTTCAGGAAATTCGCGACAAATCAGAAATTTATTAATTACTTTAATTATGCTATGTCACTGCTTCTTTTAACGAGCATAATAACTTTTTATTTATAATATGACCCCAGGGAACAAAAATTCTTATAATTCACTTAAAAAAATTCAAGTAAATGACAAAGAGTATAATTATTACTCTTTAAACGAAGCAGAAAAAAATGGACTTGAAGGAATAAATAAGCTTCCAAAATCTCTTAAAGTTTTGCTGGAAAATTTATTAAGATACGAAGACGACTTAAGTGTAACGAAATCTCAAATAGAGGCGATTAAAAACTGGCTAAAGACAAAAAAATCTAAAACTGAAATTGCATATAGACCAGCAAGAGTTTTGCTTCAAGATTATACAGGAATACCTGCGGTTGCAGATTTAGCTGCAATGAGAGAAGCAGTTAAAGAAAAAAATAAAGATCCAAATTCAATCAATCCATTGTCTGCAGTTGATCTTGTAATTGATCACTCTGTGCAAGTCGACCAATCTGCAAAAGCAGATTCTTTTGAAAAAAATGTCGATATAGAATTTGAAAGAAATGGTGAGAGATATTCTTTTTTAAAATGGGGACAGCAGGCATTTGATAATTTTAGAATAGTTCCACCAGGAACAGGAATTTGTCACCAAGTAAATCTGGAATATTTGTCAAAAGTTGTTTGGTCAGAAGAATTTAAAGGTGAAAAATATCTTTTTCCAGATACTTTAGTTGGAACGGACAGTCATACAACAATGGTAAATGGTTTATCTGTTTTAGGATGGGGTGTTGGAGGAATTGAAGCTGAAGCAGGAATGTTAGGTCAACCAATTTCTATGTTAATACCAGAAGTCATCGGTTTTGAAATGAAAAACAAAATGCCAGAAGGAACTACTGCAACTGATTTAGTATTAACTGTTGTTAAAATGTTAAGAGATAAAGGAGTGGTTGGTAAGTTTGTTGAGTTTTATGGAGAGGGTTTAAAAAATTTAACNCTNGCNGATAGAGCNACAATTGCAAACATGGCACCAGAATATGGTGCTACTTGTGGTTTTTTTCCTATCGATGAAGAAACATTAAAGTATTTNAAATTTTCTGGAAGAGATCAACAAACTGTTGATATCGTAGAAAATTATGCCAAGGAACAAGGTTTATGGGCGAGTAACGAAATAGAATTTACTGACATTATATCTTTAGATATGTCNACAGTNGTACCAACTATTTCAGGACCTAAAAGACCTCAAGACAAAGTTCTTTTAACAGATGCACCTAGTTCGTTTCAAAAAGTATTGCAGGAAGCTACAAATAAAAATGAAAAGTCAATTTCGAAAGTATCAAATACAGATTACGAAATTAAAGATGGCTCAATATTAATTGCTGCAATAACTTCTTGTACGAACACTTCTAATCCAAATGTTCTAATCGGGGCTGGACTATTAGCTAAAAAAGCTATTGAAAAAGGTTTACAGGTTAAACCCTGGGTAAAAACTTCTTTAGCACCTGGGTCTCAAGTAGTTACAGACTATTTGGCAAAAGCTGGATTAAACACTTATTTAGATCAGCTTGGCTTTAATTTAGTTGGGTATGGCTGTACAACTTGCATTGGAAATTCAGGACCACTTCCAGAAAATATTGTAGAAGCGATCCAAAAAGAAAATATTTATGCTGTTTCAGTTTTATCTGGAAATAGAAATTTTGAGGGAAGAATTTCTCCACATATAAAAGCTAACTATTTGGCTTCACCTCCACTTGTTGTTGCATATGCAATAGCTGGGCATATGGAAGTTGATTTGTACAAAGATCCATTGGGAAAAGATAAAGAAGGAAAAGATGTATTTTTAAAAGATATTTGGCCTTCAAATAAAGAGATAGAAGAAACTTTAAAAGATTCACTTAATGCTGACATGTTTATACAAAGATACTCAAATGTTTCTGAGGGCCCAACTCAATGGCAAAAAATTAAAACTGATAAAAGCAGCATCTATAATTGGGATGAGGGATCAACATATGTAAAAAAACCTCCGTTTTTTGACTCGTTACCAGATAAACCAGAAGGATTTAAAGAAATTAAGGACGCAAGACCATTATTAATTTTAGGTGATATGGTTACCACTGATCATATATCGCCAGCTGGCAGTATTCAAAAAGATAGTCCAACTGGTGAATATTTTATGGAACACCAAATTTTACCTAAAGATTATAACTCATATGGTTCAAGAAGAGGTAACCATGAAGTTATGATGCGAGGAACTTTTGCAAATATAAGAATTAGAAATGAAATGGCTCCTGGTACAGAGGGTGGTTTTACAAAGTTATATCCAGAAGAAAAAGTTCTTCCTGTCTATGATGCAGTTGTTGAATATAAAAAAAGAGGAACAGATTTAGTTGTAATTGGTGGAAAAGAGTATGGAACTGGATCATCTAGAGATTGGGCAGCTAAAGGAACAAAATTACTTGGGATAAAAGCAGTAATTGCAGAGAGTTTTGAAAGAATTCACCGATCTAATTTGATTGGAATGGGAATATTACCGTTACAATTTATCGAAGATGTAAATAGAAAAAATCTAAAATTAATTGGTTCTGAATTAATTAGTATTCTAAATATAGAAAAGGGCGTTAATCCCTCAGATGAAGTGACAGTTGAAATTAAATATGCTTCAGGCGAAATAAAGAAAATTAAAACTTTATGCAGAATTGATACAAAAAATGAATTAGAGTATTATAAAAATGGAGGTATTCTGCAGTACGTTTTAAGGAATATGATTTAGTTATGGACGAAGATTTATCAATTATAAATACCAATACTAGAAATGAAAAAATTAAGAATTTTTTTGTAAATAATAAAAATAAAATAATTTCAGGTATAATTATCTTAATAATTATTATAGTCGGTGTTTTTAGTTACGATAAATATTTAATTAATAAAAAAAAAGATATCTCAGATAGTTATAATTCAATAATCATTGATTATTCAGAAAAAACAAAAGAAAAAACAGCTAGCAGCCTGATTGAAATTATAAATAAGAAAGATCCAACTTATTCACCTTTATCCCTTTATTTCATCATTGATAATAATCTTGTAAGTGATCAGTCCAGAATTAATTCATTATTTGATATATTGATAAACGATACTTCGTTAGACAGTGAGATTAACAACTTAATTATATACAAGAAGGCACTCTACAATGCAGATAACGCTCAGGAGAGTGATCTTCTAAATATGTTAAATCCACTGATTAATTCAAAAAGTGTCTGGAAATCACATTCTTTATATTTAATGGCAGAATATTTTTATGCAAATAATCAAAAACAAAAAGCTAAAGAATTTTTCAACCAAATAATAGCTTTAGAAAATTCAAATCCAGATATAAGACTTCAAGCAGAGAAAAGATTGAACAGAGACTTGAGTGAATAAATTAATTTTTACTTTCATTGTATTATTTTTTCTTAATAACTGTTCATTTAATGAAAACTCAAGAATTTGGAAAGATAAAGAAAATAAATTAGAAACAGATAAAAAAATAACAAAAGTTTTTGCAGAAGAAAATATAAGTGTTTCAGAATTTAATAGAGATTTAAAATTAGATCTATCATCAATAAAAATAAATAATAAAAAAAATGAAAATCAAAATAATCTTGGTTTGCAAAATTACAAAGGTGAATTAGCAAAGATTGGTAACTTTAAATTTTCAAAGTTAGAGGAAATTAATCAATTAGATTTCGAACCGATTTTTTTGAAAAATGGAATAATATTTTTTGATAAAAAAGGTTCAATTATTAGGTATGGATAATAATCAGAAAGTTATTTGGAAAAAAAACCATTATTCAAAATCTGAAAAAAAATTAAAACCAAAACTTAATTTTTTAGTAGATGGTCAAAATCTTTTAGTAACTGATAGCATAGCAAAATATTATTCTATGAATATTAGTACTGGAGAATTAAATTGGTCAAATAATAATGATTATCCGTTTAATTCAAATATTAAAAAGCATAAGGATAAAATATTTGTTATTGATTATAAAAATACATTGAGATGTTTTAAAATTAAAGATGGTTCTGAATGTTGGAATTTGCAAACAGAGGACTCATTTACAATTTCAAATATTAAATATTCTTTAATTATTTTAAACGATAATGTTATTTTCAATAATTCTATAGGAGATATTACAGCTGTAGATATTGAAACAGGTTTAATTACATGGCAACTACCTACACAGAGTAGCTCGATAATAAATGAAACTTATAACTTTAAGACTTCTAAACTAGTATCAGATGGAAACTCAGTATTTTTTTCAAATAATAAAAATCAGTTTTATTCAATTGATTTAAAAACAGGAACAACAAACTGGATAAATGAAGTTAATTCTAATGTAAAACCTATTTTGGTTGGAAATCTAATTTTTACAATCTCTAATGAAGGTTATTTATATTTAATTGACAAAAATAAAGGCAATATAGTTCGAATTACAGATCTATTTCTGAATTACAAAGATAAAAAAAGAAAAAATATTTATCCAATTGGTTTTGTAATTGGAGACAAAAACGTATTTTTAACTAACTCAGATGGTAAGATGATCATAGCCGGGATTGAGGATGGAAAAATAATAAAAATTGAAAAAGTTTCTGGTGGATTAGTATCTGAACCGTTTATATTTAATAACAATTTATATGTAGTAAGAAATGGTTCAATTGTACAATATAACTAAACATGTTCTTAAAATTTTTAGAAAAAATTGGCAGAAAAAAAGTTGTATTAGATAGAGGACCTTCACATCCTAATTTTAAAGAGGCAAAGCCTTGGATGAACCGTTACTATGTTTTGATGAGGTATCGACCTAAATGGTTTCCATTCAATATATTAATTCATGAGATGCTAGCAGATGACCATGGAGAAGGAGTTCATAATCACACATTTCCTTATATCACTATAATTTTAAGAGGCGGTTATTGGGAAACATTAAGCACTGGCAAGTTTTGGCGTCCACCAGGGTATATTGGTTTTAGATCAGCAAATAATTTGCATCGAGTAGATTTGGAACCAGGAACTAAACCATTAACTTTATTTATCTCAGGTCCATTCGGGCTAAGGAAAGGACCAAGATCAGAGTATGGTATTGACTTTAAAACTAAAAAAAATTGATGCCAAAAAAATTTGAAAAAGAATTCATATCTTATTGTGAAAATCAAAATTTAGAAGTTAATCCTAATCAAATCAAAGTTATTAAAAAATTAGAAGATTACCATAATAGTAATTACAAATCATTTTTTTCAAAATTATTTTCCAAACAAAAAACTAAAAAAGGATTTTATTTATATGGTGGTGTAGGGGTTGGTAAAACAATGATTTTAAACTTCTTTTATGATCATCTTGAAGAAAAAAAATTAAAAAAGCATTTTAATGAATTTATGTTAGGTTTTCATGATTTTGTCCATGAGCAAAAAGAAAAAAATGAAGAAAATGTAATCAATCAATTTGTTAAAAATTTAAAATCAAAAGCTTCATTAGTTTATTTCGATGAGTTCCAAGTAACAAACATTGTTGATGCAATGATTTTAGGAAAACTATTTGAACAAATATTTAAAGAAGATATTAAAATTATTCTTACTTCAAACACTAAAATTTCAGAACTTTATAAAGAAGGTCTTCAACGTGAACAATTTATACCTTTTATAAAAATAATGGAAGATCAATCCATCGAGTATGAATTAAAAATTGAGGATGATTATAGAAAATCTAATGATAATCAAAAACAAAGATATTTTTTTCCACTTAATCAAGAAACCAATTTTAAGATTAATAAATTTTTTAGAACCATAACAAAGGATAAAAAACAATCTTCAATAAAAATTAATGTAAAGGGAAGAGAATTTAAAATAGAAAACTTTTATGAGGGAATTATTAGATGTGACTTTAATCAACTTTGTGATCAAAATTTAGGAGCGGAAGATTATTTAGAAATAGTTAAAAACTGTAAATTTATGGTAATAGATCAAATACCTCAATTTAATGATGTAAATTCAAATCAACAACAACGTTTTATCACTTTGTTAGATGTAATTTATGATAAAAATATTTCATTAGCAGTTACAGCTGATATAAATTTAGATCAATTTACCTCTTCAAGATTGTTAGAAAAACCATTTAAACGAACCATTAGTCGTTTGTATGAGCTTACATCGAAGGAGTATAATTAATGAAACAAGAATTTTATAATCTTCAAATTAAGACTAATGGTCAAAAGTTATATGAATTTACTAATGATACAATTCATTGGATTGGTCAAAATAACTTTAAAAATGGTATTCTTAATTTAAGTATTCAGCACACAAGCGCCTCATTAATTGTTCAAGAAAATGCAGATCCAGATGTACAAACAGATTTAATAAATTATTTTGATAAATTAGCTCCTATGGATAACAAACTATATGTTCATACTACGGAGGGAAAAGATGATATGCCTGCACATATTAAATCNGCATTAACAAATAATCAAATTTCTCTAAGTGTGAAAGATAGTGAATTGTTGCTTGGAACTTGGCAGGGCATATATTTATTTGAACACAGATTAGAGGCTCAAAAAAGAACTATAATNCANCATTTTATTGGAGAATAAAANTAAATTTATTTTTTCTTCAAAGATTGAAACGCTTCAAGAGCTGCAGCTCTAGCTTTTTCATGAACAACAATAGGACCTGGGTAATCTTTGCCAATAATTGTTTTTATAGCTTCTTGATACTTTAATTCCATTTCCCATGGTTTATGAATAAATTTATTTGGAACATTTTTAAGTTCAGGAACCCATTTTTTTACATAATTGCCTTCTTTATCAAATTTTTCACCCTGAAGTATTGGATTGAATATTCTAAAATAAGGTGCTGCATCTGCACCACAGCCAGCAACCCATTGCCATTGAGCAACATTATTTGCTTTGTTAAAATCTAGTAGACAATTTCTAAAATGCTTCTCACCTTCAGTCCAATTAATTCTCAAATGTTTGACTAAAAATGAACCAACAACCATTCTTATTCTATTATGCATCCATCCAGTCTCATATAATTCTCTCATACCTGCATCGACAATAGGATAACCGGTCATTCCTTTTTTCCATGCTTTTAAGAATTTCTCATTTTTTGCCCAAGGGAATTTATCAAATTCTTTTCTGAAATTTCCTTTTAAGAATTCAGGGAAATAATTAATTAAACTATGTGAAAACTCTCTCCAACCAAGCTCATTAATATATTTTCTATAACCAATTCCTTTTGATTTAATTTCAGAACATTTTTTCCAAATACTNCCTACATGAATTTGNCCNTGTTTGATGTAAGGAGATAATTTAGAGGTTCCTTCGATAGATGGTATATCTCGAGAAGTTCCATAATCCTTAATTTTATTTTCNATTAAATTTTTAAGTATTTTTTTTGAGTCATTTTCTGAAACTTTCCAATATTTNTCAAATTTTTTATACCAATTTTTTTTTGGTAAAATATCTATTGGTTCAATACACTTTTTAAAATATGTAATCTTTTTTATTTTCTTTTTAACAATATAATTTTTGCTTGGTGGTTGATTTAAATAAACTTGCTCCGCATTTCTCCAAAAAGGGGTAAACACTTTAAAGGGGGTTCCATCATTTTTTGTTATCTCTTGAAATTCATTTAAAATATTTCCTTTGAAATATTTATAATTGATTTCATTTTTAATAAATAAGTCACGTATTTTTTTTCCTTTAGCTATAACATCTGGCTCATAAATTTTATTCCAATAAACTGAAAGCTTATCCTTTTTATTAAATTTAGAAAAAATTTCTAATTCATCNCCTTTTACTATTTCAAGATTAATTTTATAATCTGACAATTCTTTTTTTAAAGTTTCTAGTGATTTATAAACCCACCATTTTTGAGCTTCTCTTTTGTTGTCAAAATCATTATTATCATAAATATATAATGCAATTACATTATCATGATTTTGTGTTGCAAAAGATAAAGCAGGATTATTTTCAATTCTAAAATCCTCTCTTATCCAAAAAATACCTG
>JGI26064J46334_1000229_pt1 | contig 12276 bp, 8 predicted proteins | sample MarorgKNORR_S2LV_FD_46334 | JGI IMG/M metagenome (IMG submission 46334) | reverse complement strand
TAGAGTTTTCATTAGCGTGTGACTTCCGAATTGTTACTAAATGTGCCCAATTATCACTTCCAGAAATGAAAATCGGTATGATACCGGGGTCAGGTGGCTCGGTAAGATTAGCTAGAATGATAGGATTATCTCGTGTTAAAGATATGATTATGAGAGGTAAAAGAATTTCTGGAGAAGAAGCTTTTAATTGGGGGTTAGCCTCTGAATTAGTAGAGAAAGACAAACTTGAGGTAACAATTTCGAAATTAGTCGATGAACTTTGTTCTGTTTCACCACTTGCACAAAGAGCTATTAAAACAGTATTAAATACATCACAAGACGCCCCTCTTCACGTAGCAATTGAATTAGAGGGTGAAACTTATGGAAGATTAAGAAGCTCTGATGATTTTAATGAAGGTGTTAAGAGTTTTGTTGAAAAAAGAAAGCCTGTTTATAAAGGCAACTAAAGAGGCTTAAATTCAATGAAAAAGACTATTACTAAAATTGATGATTGTTATATTGGTTCAAGTATTGAAAGATCAGAAGATGATACATTAATTTCTGGAAAAGGACAGTTTGGTGATGATATAGGTCATCCACCAGGTACATTACACGTGGCAGTCCTAAGATCTTCATATGCATCTGGTAAAATCGTTAACATAGACACATCAGGGGCTCTTGCTATTCCGGGAGTTCATTCAATTATTGATGGAANNATGTTTGCTGAAATTTCCAAACCATTGTTATCNGTTCTTCGTGTTGATATTGAGGTNTGGCCTTGTGCTATTGANTTTGTTCGATACGTNGGCGANCCAATAGCTTTAGTATTAGCTAAAGATAGGTATATAGCAGAGGATGCAATTGAAAATATTAAGGTTTCATATAAACAATTGGAGCCTATTATTGATACATATAAAGCAACTTTAGATGACAGTCCAAAAGTACATAATCAACTTAAAACTAATGTTTTAAGTGACAGAGAGTTTTGTTATGGAAACCCTAATCAAGCGTTTGAAAAAGCAGATAAAATAGTAAAGTTAAAAATTGAATACCCTAGAAATAGTTGCACACCTTTAGAAGGATTTATTGTTCAAAGCAATTATAATCCTGAGAGCAATCAATATACCATACAATCAAATTTTCAAGGTCCATTTAGTCTTCATTCTGTTATATCAAGATCGTTAGACATAGACGAAAACAAACTAAGACTTATTTCGAACCAAGATTCTGGTGGTAGTTTTGGAATTAAACAAGCAATTCTTCCAATGATGGTTTTGACCAGTTTAGCTTCTAAAATATCTGGTAAAAATATAAAATGGGTTGAAGATAGAATTGAACACTTAACTGCAGCCTCTTCTGCTACTAATAGAGTTACAAATATAAGTGCCGCCGTTAAAAAAAATGGAAAAATATTAGCATTAAATTATGATCAGATTGATGATGTTGGCGCTTATCTTAGAGCTCCAGAACCAGCTTCATTGTATAGAATGCATGGAAATTTAGCTGGAGCGTATTTAATAGATAATATTTTTTGTAGAAATCGAGTTGTTGTTACAAATAAAACACCCACAGGGCTAAATAGAGGTTTTGGTGGTCCCCAACATTATTATGCACTTGAAAGATTAGTTCATAATATCGCTGCAGAATTAAATTTAGATCGTTTGAAAGTAATAAAATTAAATTTAGTAAATGATAAAGATTTTCCTTATCAATCAGCATCGGGCGCCCTGTTAGACTCTGGTCAATATAATAAATTAATAGAAAAAGTACTTAAATCTGATCAATTTAAAGAAATAAAAATCCGTCAAAAAAAAGCAATTGAAGAAGGTGATCTATATGGCATCGGTTATTCTGCCATCGTGGAGCCTTCTATATCAAATATGGGTTATATAACAACAGCCGTTCCTTTTAAAGAAAGAGAAAAAACAGGTCATAAAGGAGGAGCTATTACAAGTGCTTCTGTGACTATAGGACCGACAGGTGGCGTTTATGTAACGTGCGATAGTATACCACAAGGTCAAGGCCATAAAACAGTCTTGTCTCAAATTGTTGCTGATGTTTTTGGAATAAATATTGAAAATATCCTAGTAAACGGAGAACTTGACACCCAAAAAGATGCATGGTCGATTGCGGCAGGAAACTATTCTAGTAGATTTGCAGGCGCGGTTGCAGGTACAACTTTTCTGGCAGCAGAAAAACTTAAGAAACGATTATTGAAAATTGCATCCTCAAAATTAAATTCTATCGAGGAAAATATTATTTTTGAGAATAATTATGTTCTAGACAAAAATAACTCAGACAATAAAATATCTTTTAACAGATTAGTAGGCGCTGCTCATTGGTCTCCAGGAAATCTTCCAGAAAATTGTGAAAATGGATTAAGGGAAACTATTCATTGGACACCTCCACAACTTTCACCTCCAAATAATAAAGATCAAATTAACGGTTCACTAGCTTACGGGTTTGTTTTTGATGTATGTGGCCTAAGAATAAATCCTTTGACAGGAAAGACAAAGATTGACAGGTATATTACAGGTCATGATGCTGGAAAAATTATCAATCCTCTTCTTGCTAACGGCCAAATATATGGAGCATTTGCTCATGGCGTAGGAGCAGCACTATATGAAGAGTTTAAATATACGGCTGATGGCTCTTTTTTAGCAGGTACATTTGCAGATTATCTACTTGCTTCTACAAAAGAAATAATCACACCAACAATAATTCATATTGAAACTCCAAGCCCATTCACACCTTTGGGATCAAAAGGCTTAGGTGAAGGTAATTGCATGTCAACCCCAGTGGCTATTGCAAACGCTGCCTGTGACGCATTAAAACTAGATAATGTTACACTTCCATTAACACACTCTAAGGTACATGGTTATACACATATAAACAAAACAGAAAAAAAACGTAGAAAAAATAATCAAGGTAATTTTTTAAATACCACTCAATCTAAAAACAACCTCATTAATGGCAATGGAAATTATTTAATAGAACAAAAGCGTGAATTAGTATGGACATTTTTATTAGATCCTAAAATTTTATCAAAAACATTGCCAACTTATGAAGACATAAAAATCACGGATTCTTGTTTATATGAAGGAAAGATTAAAATTAATTTTGGTCCTATTACGGGTGAATATCACTTTTCTGCTCAATTAACAGATTTATCAAAACCTGAAAGTTTAAGAATTATTGGAAGGGCTAGTGGACCATTAGGGATAGCTAGTGGTGAAGGTATAGTAAAACTGAAATCTCTGAACACAAACACTACAAAGTTATCATACGAATATAATATTAATATTTCAGGAAAAATAGCTGCAGTTGGTGGGCGTTTTTTAAATACAGCTTCAAAAATTATAATAAATCAATTCTTTGATCGCTTAAATAAGGCAGTTTCTCCAAAATATGAAAAATCTAGTTTATGGTATAGTNTTATTAAATTTTTGAGGAAGTTTAAATGAAACCATCCTCTTTTGACCTTCTCCAACCAGAAACTTGGCATGAAGCCTTAGAAGGCTTGAATAGATATGGAGAGGATTCACAAATTCTTGCGGGAGGACAATCTCTTATAGCAATGTTAAATATGAGGATAGCTAAACCTAAAATTTTAATAGATATAAATTCTATAAAAAACGATGTTCCAATAATTAATAATAAATTTGATATTGAGATTAGTGCTTTATACAGGCAAATTGAACTAGAAAAAAGAATAGAAACAAAAGAAGAGTTTCCCTTGTTATTTGAATGTCTTCCATATGTAGGTCATCAACAGCATAGAGCAAGAGGTACAGTTGTTGGATCATTATGTCATGCAGATCCAAGCTCTGAAATACCTTTATGCTTTATTGCTCTTCAAGGAAAATTAAAATTATCGAGTGTATTTTCTCAAAGGATTGTAAATGCAGAGGACTTTTTTCTAGGCCCTTTGTTAACATCAAGAAAATCTAATGAAATTATTAAAAGTATAATAATACCTAAGTCAAAAAAAAATACTGGATATGCATTTAAAGAAATATCAGAAAAATATGGTGACTTTGCAATGGCATCATTTGCAGTTATTGCTGGTGAAAACTTTATTAGATTTGTTGTTGGCGGTGTTAGTGAAAAAATGACATCAATAGAATGGTCAACTACCGATTTAAATCAAATTGAGGATAGTTTAAACGATTTTGCGTGGGATCTTAATACAACAAATGACCAATACAGTACTGATAGATATAAAAGAGATATTGTTAGAGAGATAGGTCTAAAAACCATAAAGACTGCTCTGTACAGAAGGTAAGAAAAATAATTTAAATATTATTAAATATTAAAAATCAAATTTTATATCAATTAATTAATATAGAATTTCTTATAAGTTATATTTAAATTTATAGAGGAAAAAGGGGGCAACACAATTATGTCAAATAACAAAGAGATAAATAAAGCAAATGCATCTTATTATTTTATTGATAGACATCTAAACTCAAAAATTGAAAGTAAAAATGTTTTTGTTGAAGCCATACCTGACGGAAGAAGTATAACCTATAAAGAATTATCTATAGAAACAAATAAAATTATTGATCTGTTAACAAAGTTTAATGTTCGAAGAGAAGAAAGGGTATTAATGTTGGTTTTAGATCAAATTGAATTTCCAATAATTTTCTGGGGATGTTTAAAAGCTGGAGTGATTCCAGTTCCTATTAATACTCTTTTATCGAAAGAAGTAATCGAAACAATCTTAGAGGATTGCAGAGCTAATACAATATTTATTTCTGAAGAGCTCATTAAATTAATAACTGGTTCAACCAAAATTTGTAGTGAAATCGAAAATATTTTTATAATTGGTAAAAATAGAAATAATGAACAGTTTAAAAATTTTAAAAAAGAAATTAAGAAATGTGTCGAAAAAAAACCAATAATTGTGTCAAAAGATGAACCTGCTTTTTGGTTGTATTCGTCAGGGTCAACTGGAGAACCCAAAGGGGTAATACATGCTCATGGAAGTCTTCTAAACACTTTCGAAACATATGCTTCTAAAGTTTTAGATATTAAAGAAAGTGATGTTGTATTCTCAGTAGCCAAACTTTTTTTTGCTTATGGCCTTGGCAACGCTATGACATTTCCAATGGGAGTTGGAGCAACAACTGCACTATATCCACTTAGACCAACACCCGATACTGTGAATGAAGTTATGATGTTGATGAAGCCATCTATTTTATTTGCTGTCCCAACTATTTATGCTGCTATGACTGCAAAACTAAAAAAAACTCCAGTAAAATACCAAAATTTAAGAATATGTGTGTCTGCAGGAGAAGCTCTACCATTCCAGATTGGAACTGATTGGAAAAAAATTACAGGAATTGATATTCTAGATGGTGTTGGTTCTACTGAAATGCTTCATATATTTTTATCTAATAAACCTAACGATATAACTTATGGTACATCAGGAAGCGCTGTGCCAGGGTACGATTTAAAATTAGTTGATGAAAATGGTGAAGATGTGGCCGTTGGTGAAATTGGGGAATTGCTTGTTAAAGGTGAATCATCTGCTATGTGTTATTGGAACAAGCTAACAAAATCAAGAAATACTTTTGAAGGAGAGTGGACAAGAACAGGAGATAAATATGAAAAACTTAACAATGAGAAATATATTTATAGTGGTAGAACGGATGATATGTTTAAAGTAAGTGGAATATGGATTTCTCCATTTGAAGTGGAACAGGCCCTAGTTTCGCATGATTTAGTTTTGGAGGCAGCTGTAGTTGCTAAACAAGACAATGAAGGACTAGATAAACCATGTGCTTTTGTTATTTTGAACGAAAATATAAATAAAACTGACAAAGAAGAGATTTTGAAAGAGCACGTAAAAAACAAAGTTGGAAAATGGAAATATCCAAGATGGATTAATTTTGTTAGTGAACTTCCTAAAACAGCTACCGGTAAAGTGCAAAGATTTAAATTAAGATAATTTATTAAGTAGTTTAAATGAAACCATCTTTTTTAGATATCGAAGAAAAACAGATTGAGTATATTACCTTAGGAAACTTTTCTAATAATAGTCCTGTTTTAATTTTGTTACATGAGGGTTTAGGCTCTATAGCTATGTGGCGAAATATACCAAAATTACTTCATGAAAAAACAAAGTTAAATATTTTAGTTTATTCAAGATTTGGATATGGAAAATCGTCAAATGCTAAATTACCTAGACCAACTAATTATATGAGTATTGAAGCTGAAAAATATTTACCTACTATTTTAGAAAAACTATCTATCAACAAATATTTTTTAGTTGGTCATAGTGATGGCGGAACCATAGCAGCTATTGGAAGCGTTAATAAGTCAACTAAAAATTTGCTAGGGACAATTTTAATAGCTCCACATTTTTTTGTTGAAAATGAAAGTATTAAAGCTATTGAAGAAACTATTGATCAATATAAAAATAAGAAACTCAAATCTAAATTAGAAAAATATCATGATGATGTAGATAATGCATTTTTTGGTTGGAGTAATGTTTGGTTAAGCCCCAAATTTAAAGAATGGAATATTTCAAATCATTTATCAAAAATAAAAACTCCAATTTTAGTGCTACAAGGTACTAATGATCCCTATGGAACACTAAACCAGGTGAAAATACTGGAAGACAAATTAAATTCTACATTAAAAAAAATTATTATTAAAAATTGTGGACATAACCCATTTTATGAATACCCAGATGCCACGATCAAACATATTGACCAATTCATAAAAAAACTTTTATAGACTTATCATATCATTAATAATAAGTTAGTTTTTTGGAAATCGAGAAGATAAATGAAACCTAAAATAAATTTTGAAACATACCCTGAAATATATAATCATTGGGAATTAAAATTTGAAAAAAATACTGCTTTTTTAATAATGAAAGTGGATGAGGATAAGGGTTTTTTTGAGGGATATAAATTAAAACTAAATAGTTATGATATAGGTGTGGATATTGAATTATCAGACGCAGTTCAAAGATTAAGATTTGAGCATCCTCAAATTAGTTCAATAATTATAAAATCTGGTAATGAAAAAGCATTTTGTGCAGGTGCTAATATTAAGATGCTTGCATCATCAGATCATGCTCATAAAGTAAATTTTTGTAAATTTACTAATGAAACTAGAAACTTCTTAGAAAACTCTTCCAAAGAAGCATCTCAATTCTTTATATGTTTAGTTGAAGGCGTATGCGCTGGAGGTGGTTATGAGCTTGCCTTGGCATGTGATCATATAATTTTATTAGATGATGGATCTTCAAGTATATCGTTGCCTGAAGTTCCCCTTTTAGCTGTACTTCCAGGTACAGGAGGCTTGACCAGACTCACTGATAAAAGAAAAATCAGAAGAGATCTTGCAGATGTGTTTTGTACTATGGAAGAAGGTGTCAAAGCAAAAAAAGCAAAAGAATGGCGTTTAGTTGACACGATTACTAAAAAAACTTCTTTAAATGATGAACTTAATTCATTGATTAAGAATAAGTCTTGCAATAAAAATCAAAATGAAAATTTAGTAGGTGTTCAGCTTAACAATTTACAAAAAACTACTGTTAGTAATGAAGAGATTACATATTCGACATTATCTGTCCAAATTGATAGAGAAAAAAAATCTGCTACAATTACTATTAATGCCCCTCTTGAAGATGCTCCTGAAAATTTAAGTGAAATTCTATCCCAAGGTGATGATTTTTGGCTTTTGAAATGTGCTAGAGAATTAGATGATACTATCTTAAATTTAAGATTTAACGAATTAGAAATTGGAATAATAGTTTTCAAAACGTCTGGTGAAATCTCTAAAGTTTTATCCTATGACAAGTTATTTGAAACCTATAAAAACTTTTGGTTAATGAATGAAATTTCATACTTTTGGACAAGAGTTTTTAAAAGAATAGACCTTACATCTAGAACTTTAATTACTTTAATTGAACCTAATTCTTGTTATGCAGGATTTTTATCTGAATTAATCTTTGCTGCTGATAGAAGTTATATGGCTGAAGGAGAGTTTGAAGAATATGATAATAAAAAAGCAACCATAATTTTATCAAAATCTAATTTTGGAAATTTTTTAATGTCAAACAATATGTCTAGATTAGATACAAGATTTATAGGCTTACCTGAACAAATTCTTTTAGTAAAACAAAATTTAGAAAAACAAATTTTGGCTGAAGAGGCAAATGATTTAGGTTTAATTACTTTTATGTTTGATGATATTGATTGGGAAGATGAAATAAGGATTTTTTTAGAAGAAAGAAGTAGTTTTTCTCCTGATTCTATGGTTGGTATGGAGTCTAACTTAAGATTTCCAGGAAAAGAAACAATGGAAACGAAAATTTTTGGTCGGCTATCTGCTTGGCAGAACTGGATATTTCAAAGACCGAGTGCTGTAGGTGAGAATGGTGCATTGAAAAAGTATGGAACTGGTAACAAAGGTCAATATACTAAAGAAAGAACATAAGTGGAGATAATATGCTAAATAATAGTCAAGTTGAATACGATACAATAATTCCAAATAATGTAAGCCTATCGTCTGATAAACGTGTTCTTAAGGCTCTTGAAAGGTGGCATCCAGGCTATATTGATTGGTGGAAAGATTTAGGACCAGTTGGTTTTCAAGATATGCTAGTCTATTTAAGAACGGCAATCAATGTTGATAAAGATGGTTGGGCTACTTTCGACTATGTTAAAATGCCTGAATATCGTTGGGGTATATTACTTGCTCCTCAGAAAGAAGGAAGAACAATTCCTTTTGGTGATCACATTGGTGAACCAGTTTGGCAGGAAGTACCAGGTGAATATAGATCAATGTTAAGAAGGTTAATTGTTATACAAGGTGACACTGAACCAGCTTCAATTGAACAACAAAGATTTTTGGGAAGTACGGCACCATCCCTTTATGATATGAGAAATTTGTTTCAGGTAAATGTTGAAGAAGGAAGACATTTGTGGGCAATGGTTTACTTGCTTCAAAAATATTTTGGTTCTGACGGCAGAGAAGAAGCTAATGAATTACTTAAACGTCAATCAGGATCTGAAGATGCTCCAAGAATGTTAGGAGCTTTCAATGAATCAACTCCAGATTGGCTTTCATTTTTCATGTTTACAGCATTCACTGACAGAGACGGGAAAATGCAATTGGAAGCCCTTGCACAATCCGGGTTTGATCCACTTTCAAGAACTTGTCGATTTATGCTTACAGAGGAAGCTCACCACATGTTCGTTGGTGAAAATGGTGTAAGAAGAGTAATAAAAAAAACATGCGAAATGATGAATAAAGCAGGCATTTCAAATCCTTATGATATTTCAAAAATAAGAGAATTAGGTGTTATTGATTTGCCAACAATACAAAAGAAAATTAACCTTCATTATTCGTTGTCATTAGATTTGTTTGGGTCAGAAATTTCTACAAATGCTGCAAACACCTATACAGCAGGAGTAAAAGGAAGATTTTGGGAAACAAAAATAAAAGATGACCATATTCTAAAAAATGACACTTACCCAATATTAGAATTTACTGATGGACAAATTATTAATAAAAAAGCCCCTGCTCTATTATCACTTAATATGAGATTAAGGGATGATTACACAAAAGATACTGCAGTAAGTATAAAAAGATGGAATAGAACCATAGAAGAAGCTAAAATAAACTTTGAGATGAAGTTACCTTTTGAGGGCTTTAATAGAAAAATAGGCACATTTATGAGTGCCAATATATCACCATTAGGAGATATTCTAACAAAAGATACATGGGATAAGGATAAAGGTAAGTTTTTACCAACAACAGATGATAACTTATTTATTGAATCTTTAATGAAACCTGTTTCTGAACCTGGAAGATATGCTGATTGGATATCTGCACCTGATTTAGGTATTGATAATAAACCTGGTGATTTTGAATATGTAAAAATTCATGATTCTTAAATTTTAAGGTTTAACTTTTAAATTTTTGATAATTGAATTGCTTTTTTTAATTTATTAATTTCTTCAGAACTTAACTTCATTAATGGCGGTCTAACTATAGCCTCTTCCATTTTTCCAGTTAATACTAAAACCTCCTTCATTCTATTATGCATATCTAAAAATGGAGGAGAATAAAAGGCCTGAGCCAAAGGAAAAATTTGGTCATTAATTATTTGGGCACTTTCTAAATTTTTAGCTTTTACAGCATTAAATAATTCCACTTGTAAGGAGGCAATTACACTACCTGCACCTGACAATAATCCTTTGGCCCCCATAACTAATGACGACATCAACCATGAACTATGAGTGGTAAGAACGTTTACCGGATTAGAAAGATTTTGAAATGTTTTTATATGTTTTTCATGAATCATGGGATCGTTTGACCAATCTTTTATGGCTTTTATAGTAGGTACAGTTTCAAACAATTTTAATAATGTATGAAATGGATACGTTAAATTTCCTGCAGACGGATAGTTGAAACATATTAGAGGTAAATCTGTAGCGTCTGCAATTCTTTTAAAATGCTCTAATGCCATTTCTGGCCTCAAATGACCACCCATAGCCATACTTTGTGGAGGAAAGCATAATAATGCTGAAGCGCCAGTTAAATCAGACATTTTAGCAATTTTGGCTGCTTCTATACTACCATCAGCATAAACACCATTAATTACTGGTATAAAGTCACCAACTTCTTCAAGTGAAAAACTTAATATTCTTTTTTGCTCTTCAAAATTACATGCATGTATTTCAGAGGAATGCCCATTTACTGTTACAGCTGATATACCATCTGTTAAAGCACATTCTTTTATATGTTTTCTACTAGCTTTTTCATTTATTTGAAAATCTTTATCAAAGGCTAGTAATGTTGCTGGAATTACACCTTCTAGTTTAAATTCTTTAGTATGAGACACGAAAATCTCCACAAAATTTTATTTTTATTTAATATTAAATAAACTATCATTTATTCTGAAATTTAAATAGAAAATAAGAGAGTTGAAAATGGTAATTATAGAACGCCCTTCTGAAATTATAAATTATGTTGATAAACCTCTGACACCAAGCGAATGGTATCATGTAACTCAAGAAAAAATTAATAACTTTGCAGAAGCAACATCTGACCATCAATGGATCCATGTAGATGAAGAAAGAGCAAAAAAAGAAATGCCTGAGGGAAAAACAATTGCCCATGGTTATTTTATGTTATCTTTACTTCCAAAATTAGCTGCCCAAAACTCACAAGTTCGAAATTCATCTAAAACATTAAATTATGGATCTGATAAAGTACGGTTTATTAACATGGTAAAAGTTGGATCACATGTTAGGCTTAACAAAACGATAATTTCCTGTGAGGAAATGAGTAATGGGGGATATAGAGTAGTTAACAAATGTGAATTAGAAATTAAAAATGAAACTAAGCCAGCATTTATTGCTGAGACAATATCATTAGTATTTCCATAATTAAAAAAAATTTATATAAAGGCCATCAAATGAAAGCAATTGTTTGTAACAATTTTGGACCAATCCAGGATATAGAATATAAAGATGTAAAAAAACCTATTATTCAGGATAAAAGTGTAATCATTAATGTAAAATCTGTGGGTGTAAACTTTCCAGATGGATTATTAGTTCAAGGTAAATATCAATTAAAACCTGAAACTCCTTTTATTCCTGGTATGGAAGTAGCTGGTGAAATTATTACAGTTGGATCAAGTGTTAAAAATTTTCAGATAGGTGATAGAGTGGCAGCTCTTTCTCAGTTAAGTGGATATGCCGAACAAGCTGTTGTTCAAGAAAAATCTGTTTTCAAAATACCTACTAAAATGTCGTTTGATGATTCATGTGCACTCTTATGTGCGTATGGGACATCCCATTACGCACTAAAACAAAGAGCTCAATTACAAAAAAATGAGTTATTAGTTGTTTTAGGAGCTTCAGGTTCAACTGGAATAGCAGCCATTCAAATAGGTAAAATAATAGGAGCAAAAGTAATTGCTGTATCTTCAAATCCTGAGAAGCAAAAAATAGCCATAGATAATGGAGCAGATATTTCCATTGGATACGATAATCTTAAAGAAGAATTAAAAAGTATATCAAAAGGCAAAGGTGTCGATGTTATTTTTGACCCTGTTGGAGGGGATATATTTGATACAGTGGCTAGAACAATGGCTAGAAGTGGTAGATTATTAGTTATTGGATTTGCATCAGGTAAAATACCAAAATTAGCAGTCAACTTAGCATTAGTAAAAGAGTTTAGTGTAGTTGGTGTCTTCTGGGGAGCTTTTACCCGAGGAGAACCTGAAGAATATAAAAATAATATGATTGAACTATTTGAATGGTA
>JGI26064J46334_1000226_pt1 | contig 12292 bp, 9 predicted proteins | sample MarorgKNORR_S2LV_FD_46334 | JGI IMG/M metagenome (IMG submission 46334) | reverse complement strand
TTTCTGTAAAAGAAAATTTTAATATTGAAAATCTAAGGGAAAGGATAATTGAGTTGTTACCTGAAGGTCCTAAATATTTTCCTGATGATGCTTGGACTGATAAAAACGAAAGATTTTTTGTAAATGAAATTATTAGAGAAAAGATTTTTAAAAATTATTCCCAAGAGTTACCTTATGTTTCAGAAGTTATCACTGAAAAATTTAAATCAAAAAANAAGATTATTAAAATTTCTTCTTTAATTATTGTTGAAAAGGAATCTCAAAAAGGAATTATAATTGGCAANAAAGGAAATTCAATTAAAAATATAGGAACAGAATCAAGAAAAGATTTAGAAAGATTCTTTAATAAGAAAGTTTTTTTAGAATTAAATGTCAAAGTTTATAAGGATTGGAGAAAAAATAGTAATTATCTAAAAAAACTAGGATATAATTAAAATGAATAAGATTGTAGCTATAGTCGGCAGGCCTAATGTAGGTAAATCAACTCTTTTTAATAGGTTAATTAAAAGAAATGAAGCAATTGTTGACTCTGAAAGTGGAGTGACCAGAGATAGACATTACTCACTTTCTGATTGGAATGGAAAAGTTTTTACTTTAATTGATACTGGAGGTTATGTGATTGGAGGTGATGATACTTATGAAAAGGAAATTGATAATCAGGTAATGATTGCATTAGAGGAATGTGATAAAGTAATTTTTGTAGTAGATGTTAATGATGGTATTACATCAATTGANAAAGAAATAACAAAATTACTTCACAAGTCAAGTAAAGAAGTTATTATAGCTGTTAANAAGGTTGATAAAACAACGATGACTAATGANTCNTTGGAGTTTTATTCATTAGGCTTTGATAAGCTATTTGGCATTTCAGCAATAAATGGAAGTGGAACTGGTGATTTATTAGATGAATTAGTAAAAGATTTTGAAATCGATGAAAAGAATGATAATGATGATATACCATCGTTTGCTGTTGTAGGCAGACCAAATGCAGGAAAATCTTCTTTTATAAACACTCTAATTGGAGAAGACAGAAATATTGTAAAAGATGAACCAGGAACAACCAGAGATAGTATTGATACTTATTATAATAAGTTTGGATTAAATTTTAAACTAATTGATACAGCAGGAATTAGAAAAAAATCAAAAATTAATACTAACCTAGAGTTTTATTCAGTAGTTAGGTCAATTAAGGCAATTGAAAACTGTGATGTATGTCTATTAATTATGGATGCTACAAGAGATTTTGATTCNCAATTAAAAAATATTTTTTGGCTNGCTCATCGAAGAAATAAAGGGATNGTTATTTTGGTAAACAAATGGGATTTGGTTAAAAAAGAAAACAAATCAACAATTGAATNTGAAAGAAAAATNAGAGATGAAATAAAACCATTTATCGATTTACATATAATTTTTATTTCTTGTTTAAAGAAACAAAGAATTTTGAAGTCTTTAGAATTTGCAGTTGAAACATATGAAAATAGATCTAGAAAGATAAAAACTAGTATGTTAAATAATGACTTATTGCCAATAATTCAAAAAAACCCGCCNCCCTCAAATAAAGGTAAATTTGTTAAGATTAAATATTGTAGTCAAATTCCATCTCATTATCCTCAATTTGTTTTTACATCAAGCCTTCCTCAATATATGAAGGAGCCTTACAAGAGATTTTTAGAAAATAAAATAAGGAAACTCTATAACTTTACTGGCTGTCCAATTAATATTTACAGTAGAAAGAAATAATTAAATTTCTTTTTCAATTTTAATTAATTTCTCCTTTAATTTCTTAAGTTTTTTAATAACCTGAATAGTATTCTTGCTAGATTTTAGTTTTTTTTTAGCTCCATCTAAAGTAAAGCCTTTAATTTTTAATAAATCATAAATTAACTTAATGTTTTTTAAGTCAATTGAACTATATTTTCTGGTTCCTCTTAAATTTTTTTTTGGATTTAATATATCAAATTCTTTTTCCCAAAACCTTAGTAAGGAGGGCTTAATATCAAAAGCCTTGGATATTTCTCCGATGTTATAATATAATTTTTCAGGAAGTTTTAATTCCATACTTAATCTAGAGATTGATTTTCTTGTACAGAAATCCTAAGAACTTCATCAAATTCTTCAGCTGTTAAACTTCCATAAAAATAATTTACTGGGTTTACACTTTTACCATCTTTTATAACTTCATAATGAAGGTGTAATCCTTTTGATCTGCCAGTATTACCAACAAATCCAATGATATCTCCTTTTTTAACTGTTTGACCTCTATTTACGTTGTATGAATTAAGATGTGCATATAATGTAACAAACCCATATCCATGATCAATTCTAATATGTTTACCATATCCGATTGACCGACTATCAGCCCTTATAATTTTACCATTACTTGCTGCATAAACTGGAGTATTTCTGGGAGCTGAGAAATCCATTCCTTTGTGCATTTTTCTTGACTTATCAAAAGGGTCAGTTCTCATTCCAAATCCAGATGCAATTCTGCTAAGATCATTATTTTTTATAGGCTGAATTGATGGTATTGCTGCCAGCATTTTTTCTTTATCTTTTACTAATTTTTCAATATCGTCAAGAGATTTTGATTGAATTACAAGTTGCTTTGTTAGTATATCAATTTTTTTTGTTGTTTCAATAACAAGTTGAGAATTTTCATAGCCCTCCAAATTTGAATATCTGTTAACTCCACCAAATCCAGCTTGCCTTATATCATCATCAATCGGATTAGCTTCAAATAAAACCCTGTAAATATTATTATCTCTTTCTTCAATATTTTCTAAGACAATTTCTAATTGATTAAGTTTTTTAGTAAGCAAATCAAATTGAAGTTTATAATTGTTAAGTTCTCTGGCTTGAGTAAGTTCAGTTGGTGTGTTTACAAGTGGAGTACTTATTAAAATAAATAGACACATTAACCCAAAGAAAAATGATGCTAAAACAAAAGATATAAAATTTAAAAAACGATCTTTTGTAGATAGCTTTATTTCTTTATATGACAAAGATTTTTTGTCGTAATAAAATTTTGTTTTACTCATAAAAGAATAACTTTTGTTTAAGTTCTAACTATTTATTTTTTACTTTGTAAATATAAAGATTCTATTTATAAGATAAATATCAATGAATTCGAATTTAATCAGATCTAATTTTATAAAGTTCTTTGAGGAAAAAAGTCACTCTTTTGTACAATCTTCCTCAATAGTTGCAAAGAATGATCCTACATTGATGTTTACAAATGCTGGAATGAATCAGTTTAAAAATATTTTTCTTGGAAATGAAAGTGCTAAAATAAAACGTGTTGTAAATTCTCAAAAATGTTTAAGGGTTTCTGGTAAGCATAATGATTTAGAGGAGGTAGGTATTGATCACTATCATCACACTATGTTTGAAATGTTAGGTAATTGGAGTTTTGGAGATTATTTCAAAAAAGAAATTATCAATTGGAGTTTAGAAATTTTAACGAAGGTTTACAAACTAAGCAAAGATGATTTATATGTTACTGTTTTTGAGGGTAATGAAGACGATAAATTAGATAAAGATGTAGAAGCATATAATTTTTGGTCTGAGATTATTGATGAAGATAAAATTGTTCTTGGCGACAAAAAAGATAATTTTTGGGAAATGGGAGATACCGGTCCATGTGGTCCATGCTCTGAAATTCATATAGATTTAAGATCAAAAGATGAAAAAAATAAAATATCAGGTAGTAGTTTAGTTAATACCGACCATCCTGAAGTTATTGAATTATGGAATTTAGTTTTTATTCAGTTTAATAGAAAAAGTGATGGTAAGTTAGAAGAATTACCTGATAAACATATCGATACTGGAATGGGTTTTGAAAGGTTAGCACGAATAATACAAAAAAAAGAATCTAATTATGATACCGATATTTTTGCTCCATTAATCACTGAGATATGTAATATTACAGGATTAAAATATGGTAGAGATTCAAAAATTGATACAGCATTCAGGGTTATTGTTGATCATGTTAGAGCAGTGTCATTTTGTATAGCAGATGGTCAAATACCAGGAAATAGTGGTTCATCATATGTGATTAGGAGAATATTGAGAAGAGCTATTAGATATGGTTACACATTCTTAAATCAATCCAAGCCTTTTATTTTTAAACTTGTAAATATACTTTCAAACCAATTTGCTGATCACTTTAATGAACTTTTAAGTCAAAAAGAGCTTATTGAATCTATCATAAAAGAGGAAGAAAAATCGTTTTTAAGAACTCTTCAATCTGGAATCGAACGACTAGGAAATATGATTAAGAAATCTAATTCAAAAAAACTTTCAGGAAAAGATGTTTTTGAATTATTTGATACTTATGGATTTCCAGCTGATTTGACTTCCTTGATTTTGAAAGAAAATAAAATGTCATTTGATCTAAAGGAATTTGAAATTGAACTTGAAAAGCAAAGATCGAGATCTAAAAAATCTTCTAAAACTTTTACATCTGATTGGATAGTTTTAAACAAGGATCAATCGGATATATTCTGTGGATATGATAAATTATCAAACAAAACTAAAGTAAATCAGTATAGATATATTAAAATTAAAGATGAAGAAATATGTCAATTGGTATTAGAAGATACTCCGTTTTATCCAGAGGGAGGTGGTCAATCTGGTGATAAGGGAAAATTAGTTTTTAATAATAATTCTGAAATAATTATAACTGATACTAAGAAGGAAAATGGCAAAATTTTACACTTTTCAAAAAAACCTAATTTTGATATTTCTTCGAATGTTACAGCAGTTGTAGATGCAATGAATAGAAATGAATCTTCATCAAACCACACATCTACTCATTTACTTCATCAAGCACTTAGAGACATTTTAGGAAAGCATGTTGAGCAAAAAGGTTCATCAGTTTCATCTGATGGTTTAAGATTTGATTTTTCACATTTTAAAAAGATAGATAATGATCAATTAAAAGAAATTGAAAATTATGTGAATAATAGAATTGATGATTCAATAGAATTAGAAGAGAATAATAATGAAAATTATAATGATGCAATTAACAAAGGTGCAATTGGATTATTTGGAGAAAAATATGGAAATAAAGTTAGAACAATTAAGTATGGAAATTCATATGAATTGTGTGGTGGAACCCATGTTAGAAATACAGTAAATATTAGAAATTTTTTAATTGTTTCTGAAAGTTCAATCGCATCAGGTATAAGACGAATAGAAGCAATTTCAGGAAAAAAATCAATTAATTACTTATCAGATAGAAATAATGAAATTAACGAACTTAAAGTAATTCTCTCATCTAACAAAGGCGCACTTGATTCAGTAAGAAATTTGAAAAATGAAAATTCTGAATTATCCAAAACTCTAAAGAAAAGTCAGAAAAAATTAATACAGTTTTACTCAGAATATTTTTTAAAAAAGTTTAAAAAAGTTGAGACTACTAATCTTTTAATTGAAAATGTTGATATTGATAAAGAATTAATGCGATCCTTATCTTTTGATTTAATTAATAAGATTGATAATTCTGTAATTATTCTTTATTCAAATAATTCTAATAATTTGAATATTATTTGTAATGTTTCAAAAACTTTGAATGATAATACTATAATTGATGCATCCAGAATAATTTCTAAAGTCTGTTCACATATAGGAGGCGCAGGTGGCGGACAAAAAACTTATGCTACTGGGTCTGGACTATTCAAAAATGATATAAAAGAAATTATTGAAAATATTCTAAAAGATATATTATAAGTTTTTAGATGGGTAAGATTCTAAAAGTTTAGAAACAAAATTATTTATTAATTCATCTCTTGATGATTTATTTGAACTGAGAGTTCCAGAACCATTACCTTGCCATAACAAAGATCCTGTTTTCGCATCTATAACATCAATGTATAATAGGCCAACTATTCTTGATGATGGTCTGTAAGATGTTGACATAGACATTCCAAAAGGATACCAACCATAATATGGGTATTCATTGTATCTATTTATATATACATCTTCTCTAGATTTAGTATCAATATTAATAATTAAATCTGGAGTATTTGATAATGCATATCCCTTATTTTGCATTTGATTTTCAACTGAACTTAATATTCTTTTTTTATCCAAATCAGATATTTCAATTTTATCAATTTGAGATTTTGAAAAGGCAAATGAATTATAATTTGAGAAATTAGCTGAAGAATCATAGTCAGTAACTACTCTAACAGAGGAACAAGAAGTAAATAATAAAAGAAGCAATGTAAAAAGAATAGTTTGTTTCATATTATTAAAATTACAATAACTATGCCTAAACATCGATTTATTTCAAAGTAATTAATATTTTTAATATCTCTAAATGAAACTCGTTTTAAAAAATAAGCTAGTCTTTTCATTAATATTCTTGTTAACCTTTACTAGCTGTAGTATAATAAAATTTCCATTTAAAGCTGTAAAAAAAGTAAGTAAATCTACAGCTATTAAAAAAAATAAATCTGTCCAACTTGAAAGGTTCTTGAGAAATATGTCAAGTGATGAGCGTAAGAAATGGTACATAAAAACTTATTCAAAAATTGCAACTGATCAAATGAAAAAATATAAAATTCCTGCAAGTATTATTTTAGCACAGGGGCTTGTTGAGTCTGGAGCAGGAGCTAGTAATCTCGCTTTAAAATCTAATAATCATTTTGGAATAAAATGTCATCAAGAGTGGAGAGGAAAAAAGGTTTATCATGATGATGATAAAAAAAATGAATGTTTTAGAAAATATAAAAATCCTATTGAGAGCTACAAAGACCATTCAGAATTTCTAACTACTAGGGGGAGGTATTCATTTTTATTTAGACTACCAATAAAAGATTATGTTGGTTGGTCTGAGGGATTATCTAAAGCAGGTTATGCCACTGACCCAAAATATCCAGAAAAATTAATTAATGTTATTGAAAGATATAANTTATGGAAGTATGATGGATCAAAAAAACAAAAAACTAAAATCAAGAATAAAAAAAAGAGTAATGATGATTCAAATTATACAGTAAAAAAAGGTGATACATTGTACTCAATATCAAAAAAACATAAAATCTCTGTTGATGATATTATGAAAAAAAATAATCTCAAAAACAATAATTTAATAATAGGTCAAAAATTAAAAATTTAGCTACTCATCATTGCATCATCAATCATTGCAATACAATAGCTTAAATGACTTTTTAAAACCTTGTCTGAATATCTTTTAACTGCTTTATTTAAATCTTTCTTTAATTCTAATAGAGTACCCATTGTTATTGATCTTATATCAGAAACATCAACCTTTATAGATGTGATATATGAGCCCCATCCAGGCCTAGTAGGTGGTTGCTCATTTTTCATAATGTATCCTAACCTTGATATAAAACTTTTTTGTAGATTTCTTCTGTAAACATCAATTGATTTGTTATTTTTTAATTCAGACCAGATTCCATCTTTTAAATCAATCATCATTTCATTTAATGAATATGCATTATTTCCATTCAATGCTTCATTTTCAATCATTCTAGCCATTCTACCAAAATCAAGAACTCTGCTTAAATAGCTCGATTGTACAGATCTAATTCGATTTGTTGTTCCTGCATACTCAATTTTATTTAAAATATTTTTATCAATCATCCAATAAGGAGTTTCAAATAAATGTGTATTTAAAAAGTTTACACATGCTTTTTGATGATTTTTGTCTACATGTGTATAAACTGCACCATCTTGATCAGATGTTTTATAAAACTGATATACTCCACCAATATTTGTAGCAACATGCCCCATATATCTTCTAAATTGACCAAGTACCTGACCATAGATGTATTCCATTTCATCATAAGTTTCACCATCTTCAGTTGTCCATTCTATTAGTTTTGGAAGAATTCTTTTTAAATTTTTAATTCCGTATTCACTAGCCTTTATTGCATCATCACCTAAATCCTCAGTTTGAGAACTTGGATCTATACTTCCACTAGGTCCAAATCTGTATGTCAAATCATCCTCCTTTTCTCTTATCCAACTTCTCAATATTTCTTTTTCCTCCTTTTCAGAAACACCTAGAATAGGTTTGTAGCCCCACATCACAGAATATCTATCATATATTCCGACATTTGGAGTTTCCCAATCAGATGGCATTAAAGCAACTCCTTTGTCTTCAGGTTGAGCAACATAATTAAATCTTGCATAATCCATTATTGAAGGAGAAGTACCGTATTTTTTTGTAAATGTTGCAGATCTCAATGAATCAACTGGATATGCACTACTACTACCCATGTTGTGAGGAAGTCCAATTGTGTGTCCAAATTCATGAGACGATACAAATCTTATTAATTCACCCATAACTTCATTTCTGAATTCAACTCCTCTAGCTTCTGGATCAACTGCAGAAGTTTGAACAAAGTACCAGTTTCTTAATAATTTCATCACATTATGGTACCAGTTTATATCAGATTCTATTATCTCACCTGACCTGGGGTCACTGACATGAGGACCATTAGCATTTAATGTTGAAGATGCTAAATATCTTACAGTAGAATATCTAATATCCTCTGGACTCCAATCTGGATCTTCTTCTTCGGCGGTTGGAGGGTCTTTACATATTACAGCATTTTTAAAACCGGCTTCTTCAAAAGCAGCATTCCAATCTTCAATTCCTTGTTTAAGATATTTCCTCCATTTTTTTGGAGTTGCCCTATCAATGTAATATACTATTGGTTTTTTAGGTTCAACTAATTCACCATTTTTAAATTTTTCAATGTCTTCATCTTTTACTTCTAATCTCCATCTGTCAAGATATGTAACACTTTCAGCTTCTTGATTATCAATTCCATAGTCAGTTTGACTAGTTGTAAACCATCCAACTCTTTCATCAAAATATCTTCTTTTCATGGGTTTTTTTGGAAGTAATATCATTGAGTTATTAAGTAACATTGAAATTTGACCATTCTTCGCATCTGATGATTTATAAGTTTTTATATGTTTAGACTCAATATTAAGAGGAAAACTTCTGATTGATTCGATAAATGATAATTTTGTATCGAGACTTGAAATCTTATTTCTTTTTCTGTAAGATTGTGGATATCCAAATGATTTTACATCAGTTTTGAATAAATTTGTAACATCGACTACAAAGGTGTTTTTGTCTTTATTTTCAACTTCAATTTTAAAGCTTGCTATGATCGGTTCAAAATTAGCATTAGATACGGCCTCTTTTATTGGAAGTGAATCAGATGCAAAATTTGAAAATGAAAGTTCTTTGAGTAGTAAGTTGTTATCAAATTTTTGCCAACTTAAAACTTGTTCACTCAATTTGTGAGCACCCAATGGAATTTCCTTTGCCATCTTAGCAATTCTAGTTACCATTAGCATATCCCTATTAAGTAAACTGTCATGAATTTCATAGTAATATTTTTCACCAATCTTATGAACTTCAAATAAACCTTTATCTGTTACAGCTTTGTCGGTTATAACATCTGAGTATGTCTTCTCTTTTTTATCCTTATCAGATTTTTCAGGTTTTTTTTGTGAATATGTATTAGGACTTAATAATAATAAAGCTAAAATTAGTGTAAGAATATAATTAGTTGTTTTCATAACAATAGTTGAAAAGTGAAAATTTAATTTACAAAAAAAATAATAAATGTGTTAAACTATTTCTACAAACAGACCTTCATCGTTTTTAGAAACTTTAACTAAGTTGTTTTTAGTTAGGTGTTTTATACTTTTATCCCATTTTTTATTACTTAAACCTGATGAATTTTTTAAGGTAATTAGCTCAATTTTTTCATGATTTTTTACTTCTTCTAATATAGATTTTTCATTTTCATTTAAATCAATTTTTGATTCTTTGTTTTCAGGCTTCATTTGGGGAAAAAATATAACTTCTTGAATTGACCTATGATTTGTTAGTAGCATTACCAACCTATCAATTCCAATTCCAATTCCAGATGTTGGAGGCATTCCGTACTCTAAAGATCTAACAAAATCATGGTCAATAAACATAGCTTCTTCATCTCCTTTTTCAGAAAGTTTAAGTTGATCCTCAAATCTTTCAAGTTGATCAATAGGATCATTAAGCTCTGAATAGGCATTTGCAATTTCACTACCATTAATTAGAAGCTCAAATCTTTCAGTTAGTTTAGGATTTGTTCTATGTTCTTTTGTAAGTGGACTCATCTCTTTGGGATAGTCAATAATAAATGTAGGCTGAATAAAATTTGCTTCACACTTTTCTCCAAAAATTTCATCAATTATTTTACCTTTTCCCATAGTATCATCAATTTCGATTCCTATTTTTTTAGCAGCTTCTGCTAATTCTTTTTCATTTAAAGCTAAAGCATCAATTCCAGTTTGATTTTTTATAGCATCTATAATCCCAATTTTTTTATATGGTCCTTTAAAATCAATTTCCTTATTACCATAAATAACTTTTGAGCTACCATGTGTGTCTAATGCAACTTTCTCTAATAATCTTTCAGTAAAGTCCATCATCCAATTATAATCTTTGTAAGAAACATAAAACTCAAGATTTGTAAACTCAGGGTTATGTGTTCTGTCCATTCCTTCATTTCTAAAATCTTTGGCGAATTCAAAAACACCATCAAATCCCCCCACTATTAGTCTTTTAAGGTATAGCTCATTTGCAATTCTCATGTATAAAGGAATATTTAAAGAATTATGATGAGTGATAAATGGTTTTGCAGCTGCACCACCAGGAATTGGTTGTAAAATAGGTGTTTCAACCTCAATGAAACTTTCATTTTCAAGGGTTGCTCTTATTGAAGAAATAATTTTAGATCTTTTTAAAAATGTATCCTTAACACTATCATTAACTATCAAATCAACATATCTTTGTCTATATCTAAGTTCTGGAGAACTAAATTCATCATACACATTTCCTTCACTATCAGTTTTTGGAAGTGGTAAAGGTTTTAACGATTTTGATAATAATTTAAAATCTTTTACTAGAATTGTCATTTCACCAACTTTTGTTTTGAACAGCTCACCATCAATTCCAATAATATCTCCTATATCTAAGAGTTTCTTGTATAAATCATTGTATTTTGATTTATCATCACCTAAGCATATTTCATCTCTGTTAAAGTATACCTGTATTCTTCCAGAACTGTCCTGTAATTCAGCAAAGCTTGCATTACCTTGAATTCTTCTAGACATTAATCTTCCAGCAATTATAACTTTTTGCCCAACAATAAAATTAGATTTAATTGATTTTGAATTGTGAGAAATATTAAATAAATCTGCTGGATATGGGTTTATCCCAAGCTCACGAATTTTTTTGAGCTTTTCTCGTCTAATTATTTCTTGTTCAGAAAGATTTGACATTTTATCAAATATACGTATATAAGAGTTATTTAATGCTTATGTTTTTTAATTTTATATAAAATTTAAACTAGTTGGGCAACTCAAAAAAAGTTATTGTAAGAAATTTAGGCTCTGTTGATTTTGAAGAGAGTTTTAAAATTCAAAAACAAATCCAAAATGAAATAATAGATATTAAATTAAATAATAGAAAAAATAATTTGAATTTATCCACTCCTAATTATCTATTATTTATGGAACATAATCATGTATACACTCTTGGTAATAGTGGTGATGATAAAAACTTATTATTTAATGAAAAAGAATTGGATAAAAAGGGNATAAAATTTATTAAAACCAATAGGGGAGGTGATATAACTTATCATGGCCCTGGACAATTGGTATGTTATCCAATTTTTGATTTAGAAAACTTTTATACTGATATACACAGATATTTAAGAGATTTAGAAGAAATCATTGTAGGAACATTAGATCATTTTGGTATAGTAGCATTTGGAAATCCAAATGAAACAGGAGTTTGGTTAGANATTGGATCTAAAAATGAAAGAAAGATNTGCGCTATGGGTATAAAAGTNAGTAGATGGGTAACAATGCATGGCTTGGCATTAAATGTTAATACTGATTTATCATATTTTGAAGGAATTATACCTTGTGGAATTAACAATAAAGGAGTTACTTCAATCAATAATGAGTTAAGTCAAAAAGTAGATTTAAAAAAAGTAAGAGAGATTATGATTAAAAATTTTGAAAAAAAATTTAATGTTATTATTGATAGTTAATTCAGGCTATATAAAATGACTTCGTTTTCATCTCCTTTTAAAGTTATTAGTTCCCTGTTTTTTCCAAATATTAAATCAATTTTAGATTTAGAATAAATTGGAAATCCTGAAATCTTACCAATTTTATTGTATAAAAAAGATTGGTTATTATCTAAGTTTCTAGTGTGGAAATAAGTGCTAGTATTTGAATTAAAAATTTC
>JGI26064J46334_1000221_pt1 | contig 12367 bp, 10 predicted proteins | sample MarorgKNORR_S2LV_FD_46334 | JGI IMG/M metagenome (IMG submission 46334) | reverse complement strand
CCGCAGCCGATGGCGCCACCTGGCTTCTGGCCATCGCCAATCTCGACCCCTATCCGCTGCAGCTGCAGAAGCAGTTCCTGGCCCTGGCGCAGTTACGGGCGATCGAGACAGGACGGGATCTGCTCAGCGTTGGCAACACGGGCCCCACGGCGCTGATTTTGGCCAACGGGTCGGTGCAGTGGTTGCTTGCGCCTGAGGCTCCAGGCGTCGCTGAGGCACTCGTTCAGGTGCGCCAGCGCGTCACGCCCTATTCCCGTTGGATCAGCCCCCCACCCAGAACGGTTTCAGCGTCGTAGAACACCGCCGCCTGGCCTGGTGTGATCGAGAACTGCTCCTCCTCAAAGCTGAGACGGCAGCGGTGGGGCCGTTCGCGCTGCTGATCTGCTTCGATGGCTGGGAGGGGTGAAAGCTCCGCACGCACTGGTGTACTGCGATAGCGCACCTGTACCTCAACGGTTCGCGGTGCCTCGATCGGGTCAATCGAGACCCAGTTCACCGCGCCCACCACGCAGCTGTCTCGGCCAGCCTCGGCCCGGGGTGCCACGACCACCCGATTCATGGCAGCGTCAAGGCGGATGACGTGAAGGGGCTCGCGCCAGGCCACACCGAGCCCTTTGCGCTGACCGATGGTGAAGTGTTCAATGCCGTCGTGCTCGCCCACAACAGTCCCGTCCGCCAGCACGATTTCCCCCTGCCGCGGTGGCAGATAGGCATCCAGGAACGCCCGCATCGATCCGTGGTGGTCGGCCAGGCAAAGATCCTGACTCTCCGGTTTTTCTGCGGTGCGCAGACCGTGGCGGGCGGCTTCGAGTCGCGTGTCGGGTTTGGTCAGCTCCCCCAAGGGGAAAACGATGCGCCCCAGAACCTCCTGGGGTAAGTCATAGAGGAAGTAACTCTGGTCCTTGCGGGTATCGAGGCCCCGCAGCAGCTGATGGTGCCCTCGATCGCCGCCATGGCGGATCCGGGCGTAGTGGCCGGTGGCGATGCGGGGCAGCTTGCGCTCCTGCAGAGCCCAATCGAGCATTGGTCCGAACTTCACCGATCGGTTGCACTGGGAGCAGGGCAATGGCGTGATCCCATCGCGATAGCCATCCACCAGCCGTTGAACGATTTCCTGTTGGAACGTTTCGCGCGTGTCCACCACGTGGTGGGGAATGCCCAGCTGTTCACAGATGCCGGCCGCATCCACCAGCCCCTCGGCGCAACAGGCTCCTTTCCCGCTCATCAGCCAGAGCGTCAGGCCTTCCACCTCCCAGCCCGCCTCCACCAGCAGTGCCGCCGTCAGGGAACTGTCGACGCCTCCAGAGAGACCAACGGCCACACGATGCTCCCCGGGCCATTGCCTGAGGCGCTCAAGAGCAGCCTCTCCAGCGCGGGTTGTGGTGGATCCGACGGCCATGGGCGGCGCAGGGAGTTCTCTCCATAGTGAGGTCCCGGCAACCTTCAACTGGTGTGGCCTCCCGCTGATTCCGATCACGTGCTGGTGGATGCCGCGTCCATGGCGGCTGCGGAACAGAGGTTGTTCGAGAGCGGAATGCCCGTCGCCGCCTTGATGGAGAAGGTGGGGCTGGCCATGGCGGCTTGGCTGCTGGCACGCCGGGATCTGCTGCGCCATGGCGTGGTTGTCCTGGTGGGACCGGGTCACAACGGTGGCGATGGTCTGGTGGTGGCCCGGGAGTTGCACCTGGCTGGCATCGAGGTGTCGTTGTGGTGTCCCCTGCAGATTCGCAAGACCCTCACCGCTGAACATCTGCGCCATTTGGAGTGGCTTGGTCTGCGCCAACGGATTGAAGAGCCCGATCCAAGCGGAGCCGAACTGTGGCTGGATGCGGTCTTCGGGCTCGGCCAGAGTCGGCCGCTGCCAGAGCTTTTGGCGGACCTGTTCCGGCGCCGCCAGCAGCTTCGGCCTGGGGCTTTGATCAGCCTGGATCTGCCGTCGGGCCTTTGCTCCGACCAGGGAACCGTGTTGGGCGAGCAGGCGGCCTGTGCCTCGGTCACCCTCAGTGTTGGCTGGTTGAAGCGTGGGTTGTGTCTGGACCCGGCCCGTTCCTGGGTTGGAGCATTGGTGCGGATTGATCTGGGGTTGCCGCCTGCGGTGATGGGCAACGCCGCATCGGTCTTGCCGCGCCGTCTGCCGGTGACAGAGGCCTGCTCGGCCCCGTTACCGCCGCTGCCGCCCACGGCGATGAAGTACGAGCGGGGCCGCTGCCTGGTGGTGGCGGGCAGTGATCGCTACCCCGGCGCAGCACATCTGGCGCTGCGGGGTGCCATGGCCAGTGGCTGCGGCTGCGTTCAGGCCGTTGTGCCGCCCCGTCTTCAATCCACCTTGTGGCAGGTGTTGCCGGAGGTGATGCAACTGGAGGACGGGGTGATTCCAGAGCGGCTGGATGCGGTTTTGGTCGGTCCCGGGCTGGGGGAGCTCACCCATTGGTGGAGCCAGTGGTCGGAGCAGATGCTCAGCGTCTCCGGTTTGCTGGTGCTCGATGCCGATGGCCTCAATGGCCTGGCGGCCAGCCCTCAGGGGTGGCGCTGGTTGTTGAAGCGGCGGGGGCCGACATGGCTGACGCCTCATGCGGCTGAGTTTTCCCGGTTGTTTCCAGACTGTGATGCGGGTGATGCGCTTGAGAAGGCGATCGCCGCGGCCCGCTGCAGCCGTTGCTGCATTTTGCTGAAGGGTGCGCATTCCGTGCTGGCTGATCCATCGGGTGCGGCGGTGGTGCTCACATCCACGAGCCCCCATGTGGCCCGCACCGGCCTGGGTGATCTGCTGGCCGGTTTTGCCACCGGTTGGGGCGCCCAGGTAGTTGCGTCACAGCAGCAGCCCGGGCTTGAAAGCTTCGCTGCCGCTGCGTCTTTGCACGGTTTGGCGGCCGCTCGTGCTCGCTCCAGTGATGCTTCAACGATTGCGGATTGTTTGAAAATCAATACAGCGCGGTGTCAGAAAAAGCAAACAACGATGTTCAACGAAGTCTGAACAAATGATTCGTTTTGATTGCCTCGGCTTGCAGGCGCCAAAAGAGCTTTTCTTGATTTTTAAATCTTTCGCAAATCTGAAATGTTGCGGTTTGCTGTTCTGAATCTGAAGGGTTGCTGAAAACACTTCGACATTCTTTCTGTTCGTAGGAAAGTCAATTCACTTCCGCAGCACCCAAGGTGTCCACAGCTTCCAAGCCGCTGGAGACGCAACGTCGGCGCAGCAGCGACCCCGTCAGTTGGTATCTCGCCACCATCGGCAGAATTCCACTGCTGACCCCAGCCGAAGAAATCGAGCTGGGCAATCAGGTGCAGGCGATGATGGCCTTCACCGAAGACGGTTCCCGTGAGTTCGAGGATGGAGAACTCACCACGGCACAGCGCCGTCTCCTGAGGATCGGTCGCCGCGCCAAAGAGCGGATGATGAAGGCCAATCTTCGTCTTGTGGTCAGCGTCGCCAAGAAATATCAAGGCAAGGGTCTGGAATTGCTCGATCTGATTCAGGAGGGCTCCCTCGGCCTCGAGCGTGCTGTTGAGAAATTTGATCCCACTCGCGGTTACAAGTTTTCCACCTATGCCTTCTGGTGGATCCGCCAGAGCATGACCCGGGCCATTGCCTGCCAGTCGCGCACGATTCGTCTTCCCGTTCATCTCAGTGAGCGGCTCACCACGATTCGCAAGGTCAGTCTTGATCTGGCCCACAAGCTCGGTGCCATGCCCAGCCGTGTGGAGATCGCTGAAGCGATGGATATCCCCTTGGATGAGCTCGATTCGCTGCTGCGCCAGGCGCTCACCACCAGCAGCCTGGATGCTCCCGTCAACGGTGAGGAGGGGCGCAGCTTCCTTGGGGATCTGATCGCTGATTCATCCCTCGATGAACCGCTCGACATCGTTGANCAGCGGATTCATCACGAGCAGCTGGGCCGCTGGCTGAGTCACCTGAGCGAGCAGGAGCAGCACGTTCTGCGCATGCGCTTCGGGCTTGAGGGCAACGAGCGTCACACGCTTGCTGAAATCGGACGCCTGATGGAGGTGTCCCGCGAGCGGGTGCGTCAGGTTGAACTCAAGGCGCTGCGGAAGTTGCGCAACCTCACCCGACGACTTCCGAGCGGCATCTGAGCCGCAACGTGAGTCGATTGATTCGGTTGATCCAGGTCAGCTGAATCAGTCTTCAGCCCAAATGTATCGGGTGAGTTCTGCTGGGTCTGGCTCGGGTGCGGAGAGGGCGAAGTCGACGCAGTCCTGAACGATGCCGTCGATATCCTTTTCGATGGCGCGCAGTTCATCGCTGTTCACCAGACCCGCTTCGGTCAGGTCCCGCTCGAGGGCTTTGAGGGGATCACGCTTGGCCCAGAACTGCTTCTCTTCCTCCGCCCGCAGTTCGTCCGGATCAGCCAGAGAATGCCCGCGGAAGCGATAGGTCAGGCATTCCAGCAAGGTCGGACCTTCACCCGCCCTGGCCCGTTCCACGGCGCGTTGGGCCGCTGCCCGCACNGCCAGAACGTCCATGCCATCCACTTCCTCTCCGGCCATGCCGAAGGAACTGGCCTTGCGCCAGATNTCCGGGTCACTGGTGGCCCGGTCGTGGGCCATGCCGATGGCCCACTTGTTGTTCTCGACCACGAAGATGATCGGCAGCTTCCACAGCTGCGCCATGTTCATGCATTCGAAAAACTGACCGTTGTTGCAGGTTCCATCGCCAAAGAAAGCTGCCGTCACGGCGTTGCTTGAGGCATCACCAAGGGCGTCGCGCTTGTAGCGGCTGGTGAAGGCAGATCCGAGCGCTACGGGAATGCCTTCGGCGATGAAGGCAAAGCCGCCAAGAAGGTGGTGCTCCTTGGAGAACAGGTGCATCGAACCGCCGCGGCCTTTGCTGCAACCGGTCTCCTTGCCGAAGAGTTCGCTCATGACTTCGCGGGCCGGCACACCAGCGCTCAAGGCATGCACGTGGTCGCGATAGGTGCTGCAGAACCAGTCGTGCTGTCGTTTCATCGCACCGATCACGCCGGTGCTGACCGCTTCCTGACCGTTGTAGAGGTGCACGAAGCCGAACATCTTGCCCCGGTAGTACATCTCGGCGCACTTGTCCTCAAAGCGTCGGCCCAGGGTCATGTCCCGGTAGAGCTCCAAGCCGGTGTCCCGGTCCACGGTGGCCCGTTGTGTGGTGACCAGCTTGGAAAGCCGTTCGGCGTGGGGACCAGCAGTCGCAGTGCCAATCGGAGCGGAATCGACAGCGAGGTCCTGACCCATGTCCACCTGAGGGATTGCGCTCAACTTTAAGGGCCAACCGATGAGCGATGGGCAAAACCCCTGACACTGACTAAGATCCGCGTCTCCTCGCAGCGGCGCTGTTGGATCTGCCCATTGATCATTTCCGACTTCTGGGCGTCAGTCCATCGGCAGGCCCTGAGGCAATCCTGCGCCGCTTGGAAACCCGCTGTGACAGTCCACCGGATCAGGGCTTCACCCATGAGGCTCTGCTCCAACGCGCCGATCTGCTGCGTCGCTCCGCCGATTTGCTGACCGATCCCGCGGACAGGGCTGAGTACGAAGCCGCTCTGTTGCGCCTCAGCGAATCCCATCCGAACGGTACGGTGGGATTGGACCTCCCTACCAGCAGTGAGGTGGCGGGTCTGATTCTGCTCTGGGAAGCCCATGGGGCTCTCGAGGCCTTTCAGCTGGCAAGGCAGGGGCTCCAGCCCCCCCAGGCTCCAGCCCTCGGCAGTGGCCGTGAAGCGGATCTGACGCTTCTGGCCGCCCTGGCCTGCCGCAATGCTGCCTTGGAGGAACAGGAGCAACGGCGCTATGAGTCGGCGGCCCAGCTGTTAATCGAGGGCATTCAGCTGCAACAGCGGATGGGCAAGCTGCCCGACCAGCAGCGCCGGCTGGAAAACGATTTGCAGGGGCTCACTCCCTTCAGGATTCTCGATCTGCTGAGTCGTGATCTTGGCGATCAGGCCTCCCATCAACAGGGTTTGACGCTGCTGGATGAGTTGGTCGTGGCCCGGGGCGGCTTGGAGGCCGCTGATGTTGATGACGATCAGCCCGGCAGCCTCAGCCAGGAGGATTTCGAATCGTTCTTTCACCAGATCCGCCGCTTCCTGACCGTTCAGGAGCAGATCGATCTGTTCAGCCGCTGGTTTGAGGCGGGCGCCGCCGATGCCGGTTTCCTCACGGTTCTGGCNCTCACTGCCGCAGGCTTCTCCCGGCGCAAGCCCGAGTTTCTCGAGCAGGCGCGTGAGCGGATGCAGACGGTTGCNAATGCCGACCTCGATCCCATGCCTCTGCTGGGGTGTCTGGATCTGCTGCTGGGCAACGTCAAGGATGCGGATCGGCATTTCGCCGTCCTGCGGGATCCGGATCTGCAGGCCTGGTTCCTCAATCACCCGGGTGATCGGTTGGCCGCGCAGTGCGAGTACTGCCGGGCCTGGCTTGAACGTGATGTCTTGCCGGGATATCGCGACGTGGATGCCTCGGTTGCTGATCTCGATGCCTGGTTCGCTGATCGTGATGTGCAGGGCTTTGTCGATCGTCTCGATCGCAAGGCGTCGCGGCAGATCGGATCCGACGACATGACCTTGGCCTGGGCAACGGCAGGCGATGCATCCCTTGGAGAGCCGAGCGAACCAGCTGACTCAGACCAGGCGGTTGACTCCGAAGACGCGGATGCCACACCGCTCTGGCAGCAACGTTGGGTCCGCCCCACTGCTGCAGCGCTTGCACTGATTGGAATCACCGTTGCAGGTTTTGCCCTGGTGCGACGCAACTGGAATCCCGCGTCGCAGATGGCGCAAACCGCTTCACCGTCCGCTGTGGAAGAGGAGGTTGAAGCAAAGCTGGAGCTCGACGCTGCTTCATCCCCCGTGGATGAAGAGCTCGTGGATGAAGACCCCATGGAGGACGAGCCCATTGCGAGTCTGAAGCCCGATCTTGAGCCTTCAGCACCTATTGAGCCACTGGTGAGCGATGCCCCGACGGAAGCCGAGCTTCAGGCCTTGCTCCAGGGATGGCTTGATGCCAAAGCGTTGACACTGTCTGGCCAGCCAGCGGATCTGTCCGTCGTGGCGAGGCAGCCCCTGGTGAAGCGCGTGGAGCAGGAGCGGGCAGCTGATCAGGCTGCAGGGCGATCCAAGTCGATTGATGCATCCATCACCACCATTGAGGTGGTCGACCGCAAGCCTCAAAGGATTGAATTGCTGGCCCAGGTGGCCTACAGCGATCGCCTGAAGTCTGGCGACGGAACCGTCATTGAAGAGACAGCGCCGACTGATTTCATTGTCACCTACGTGCTCGGCAGGGATGGAACCCAATGGCGTTTGCACGACTACATCCCGGGCTCCTGAGTTGCTGAATCGGATTGCATGACCGTCGCTTTTTACGATCACCCCATTGATCCAGGGGCGTAACGCCGATGTTCGACGAGCTTTCAGCCCGTTTTGAGGATGCGGTCAAAGGGCTGCGCGGCCAAGACAGCATCAGCGAAACCAACGTCGATGGGGCTCTGAAGGACGTCCGTCGGGCCTTGCTTGAAGCCGACGTCAGCCTGCCGGTGGTGAAGGAATTCGTGGCTGATGTCCGCGACAAAGCCGTTGGTGCCGAGGTGGTGCGCGGTGTCAGCCCGGATCAGAAGTTCATCCAGGTGGTCCACGAACAGCTGGTGGAGGTCATGGGGGGCGATAACGCTCCTCTGGCCAAGGCGGCTGACGCTCCCACCGTCGTGTTGATGGCCGGTCTTCAGGGTGCCGGTAAAACCACCGCAACGGCCAAGTTGGGCCTCCACCTCAAGGATCAGGGACGTCGGGCCTTGATGGTGGGTGCCGACGTCTACCGACCAGCCGCCATCGAGCAGCTGAAAACGCTCGGTGCTCAGATCGATGTGGAGGTGTTCAGCCTCGGTGCTGAGGCCAAGCCTGAAGACATTGCGGCCGCTGGTCTGGCCAAGGCGAAGGAGGAAGGGTTCGACACGCTCCTGGTCGACACCGCCGGTCGCCTCCAGATCGACACCGAGATGATGGAGGAGATGGTGCGGATCCGCACCGCTGTGCAGCCCGATGAGGTGCTGCTGGTGGTGGATTCGATGATCGGCCAGGAAGCGGCCGAACTCACCCGTGCCTTCCACGACCAGGTGGGGATCACCGGAGCGGTGCTCACCAAACTCGACGGTGATTCACGCGGCGGTGCAGCCCTCTCGATCCGCAAGGTGAGCGGTCAGCCGATCAAGTTCATCGGCACCGGCGAGAAGGTTGAGGCCCTGCAGCCGTTCCATCCCGAACGGATGGCCAGTCGCATCCTCGGCATGGGTGACGTGCTGACGCTGGTGGAGAAGGCCCAGAAGGAGGTCGAACTCGCCGACGTCGAAAAGATGCAGAAGAAGCTGCAGGAGGCGACGTTTGATTTCTCGGACTTCGTCAAGCAGATGCGCCTGATCAAGCGCATGGGCTCGCTGGGGGGTCTGATGAAAATGATCCCGGGCATGAACAAGATCGATGACGGCATGCTCAAGCAGGGGGAACAGCAGCTCAAGCGCATCGAGGCCATGATCGGTTCGATGACCCAGCAGGAGCGGGAAAATCCCGACCTTCTGGCGAGTCAACCCTCAAGGCGTCGCCGGATCGCCAGCGGCAGCGGTCATCAGGCTGCAGATGTGGACAAGGTGCTGGCCGACTTTCAGAAGATGCGTGGCTTCATGCAGCAGATGAGCCAGGGCAACATGCCCGGAATGGGCGGCATGCCCGGGATGGGTGGAATGCCTGGGATGCCCGGAATGGGAGGCATGCCGGGGATGGGCGGAATGCCGGGAATGCCAGGCATGGGCGGCATGCCTGGAGGTGGTGGTCGTCCCGGTCGTGGGGGACCACCGAAGCGACAGCGACCCGCCAAGAAGAAGAAGGGCTTCGGGGACCTGTGAGGGCGGAACGGTATGGTGGTTGTTTGGCAGGCGTTTAGGCGCCGCCGGACCACCTCTTTCCTTCACTCCAGGGCCACGATGATCAAGCTCCGCCTGAAGCGGTTTGGCAAGAAGCGGGAAGCGAGCTTCCGCCTCGTGGCCTGCAACAGCACCTCACGTCGGGACGGTCGTCCCCTCCAGGAGTTGGGCTTCTATAACCCGCGGACGAAGGAAACCCGTCTCGACACCGAGGCCATTCGTGAGCGTCTGGGTCAGGGTGCCCAACCCACTGATGTGGTGCGCACCCTGCTCGAGCGCGGCGGTCTTCTGGAAAAGACCGTGCGTCCTGCCGAGACCGTTGGCAAGGCCAAGCAAGCGGCCAAGCGTGAGGCTGATGCCAAGCAAGCTGCCGAGGCCAAGGCTGCAGAAGCTGAAGCTTCTGATTCCGCAGAATCCGAATCCACCGAGGGCTGATCATTCCGGTGTCTGACGACGGCGAACGCGGCCGTTTCGTTCTCGACCTGCCTGATCCCGATGCTGCATTGGCCTTGGCTGGTGAAGCGGAAACAACCCTGCATCGCCTGGAAGCTCTGACAGGAGCCTCCATGGTGTTGCGGGGTCTTCAACTGGTGATCACCGGGCGGCCAACGCAGATTGAGAGGGCTGCTGCGGTTGTGGAATTGGTGCGCCCGATCTGGCAGGACGGCCAGTCGGTGTCACCGGTGGACCTCCAGTCGGCGCTGGGAGCGCTCAACACCGGCCGCGGCGATGACCACGCCGCCATGGGCGAGCAGGTGTTGGCGAAGAGCCAGAAGGGCAACCTGCTGCGCCCGCGCACCCTGCGCCAGAAGAAATACGTGGATGCCATGGAGCGCCACGACCTCACCTTTGCCCTCGGTCCTGCCGGCACCGGCAAAACCTTTCTCGCCACCGTTCTCGCGGTTCGGATGCTCACCGAACGCAAGGTGGAGCGCTTGATTCTCACCCGGCCGGCTGTTGAAGCTGGTGAGCGTCTGGGGTTCCTGCCGGGCGACCTGCAGCAGAAGGTGGACCCCTATCTGCGTCCGCTCTACGACGCTTTGCATTCCCTGCTCGGCGCGGAGAAAACCACTGTGCTGTTGGAGAAGGGCGTGATCGAGGTCGCTCCGCTGGCTTACATGCGGGGCCGCACACTGAGCGATGCCTTTGTGATTCTGGACGAGGCGCAGAACACAACGCCGGCCCAGATGCGCATGGTGCTCACCCGTCTGGGAGAGCGTTCGCGAATGGTCGTGACCGGAGACATCACCCAGGTGGATCTGCCTGCCACTGTGCAGAGCGGTTTGGTGGAGGCGTCTGAGGTGTTGGAGGGCGTTGAAGGGGTTGCGGTCTGCCGCCTCACCGCTGCGGATGTGGTGCGCCACCCCCTCGTGCAGCGGGTGGTGGAGGCCTATGCCCGACGGGACGAACGCAAAACGCCCAAAGTTCAACGTCGATAGGGTGATCCACACCCCAATCCCTTGTCACCGCTGGCAGGATGTAATGAGTCTTTGGTGACCTGGTCGACATGCCAGCAAGCAGCAATTTCCAGGAGGCGATCCGCGAGGCGCAATCGAGCGCCCTCGTCGGCCCCAACGTTGTCAACAAGGCGCTGCCCTACGTCGGCGGCGGCATGGTGCTCACGTCAATCGGGGTGATTGGTGGTCTCTCGATGATGGCCACTCCGCTGTTCATGCCCCTGTTCTGGGTGGCTGTGATCGGCAACCTGGTGCTGTTCTTCGTGGCGCAGAACGTCGCCTTGAAGGGCAACAACGCCACAGCCTTGCCGCTGCTGTCGATCTACAGCTTGATCACCGGGTTCACCTTGAGTGGTCTCGTGGCTTTGGCGGGAGCCGTTGCGGGTGTGGGTGCGGTTGGCACCGCCGCACTGGCCACCGGCATCACCTTCGTGATTGCGTCGATCGTCGGCCGCCGCATGAGCGATTCCGTTGGTCAGGCCCTGTCCGGTGTGGTGGGTCTCGGCCTGGTCGGCCTGATCCTGGCGATGGTCGTTCAGTTCATCGGCGGCATCTTTGCCCCCGCGATGTTCCATGGCACCAGCTTTGAGCTGATGATCGCCGGCTTCGGCACCGTCTTGTTCATTGGTGCCGCTTTTGTCGACTTTTACACGATGCCCCGCTCCTACCGGGATGACCAGTACCTGGCAGGCGCTCTGAGCATGTACCTCACGTACATCAACCTGTTCATCTTCATCCTGCGTCTGATCATCGTGCTCAACGGCGGAGGTCGTCGCGACTGATCGTCGCGACTGACGATCTCAACGCAATCGAATCATTCCTTGCCCCGGCCTGCCCGGGGCTTTTTTTATGGCTCAGCCTTCAACCTTCAGCCCTCCGCCACGGCATAGACGCTGTCTCCAATCGCTTGTTTCTGCTCGGCGTCGTACCCCCACTTCTCCAGGAAGGCGACGTCCTCACCGCGGTTGTCGAGGGCTGCGGCCAGCAGTTGCTCTAGGCGCTCTTTCACCTCCGCTGGTTCCAGCAGCCTGAGCAGTTCAACGCAGCGGCTGCTGACCCGCTCCGAGCCGGCCTGCTGCACCTCATCTCCCGTGCGCCGGTGATGAACGGCCATGGCTGTGCTCATAGCCAGATTGCGAACGCTCAGATCCACAACGCCAGCACCGGCGCCGCGCAGCTGACCGACGACGGCGTCGGGCAACCGATCCATCAGCACGCTCTCGCCCGCCAGGCTCACCACGAAAAATCCCCGGGCCCCATCGCGGCTGGCCACCATTTCACCGATGCGGTCGGCCAACACCTCATCGCTGATCTCCTCGTTGTCCCACTGCTGCAGCCAGGCCGCTGTGATTTCCATGGCCTGCTGGAAGGTGGGCTGCTGATCCGCCATGGACCTGTTCAATTCCTGCTCTCAGGCTATGGGTCGATTCAACGGATTGATTCAACGGCGGCGCAGACTTAGAGGATGCANGCAACTCCCCTGCCAGAGGATTACCGCTCTGGCTTCATCGCACTGATCGGTCGCCCCAACGTNGGCAAATCCACGCTGGTGAATCAGCTGGTGGGGGAGAAGGTGGCGATCACATCGCCCGTNGCCCAGACCACCCGCAACCGNCTNCGGGCCATCCTCACCACNGAGGTGGCCCAGATGGTGCTGGTGGACACGCCTGGCATCCANAAACCCCACCACTTGCTGGGGGAACGGCTGGTGAAGAGTGCCCGCAGCGCCATCGGTGAAGTGGACCTGGTGGTGTTGCTGTTGGAGGGGTGCGAGCGCCCGGGGCGCGGTGATGCCTTCATCGTGAATCTGCTGCAGCAGCAGTCCCTGCCGGTGCTGGTGGCCCTGAACAAGTGGGACAAGCTGGCGGAGGAGCACCGCGCTGAAGCGGAAGAGGCCTATGCCGCCCTGCTGCAGGAGACGAATTGGCCGGTGCACCGCTGCAGCGCCCTGTCAGGCGATGGCTGCGCAGATCTCACAGCAGCGATGGCGGCTCAGTTGCCCTTGGGGCCA
>JGI26064J46334_1000220_pt1 | contig 12372 bp, 12 predicted proteins | sample MarorgKNORR_S2LV_FD_46334 | JGI IMG/M metagenome (IMG submission 46334) | reverse complement strand
TCTAACGGCTCCACCAACCTCATATATCTTCATTGTTTTTTAATTTGAAATATTTTTTTATCTTCCAATCTTATAGCTGTAAGTTTATTTCCCCAAACGCATCCTGTATCAAGCCCGATTATATTATCTATATTTGTCTCACCATTTATTGATGCCCAATGCCCAAAAACTATATTTTCATTATTATTTAAGTTTTCTTTTGTTTGATGAAACCAATGTATGTATCCTTTTTTAGCAGTTTTACTTTTTAAATCTAGTTTAAGCGACCCATCTTCTGACAAATATCTCATTCTTGTAAAATAATTAATAATTACTCTTAGCCTCTTATATCCTTTTAAATTTTCGTTCCACTTATTTGGTGTATCTCCCCACATCTTTGCAAGAATATTTGATGTATCATTTTTAAGTGAAGCTTGAACTTCTTTTGATAATTTTTTTGCATCATCTATGCTCCAAATAAAGGGTATGCCTGCATGCGAAATCCAAAAAACCTCGTTTGTTTCTTTTATTTTAATTTCTAGAAACAGGGGAAGGGCCTTTAACCAAGATTGATATTGATGTAAATTTTTTGATTCAAGAACTTTTTTGAGTGATTTATCTTTTTTTTGATGCTCAATTAGATATAGCAAATAAAAATCATGATTACCTAAAACTCCAGATACTGATTTTTTGTTGTTAATGCACAATTCAAGAACTTTATGAGAATCTTTACCTCTATTAACTAGATCTCCAGCAAAAATTAATTGGTCTATCTCTTTATTAAATTTAACTTTTTTTAATAGTGCTTCTAATTCTTTGAAGCACCCCTGAACATCACCAACTACATAATGCGCCATTTATTCTTGATACTGCTTTGCAATTTTTAAGTAGTTTTCTAATGACACCTCTTCAGGCCTAAGGTTTTGGTTAATTTCTAATGTATCCCAGTCAAGATTTGCTTTCTTTAAGTTATTTTTAATATTTTTTCTTCTTGAAGAAAATGACATATCTATTATTTTAAATAAATTATTTTTTGTTGATACATCTATGACATTTTTCTTGGGTGTAAGCCTTATAAAGCTTGAGTTTACCTTGGGCTTTATATCAAAAGACTCAGGGGGAACATCAAATAAAATTTGGGTATTAAAAAATGCAGATAGTTTGATAGAAAGTTTGCCCCAATTTTTTGTACCAACAGCTCCATTAATTTTTTCTGCCACTTCTTTTTGAACAAGAAAATGCATATCTTCAATCACATTATTCCAGTTTATAAATTTTAAAATTATTTGTGTTGAAATATTGTAGGGAAGGTTACCAACGATTCTATATTTTTTATCTTCTAAAAAATTTAATGGTATGGATAAGATATCTCCTTGAAAAAATTCAAATTCTGCAGGACCAGTAAATTGTTTTGAAAGATAGTCGATATTATTTTTATCAATATCTACAGCCTTAATAGAAATACCATCTTGGTTTAAAACGTTTGTTAGAGCTCCCATACCAGGTCCTATTTCAAAAAAATTTGAGTTAGTTTGTGGCGAGATTGCTTGCCCCATCTCAAAGATAATTGCTGGATCAGATAGGTAATTTTGACCAAATTTTCTTCTAATATCTCTCGAAATCATTAAATTATTTTTTTAGCAATTCTAATTGCCTCTTTTAGAGAAGATGTATCAGATTTTGTAGTGCCCGCAATATCTAAAGCTACTCCGTGGTCAACAGATGTTCTAATAATTGGAACTCCTAAGGTAATGTTAGTTGTTGAACCAAAGCTCAAAGCTTTGATGACTGGTAAAACTTGATCATGATACATACCAAGATAAGCATCTGTATCATTTAATATCTTTTTTGTAAAAGCTGTATCTGCCGATTTTGGATGGGATATATCAATTTTTTTTCGTCTTAACTCTTTTACAGCAGGTATTAAAATATCTTTTTCTTCTGAACCAATTTTTCCTCCTTCTCCAGCATGAGGATTTAGTCCAAGTAGAGTTATTTTTGGATTTTTAATTTTAAATTTATTTTTTAGCTCATCATTGAGAATTTTTGCTTTAGAGATAATTAGTTTTTTAGTTATTGCTTTTGCAACATTTTTAAGCGGAAGGTGGGTTGTTGCCAATGCTACTTTAAGCTTATCTGAGCCAAGTAACATTAATACATCATCGCTTGCAGTTTTTTCTTGAATATATTCTGTATGTCCTTGGAATTTCTTATTAATTGAAATAATGTTTTCTTTGCTTATTGGACCAGTTACAAGAGCAATTTTTTTATCATTGAGCGCATTATCAATACCAAAATCTAGATTTTGTAAAACATAATCTGCATTTGATTTATAAATTTTTCCAGGTGTTAAGTTATTGCATTTAGTCACACAAAGAAATTGAATATAATTTTTTTTATTTATTTGTAAATTTTTTAAATCATTTATTTGCAATAACTTGATCTTTTTGCCTAATTTACTGGCCCTATCTGCTAGCAATNTAGGATCTGCAAGACAAACAATAGGAAGTTTAATATCTGTCCAAAATTTGGAGGTGCAAAGTTGAATTATAAGATCTGGCCCAATTCCTGAAGGCTCACCAGGAGAGTATATAATTTTTTTCAATCTAGTTCTTTGAATTCAACAAAGGCTTCTGCTCTTATTGCGCGCAAGGTATTTTCAAGCTCTTCATCAAATTTCCTATCATATAAAATCTGATATGCTTGATCTTTAATTAAGTCTCTTGTCATATCATAATTTCTAGTTTCAATAACTTCTAAAAAATGAAAACCAAATTGAGTTTCAAAGATNTCTGAAATCGTACCGGGCTCTATTTCAATCATAACTTTTTCAAACTCTTCAGCAAAAACTCCTTTACCGTACCAACCTAACTCACCGCCACTTTTTGCAGAACCAGGATCTTCAGAGTGATTGTTTGCCAATTCTGCAAAATCTTGGCCTTCAATAATTTTTTGTCTAATTCCTTCTAATTCTTTTTTTGTAGCATCAGTATCTCGAATAGTTGATGGNGTTAATAATATATGCCTTGTTAACCATTGATCTTCGTATTGTACGAANGCACCTTTTTTATCTTCTATTTTAAGAATATGATATCCCGCTCCACTTTTTAAGGGNGNAGTAATAAAGCCAACTGGTTGAAGGTTGATTGCCGTTGCAAAAAGATTAGGCATATCCATCGCCTTTTTCCATTCCATCAAGCCATTATTTTTTTTGTAAGTATTTGCTGGTTCATTTACTGCAAGAGACTCGAAAGAGGAACCGCTTTTTACTTTCTCATATATCTCCTGGGCTTTATCTTCGTTTTGTACAAGTATTTGTCTTATCAAGAGGTCTGGTTCGAGTTCCTTTAAGGATTCATTGGTTTCTAAAAAAGCAGCAAATTCTTTTTCAGTAATATCAATTTCAGCTCCAACTCTGCCTCTTTGTACCCGCTGTANTAAGATCTGTTTTCTAACATCTTCTCTNAAATCAATATAAGAACCGCTATCTTCTTCAACAAANCNNATAAATTCNTCTAAAGTATAATTATTGTTCGCAGCGATTCTCGAGATAGTAGCATTCAATTCTTCATCGCTAATTTTTATTCCATATCTAATTGCAAGTTGTAATTGCAGCTCTTCAATTATTAAGCTTTCAATAACTTGCTCTCTCAGAACTGATATATCTGGCTTAGGAATATTTTGTTGATCATATCTACTGATTATATCTGCAAGCTCTCTTTTGATTTGAGACTCCATTATTAAGCCGTCATCAACAATTACAGCTACTCTATCCAATATTTCAATTTCAGAAAAAAGACTAGATGATAAAAAAAATGTTGTAATAAAGGTAAATCGTTTCATAAGTTTTTATTAATAATTAAATAAAGAGCTTTTAAATAATTTATTCATTTTATCAAAAGAAGAATTAAGTCCTTTTAATTCGAATTCAAAATTAATCCTGCCCTTATTCTCAATAGCAATTCTATTATCCCATGCATCTTGAAGGTATTGATACACAATTTCTTCATTTAAGTGAAATTTAGAAAAATTCCTGTCAGATCCCGTAACTCTCAATGCTAGACAACAATTTTCATATTCTATGCCCACAAGACTCTCTATGTTCTGATTAGAGTTATGATCTCTTTTAAGCTTTGCAATAAATTTAAAATTTGGACTCATACTGATGTCTGCAAAAACTTCTGAATAATCCATTTCGATATTGAAATCACCAGCCATTCTTCTGAATCGGTGAGCATAACCTATATCACCTGATTTAAGTTTATGCTTAAGAGTAATTCCACCAAGAGGCATTTTTTTTTCATCTTTGATATAACCACCATAACCCATAATCATTGTATTCATGCTTGGCATCCATGAAGCCATTATTACCATAGGGCCCTCGTCCATATTCATTTCCATCATAGAACCCATTTGGTTCATTGAGTTCATTGTTGGGCTAATCCATACCTTTCTGTCTTTAAGATAATATTTCTTTGAAATATTTAAAGATGCCTTCTTCATTCCCTTTTTTATTTTGGAGTAATCAATACTTAGTGTGTAAAAGCTTTGATCTCCGATTCTATCCATTCCTGAGAATCTGTCATTAATAAATAACTCATTATTTGGAGATATCTCATTACTATCAAAGATAGGGTTGTTCTCTTGATTTCTGTAGGCTGTATAACCATAGACAAATCTTGGCTTTAGGACATTGATTGAAGAACCGTTGTTATTAATATAAATGGAGCTCATATCTATAAGAGCATTTGGTACGTTGACAGTTTGAGTCTTTTTTAATGAGTGAGAAAGGCTATAGTCAATACTTTTTATGCCAATTTTTGATAAGACATTGAAACCATTTATATTAAAAATTTTAGATACACTAAGGTCTGAAAAAATTCTTTGACCCTCATCAGGATTTTCAATTAATCTTAAGTAATTATTGTCCATTGCTTGATAGCCAAAATATCCATGAATCGTATTAGCCTTAAATGTTGCGATATCTAAATCTTCAGAAATGATAAATCCATTTATATTTTTTCTGTATTTTATATTTAGAGCAGGCGATTTTTTATATCCATTTGTGAGAATAGGGTTAAGTGACTGGTAGGCTTGATGTACTATTGTTAGCTTTGTATTTTTAAATTTTGTTTGAATGGAGATATTTTGATTCAAGTTTTGAATCCTTCTGTTGCCAAATGATGTTATATCTCCAGGTATATCTCTTAAAATTAGGTCATCTGAAGATTTTGACCAATCAATACTTATAGTTGAATGATTTAAATTTAGTACGTCATTAAATTTATATATCCATCTGGAAGAATCAGAATTTAAAGTTTCTTCTTTAAATTCGTCGTCTTTATTAAAATATATGACATCTAGATTTCTGAAATTGTTATTTTTTCCATGAACTTCCCTGTAATTAATCTGAAGACCCAAACCTCTTTTAGCAATATGTCTTGGAGCAAATGTGATATCCGACTTATTGGAGATGACTTTGTAATAGGGAATCATTAAATCAATGCCATCTGAAGAATAAGATATTGATGGCTCTAAAAAACCACTCATTCGCTCATCTGAAGTAGCAAATGGAACATAAGGGAATGCAAAAATTGTCGAACCGGCTGCTTTGATTTTTATATTTTTTGCTAAACCTCTATTTGTCATAGAATTTAGGGCTATCTCATCAGCTTGAAGCAACCAACCCTTGTCAGGATTCGAGCAAGATGACATAGAAGCATCAAGTAAATTTATAGTGTTATCAAGATTGCCCTCTAAGCTATCAAAATTAAAAACTAGATTTCTTTCTTGTGAAAATGCAATGCCTTTACTAAGAGTAATAGAATTATCATCTTTATTTAAATACCCATCTTCAGATTTAAAATAAAAATTTGTAAGGAAAATTTCTCCAGAATTTGAAAATTTTACTTTTCCATTTTCTCTATCTAGCTCAGCATTTTGTGCTTTTAAAAGTCCTTCAGGAAAATCAAGAGCAACATCCCCATACAAAACTAATCTTTTATCATCAGTAATTTGAAATTTATCAGAATTAATTTCTAGATCTTCATTTTTTTTAACTTTTCCAATATTTGGAACATATGAAATACATGAAAGAGTATTTTCTTTGGATTGAATAAGAATATCATCCACCAAAAATTCTCCATTTGAATGGATAGAAAAAATTGAGCCTAATAAAATAGGCAGGAGATGTAATTTTTTCATCTTTCTATTCTATACCTCATAGCTTTGAAAGAGTATTTTAAGGAAAGTTCTATTATTTTTTTGAATTTATATATTCTTCAAGTTGATACATATGATCTTTTCCAAAAAAGATCTGATCATCTATTAAAAAAGTTGGAATACCGAAAGCACCTTTTTCGACTGCCCAGGAGGTATTAGCAATTAGTTGATCTTTACATTCCTTGGTTTCGATAATCTCAAAAATTTTTGTATGATCGATCCCATCATTTTTAAGAGCCTGCTCAAGCACTTCTTTTTCTTGAATGTTTAAATCTTTTTCCCACATTCCTGACATAGTACATTCAACATATTCTTTAAAAATATTAAGCTTTTTAGCTGCAATCGCTCCTCTTTGAATTAGTAATGAATTTTGAGGAAAGTTAGAATTATTTTTAAATTTATTGATATTATGTTTTTTTATCCACCTATTCATTTCTACAAAAAAATAATCAGCTTTGTTCTTCACATCCGCATTAGCTATTAGAGGTGGAGTATTGTTAGTAAGTTTAAAAATTCCTCCAGCAAGACAAGGAATATAATTAAATGTAGTATTTGTTCTTTTTTCGAATTCAGGTATTACCTTGTGTGCTAGGTAACCATTAGGTGTTGCAACATCATATATAAAGTCTACTTTCATTTAGGTTACAATTTTATAAAGTAAGAACAATTAAACAATGTTATGACAGATTTTTCAAAATATTCTGCAATTATAATAGGCGCCGGAGATGCGACAGGATCAGCGTTATGTAAGAAATTTGCTCTAAATGGTTATAAAGTTTGTGCTGTAAGNAGGCCAGGAAATNTAGATAAATTTAAAAAACTTGAAAAAGATATAAAGGAAGNAGATGGATGGATTAAATGCTNNGGAGTTGATGCAAGAGAAGAAGAGTCCATTCAAGACTTATTTGCGCAAATAGAAGATGAAGTTGCTCCCATTGACGTGGTAGTTTTTAATCCTGGTGCAAATGTTTACTTTCCAATAGAAGAAACAACTTCAAGAGTTTTTAGAAAAGTATGGGAGATGGCAGCTTTTGGCGGTTTTCTTACTGGTAGAGAGGCAGCAAAATATATGAAAAAAAGAAATAGAGGAAGTATATTTTTTACTGGTGCAACAGCATCTATAAGAGGTAGTTCTGGTTTTTCTGCATTTTCNAGTGCTAAATTCGCTTTAAGAGCATTAGCTCAAAGCATGGCAAGAGAATTAGGNCCTCAGGGAATCCATGTCGCACATTTCATAATAGATGGCGCAATAGACACAGCTTTTATTAAAGAAACTTTTCCCGATATATATGCTCTCAAGGAAAAAGACGGTATCCTTCAACCANATGCAATTGCTGATGCATATTGGTTTGTTCATACTCAACAGAAAAGTGCATGGACCCATGAATTAGATTTAAGACCATATATGGAAAAGTTTTAATAACAGAGGAAGAAGTTATGAATTTAAAAGATAAAGTTATATTTATATCTGGCGGCAGTAGAGGTATTGGCTTGGCTATGGCAAAAAAGGCTGCTAAAGATGGTGCTAAAATTGTGATAGCTGCAAAAACTGCTGACCCTCATCCAAAATTACCTGGAACTATCTATACAGCTGCAGATGAAATTGTTGATGTCGGCGGCGATGCTCTACCAATTATTTGCGACATTAGAGACGAAGATAATGTTCGAGATGCTATAAACAAAGCGGTTGACCATTTTGGCGGTATAGATATTTGTATCAATAATGCTTCTGCTATTCAGTTAACAAATGTTAAAGATACAGAAATGAAACGATATGATCTCATGCATCAAATTAATGGAAGAGGAACCTACATGGTTAGTAAATATTGTTTACCGCATTTAGAAAAGGCATCAAATCCTCATATTTTAAATTTATCTCCCCCTTTAGATATGCATCCAAAATGGTTTGCAGGAACGGTTGCTTATACAATGGCTAAATATACTATGAGTATGTGCGTTCTTGGTATGGCTCAAGAGTTTGCTGATAGAGGCATAGCTGTAAATGCTCTTTGGCCTAGAACAGCAATTGCAACTGCAGCAGTTCAGAATCATCTTGGCGGCGATGAAATTATGAGACTCTCTCGAAATGTTGATATTATGGCTGATGCTGCATATGAAATTCTTATCAAAGACTCTAAGTCTTTTAGCGGTAACTTTTGTATTGACGACTTAGTTCTTCATGAAGCTGGCATAAGAGATTTTTCAAAATATGCCAATGTTCCATTCAGCGAACTCATGCCTGACTTTTTTGTTCCTGATGATACTCCTTTACCTGATGAAGTTAAAAATAGTTAATTGAATAAAGAAGAAGCATTAGAACTAGCAAATAAAACCGGCTTTAATGCCATTGATGTTGATGTCTTAAAACTTGAGGCTAGTGGAAGAGAGTACTACAGATTACACTTTGATAGAACAGAGTCTTTGATCATGTGCTATCTCGATCCTGAAAAAGGCAATCATACTAAATTCCTTCATGTTTCAAATTTTTTCAAAAGCTCAAGTATTAATTCTCCTGAAATTATTTTGGCTGACCAAGCTACTGGAGTAATTGTTCAACAAGATCTGGGAGATAAATGTTTGATTGATATGGACCTCAATGAAAATCCTGAATTGCTGAAGCAGTCAGTTGAGATCCTATCTAAAATTCAAACAGCTCATATTCCTCAAATAGATAAACTTGATGAAGAATCTTTGATGATGCAAATGGAAACAATACAATCTATTTTTTTAGAAAAATTTTTATCTTGTAAAAAATTGAAAGAGCTAGAAATCCTTCAGGCCAGAACCTTATCTAAGTTATCAGAGCATCCATGGATGAATTGCCATTTTGATTTTGAAAGAAGAAATCTAATGATAGATTCTAATAATGAAATTGCAGTAATAGATTTTCAGGATTTATGCATTGGCCCTGTTGGTATAGATTTAGCTGGAATAATAGTAGATCACTATATTTCTTATTCTGATGAATTAATTAATAACACTCTCAAACATTACGTTAAAAGTACTCAGTTAGATGTTTCTGTTGAAGATGTTCATGAATGGTTAAGGTGGGGCGCTATTCAGCGCAATATGAGAATTTTAGGGACCCTAAGTAATTTATATATTCAAGACAATAGAACTTTTAGATTAAAGGATTTACCTGGTATTCTTGAAAATTTGATTACTTTAATACCCAATGATGAGTTTATGTCTTTAAAAGAGCATTTAAGTTCTGCTGTTATGCCAAAAATACATGAGAAGTTAGAGGCTTTATGAAAGCTATGATTCTTGCAGCTGGATATGGCAAAAGAATGATGCCTCTTACAGAAAATTTGCCAAAGCCATTATTGAAAATTGGCAATGAGTCCCTCATTGAAAGAAATATCAATGCTTTATTAGCTGCAGGATTCAATGACATAATCATTAATGTCTCTTACCTTGGAAGCATGATTAAAAAACATGTTTTAGAGGTTTTTCCAAATGCAAATATTAGTTTTTCTGAAGAAGAAATTCCTCTTGGAACGGGAGGGGGAGTTCTTAATGCTATTGAGATGCTTGGAAAAGATCCTTTTTTGCTTATTAATGCAGACATTTACCATCAAATCAATTTAAAGGATATAAAGCAGGATGTAGGTATTGCCCATTTGGTTGGTGTAGAGAATCCCAATCATAATGTTGATGGAGATTTTTCACTGAATGCTGACCAAGTATCCATTAGCAATAATTTAAATGAATTTACATGGAGTGGCATATCGATTATCAACCCAATAATATTTGATGGATTAAGAATAGAAGATGCGCCATTTGATATATGGAGATCTATACTTATTAAATACGTTCAAAAAAATAAAGTTACCGGTGAATTTTCAGACTCTACTTGGATAGATACTGGTACTATCGATCGTTTAGAGCTTGCTAATAAAACCTATAAAGACGAAAATTAACACATGAGTGAAAGTAAATACATTATTGCACCATCAATTCTATCTGCTAATTTTGCAACGCTAGGTGAAGAAGTTGTAAATGTCATTAATGCTGGGGCAGATTGGATCCATTTTGATGTTATGGATAATCATTATGTTCCCAATTTAACTATTGGACCTATGGTGTGTAAATCCTTAAGAGATTTTGGTGTAAAAGAATTTATTGATGTTCACTTAATGATCGATCCTGTTGATGAGTTAGCACAAAGTTTTATAAAAGCTGGGGCTGATCTGATTAGTTTTCATCCCGAAGCATCTAAGCATGTTCATAGATCAATTCATGCAATAAAAGATCAAGATTGCAAAGCAGGCTTAGTTTTTAATCCAGCATCTTCTTTAGATATATTAGAAAACGTAATTGAAGATTTAGATTTAGTTTTAATAATGAGTGTTAATCCTGGTTTTGGGGGCCAATCATTTATTCATAGTTCTTTGGATAAAATAGAAAAAGTTAGAAAAATGATAGATGAAACAGGTAAAGATATTCGTCTTGAGGTTGATGGCGGAATTAATAACGATACTATCAATCTTGCAGCAAAAGCTGGGGCTGATACATTTGTAGCTGGATCAGCTATCTTTAATACTAATAATTATGAGCAGACCATTAGCACGCTCCGCGCTCAAATTACTTAGCCTTCCTTTTTTAATTACTTTAAATATTGCTGCTGAAAGTAAAGGTTTTATTTTTCTAGAAAAATATTTATCGCAAATAGAAATTGTTTCCAATCCTGAAGATAGAAAAATTGGCTTAATGTATAGAAAAAATCTTCCTGATGATAGCGGTATGATATTTGCATGGGATAGAAAAAAAATTCAATGTATTTGGATGAAGAACACATCAATACCATTAAGTGTTGCTTATATTCAGGATACAGGTGAAATAATAGGTATTTATGATATGGTGCCCTTATCAAGGAAGTCAGTATGTTCTAAAAAGCCTGTTTTATATGCATTAGAAGTAAACAAAGGCTGGTTTAAAAAAAATGGATTTCATGTTGGCAACTTTATTAACATAAGCGAAGTTATACAAAATGCTAAGTAAGGAAGAGTTTCAAGCACATATTGATTCAGGTTTTAATATTATTCCTGTTGTTGAGGATTTGCCCATTGAAAATCAAACACCCTTAACTTTATATTCTCAGGTATCAAAAAAGAATAATACATTTCTACTNGAGTCTGTTGAAGGTGGNGATAGGTGGTCACAGTACTCAATCATTGGGTTTAATTGCTCAGATACCATAAAGGTTACTGGAAATNTTGTTGAATTAAAGAAAAGTAACAAGGTAACTTCTATCACTTCAGATGACCCATTGGGCGAGATACAGAAAATTACATCAAGTTTTAAATCACCTAATNTTATTGATTTACCAAGATTTCATGGCGGGTTCGTAGGTTTTTTTGCATATGAAAGTGCACGATATGCTGAAAAAAGAATTTCAGATCTTTCATCCAAGGGATCTAAATTTAAGAAACATATGCCTGAAATTTTTTTAGTTAAAGCAGAGCAATTAGTTGTATATGACAATTTTAATAATTCTGCTCAAGTTATTTTTAACGCTGACCCAGCCAAACATTCATATGATGTTGTTCAAGAACGAATAAATGAAATGAAGGCATACTTTTCATCTAGTTCTAATTTAGAAGAATTAAAATTTAAAGAACCAAAAGGCTCTTTGAAATTTGAATCAAATTTTAAAAAAGAAGAATACCTAGATGCTGTAAATACAATAAAAAATTATATTAAAGAAGGTGATGTATTTCAGGTTGTCCTTGCTCAAGATTTTTACTCTAAGTTTGATTTAGATCCTTTTCATTTATATAGAGCCATAAGAAAGCTTAATCCTTCTCCCTATATGTATTACCTAGATCTTGAAGAGTGCCAAGTAGTAGGGTCTTCACCTGAGATTTTGGTGAGACTTGAAGACAATAAATTGACTCTAAGGCCAATTGCTGGAACAAGAAAGAGGGGTAAGGACTTAGAAGAAGATAAACAAAATGAAGAAGACTTGTTAAATGATCCAAAAGAGTTGGCTGAGCATCTGATGCTCATTGACTTAGGAAGAAATGATGTTGGTAGAGTTTCTGAAATAGGCTCAGTAAAAGTGACAGATAAAATGGTTATTGAAAAATATTCTCATGTCATGCACATAGTCTCAAATGTAGAAGGCACTCTTTCAAAGGATCTCGATTATCTTGATGCGCTAAAAGC
>JGI26064J46334_1000217_pt1 | contig 12393 bp, 9 predicted proteins | sample MarorgKNORR_S2LV_FD_46334 | JGI IMG/M metagenome (IMG submission 46334) | reverse complement strand
AGTCTTGCAGATTTTTTTTGGTTTTGTTTAGCAGTTAAGCTTGGTTTTGTTTTGCGAGTCTTGCCCGCAGTGTTTGGTAATCTAGGTTCTTCAGTTTTCTTTTTTGAAGAACTATTTCCAGATTCCAGAAGGATCCCCATCACCCTGGCCTCTTTAAGTGGATTTTTTAAAAAGCTAGCACTGAAATCAAGAAAAAAAATACTTTTGCGTTGAAACTTTAAAGACAAGAAAATTGATTTCTATTAATATTACTTCAAAATAACTGATATGACTTGATTTCTTATAAATATAAAATTTTTATCAATATTAAGAAGTTTTTTAAAATGTTATAAAAAAATTTATTTTTTTAATCTTTTTATTAGATCAATTTGAGAACGATTTGAGTTTGAATCCCTCTCTTTTTTTTCGTATATTCCATCTTTATTCATGATCCAGGAGTAATAATTATCATCAATATAAGTTTGTAAAAGATCATATAGTTGAGATTTTAATTTTAGGTCTTCTATAGGTGTAACAGCTTCTATTCTTCTGTCTAAATTTCTTCTCATCCAGTCTGCGCTGCCTATAAAAACTTCTGGATTATTGTTATTGTAAAACCAAAAAATTCTAGAATGTTCAAGAAAATGCCCAATAATACTTGTAACCTTAATATTTTCACTCAAATTCTCTCTTTGAGGATATAAACAACATATTCCTCTTATTATCAGGTGAATTTTTACTCCTTTTTGGGAAGCTAAATAAAGTAATTGAATAATTTCTGGATCTACTAATGAATTCATTTTTGCAATAATTTCACCTTTCTTGCCCTTTTCGATATTTTCAATTTCTCTATTTATTAAAAAGATGAATTTTTTTCTTAATGATGTTGGAGATACTAATAATTTCTGATAAGCCTTTTGTTTTGAGAAACCTGATAAGTAATTAAAGAGTTCAATTAAATCTGAGGAGATATCAGGATCTGTTGAAAGAAATCCTATGTCTGTGTAATAGCGAGAAGTGTTCGAATTGTAATTTCCCGTTCCAATATGAAAATAATTCCTTAGTCTTCCTTTCTCTTTTCTAACCACTAAAGCAATCTTTGTATGTGTTTTAAAGCCTAGTATTCCATAAACAACATGAATTCCAGCTTGCTCAAGCTGTTTTGCCCATTGGATGTTGTTATCTTCATCAAATCTTGCTTTGAGCTCAACAAGAGTCATTACCTCTTTCCCATTCTCAGCTGCTCTCATTAAGGCTTCAATAATTGGAGAATCTTTTGAAACTCTATAAAGAGTAATTTTAATAGCTAGTACAAGTGGGTCGTCAGCAGCTTTGTTGATAAATTCTTCTACAGAGGTTTTGAATAAGTCGTATGGATGATGTAGAAGTATACTCTGTTTTCTAAGAATGCTAAAAATAGAGTTAAAATTTTTGTCTTTAGAAGAATCTAACGATTTTAATAATGGATGTGTATCTCCAATTAATAAATTTTCTTTTAAGTCTTCTCGATTAATTTTTATGAGGTAATTTAAATCGTCAAGTCCTAATAAGCTTTTGCAAAAGTAGATATATTCTTCTGGTATTGCAATACTTTCAATGAGTAACTTTAAAATATTTTGTGGAATATTTTCATTTACTTCTAATCTAACTACATCTCCCCCTAATCTTCTTTTTTGCAAGCTTTGCTCTACCGCAAGAAGTAAGTCGTCAGCTTCAAGTTCTTTTAATTCTAAATCTGCATCTCTTGTTACTCGGAAAAAAGAATAATTTAAGCATTCCATTCCATTAAATAAGGCATTGATGTTGTTTCCAATTAAGTCTTCAACAGTTATAAAAAAATGCTCTCTTTCATCTTCAGTTTCAATAATTTCATTGGGAATTAGTATAAATCTGCCAATATTTTTTGTCGGTATTTTAATTCTTACAAATTGATTTTTTGATTCTTCTCCATCATTAATGAGAGCAGCTAAATTAAGACTTAAATTACTTATAAAAGGGAATGGGTGCGCAGGATCAACTACTAATGGTGTTAATAAAGGAAAAATTGAAGATAGGAAATAGCTATCACACCAATTTTTCTGATTTTGATTGAGTTCACAATACTTTTTTATGAAAATGCCTTCATTTTTAAGCTCATCATTTAATTCATTATTAAAATATTTTTCTTGAAGGATTGTGAGTTTTTTTACTTCCTTGTTAATTTTTTTTAATTGTTCTTTAGGAGTATGTCCATCAATACTTTTTTTTCTAATTCCGGCTTCAACTTGAGCCTTTAATGATGCAACTCTAACCATAAAAAATTCATCAAGATTATTACTGAAAATTGAAAAAAATTTAATTTTATCTAGTACTTTATAATCTTTCTCCATCCCTGTAAGAAGAACTCTTTTATTAAAGTCGATCCAACTTAATTCTCTATTAATAAAATTGTTAGCTTCGTATTTCATTAAAGGGATTATATTCTTTACTATAAGAAATATTGTTATTTTTTCCTTCAGCAATAAGGTAAATCATAAAAAGTAAAATAATTGATCCTGCAATAAATGGTGCTTTTGGACCAAAATCATCATAAACTCTTCCAGCCATTCCGATACCTAAAACCCCACCAAGACTTTGAAGACCTTGCAAATTACTTAATATAGAGCCCTGGTTATCCCCATCTAATTTCTTTGATATTAATGCTCTTAATGTAGGTGTAATTAAACCCGCACCCACGGCTAAGAATGAAACTGCAGAATAAATATTTACTATCGCATTTTCTTGAGGGGTAGTTATCAAAAGAAAACATGCTAAGAGAATAAAACCTGAACCAATTAAAGTAAGTTTCATTTCTCCAAATTTTTTTACTAGAGGACCAATTAGCCCACCTTGTACAATAATTGCTATCACCCCCACAACTACAAGAGTTCCACTGGATGCCTTAGTTGTCCAATTCAGGGACTCTTGAAGGAAGAAAATTAAAATATTTGTTAGTCCAGTAAAAGCTATGAAATATATAAAAAAAGCTAGAGATAATTTTCTAATTTTTTCTTCTTTAAATACTTTAAATAATTGTTTTAGAGGATTTTTTAAAATTTGAGTTGATTTATTTAATTCGTTTTGAGGCTTGGTTTCTGGTAAATAAAAGAATACTAGTATGAAGTTAATAATTGGAATTATTGAAGCTATTATTACTGGAATAATGAAATTATTATTTGTATTTTTAGCAAAAATAACAACAAATATATTACCCAAGAAGAAACTTAATCCAAATGCAACTCCAATAAGTCCAAATGTTTTTGCTCTTTTTTCAGGACTAGAAATATCTGCAAGAATAGTAGTCGCTGTTGCAGCAGTTCCACCACTTAGACCGTCAATAAGTCTTGCTATAAATAATAAAAATAAGGGAATAGTCGCTAGTGAAGTTGACCAATCAAATAAAACTGTAAATGATAATATTGATATTCCGATGATTGAGCCCGTTATACAAAACAAAGTTACAGGTCTTCTTCCATATCTATCACTCATAAGCCCAATAAAAGGCGAAGCCGTAAATTGTGCTAATTGATAAGTACAAGAGAGTAAACCATAAGTACTAGCTTTTGAGTCAAATAGTAAAACAAAAGAAGGTAAAATTGGTAAAAGAATACTTTCGCTTAATCGATCATTTAGGAGAGTTACAAAAGCACTAAATAAAGTNAATTTTCTACTTGGCTTGAATAAACTTTTTTTCACGATATTTATCTACAATACAATTTTCTTTTACTACCATACTTGTTAATGGAGATTAATGTGCCCGGTATAGTTTATTTAGTTGGAGCAGGTCCTGGTGACCCTGAGCTGCTAACTTTAAAAGCCTTACGACTTATCAAAAGTTGTGATGCTTTGGTCCATGATGCGTTAGTTTCTCCCCAAATCATAAAGGAGACTAATAAGAAAACTGAAATATTTAATGTAGGTAAAAGGGCTGGGTTGTGTTCTGTTCCTCAGGCTGATACTAATTTACTTATTGTGAAATTAGCAAAAGAAGGAAAGAATGTTGTAAGGCTTAAAGGAGGTGATCCTTTTGTTTTCTCACGAGGCGGTGAAGAAGTATCTTTTTTAGAAAAAAATGGGATTTCAGTTGAAATTGTCCCTGGGATAACTTCTGGAATAGCTGCTCCTTCAAATTTTGGGATCCCATTAACTCATCGAGAAGCAGGAAGCTCTATAACTTTTGTCACTGGACATGAAGATATTAATAAAGATAAAAAGACTGTTAATTGGAGATTGTTAGCTAAATCATCTGATGGTTTAGTAATTTATATGGGCATGAGAAATATAGAATTTATTGTTAAAGAATTACTTATAGGCGGTTTGGATGAAAATACTAAATGTGCTGTTATTCAAGAAGCAACTTTAAATAATCAAAAATGTTTAATTTCAGAATTAAAGAATTTAGCAGAGACAATAAGTAATAAAGGTTTCTCTTCACCATCGATTATCGTTATTGGAAGTATTGTTGGTTTTAAAGTTAATAACTATATAAATAACCTATCTGATGCTTTTTTACCAGAAAAGAAATAATCTTACTTATACAACAATTCCCAGAAATACTTTGGATCAAAAGTTGTTGTAAATTCTATATCATTAACTCTATTAATTTGCCTACAAGATAAACTATTAATTGCAATTAAAATATCATTATTGTAAAATTTAGGTAAGATCAATTCTTCCTTAATTATTTTTAATTTTATAGCTTTTTTAACCATAATTCCCTGAAGACATCCACTTTCTTTTCTTGGTGTCATCCATACATTATTTCTTTTCAGTAAGATATTAAAAGTACTACCACAACATAGTTCATCAGCAGTATTTAATATTAAACAATCATCAAATAATTTTTTATTAGCTTCTATTAGTACTTGTATTGATTGATTATATGAGAAAGTTTTACATTGATTAATTAAACTATATTGATTTCTTTTTTCTGTTTGACTAATAAATGTACTTATTGGAGAAAAACTAGGTTTTATAATATAAAATTCAATCCATAAATTATTTTTATAATCTTCCTGTTGATCTTTATTAATTCTAATTGATCTGCCTTTATTCAAGCCTCTGCTGTAGTTAATTCTAATTGATCCTAATTGCTCGTTTTTAAGAGATAATTTTTTAATACCTAGACTAATAATGTTTTTTAAATGTGATTTATTAATATTCAAATTCATATTTAAAACTCTATTGCTATTTTCTAGTCTTTGAATATGTTCGTCTATCAAAACAGCATTATTCTTTTTTATTAAAACAGTTTCGAATATTCCATCTCCAAACTTTAGACCTCTATCATTTGCTGATATATAAATATTTTCAATATCTAGCCATTTATCTTTATGCCAACCTATACTCTGTTTCATTTCAATGAATCTATTAAAGGCAAAAGTTTCCACTTTAGTTCTTCTGTTTCATTTTGAGGATCAGAATCACTAACTATTCCGCAACCAGCAGATATATTAATTTNNTTNNNTTTTACTANAAATGATCTTATTAGTATGTTGCTATCAAACTCTCCATTCCAGTCAACTTTTATGAAGGATCCACAGTAAGGTCCTCTTCCATTTTTTTCTATTTCAAATAGCCTTTGGCATGAACGTAATTTTGGAGCCCCAGTTATTGAGCCTCCTGGCCAGCAAGCAATTAGTAAGTCAACCCAGCTTTTATCCTTTTTTAGTTTTCCTCTAATTACTGATGTAAGATGATGTACTTTCAAGTAACTCTCAAGTTTTAATATTTCTGGAACCTCAATACTTCCTATTTCGCATACTTTGCTTAAATCGTTTCTTAAGAGGTCCACAATCATAATATTTTCAGCTCTATCTTTTTCATTTGTTATCAAATCTATGGCATTTAATGCATCTTGATTTTCATCTTGGTGTCTGGATCTTGTGCCTTTGATAGGTCTTGATTCGACATATCCTTCTTTGTCTATTTTCAAAAATCTTTCAGGTGAAGTTGATAACACTGATTCGTTGATTCCCTTTGAATTATTTATTATTATTCCTCCAAAAGGGGCTTTCAATTTTCTTCTTATTTTTGAATATATGTTTAAAGAACTATAAGTTTCTAAAGCTTCAACCTCACATTGAGTTGTTAGATTTGCTTGAAAAATATCTCCTATAGATATTAATTTCTTAACTTTTAAAATATTTGTTTGAAATTCGTTGGTTATTTCTTTTAAATTAATTTTTGAAAAATCAAATTTCAGATTATTTTTAATAGAATTTTTTTCTGTTTCAGCATTAATATTTAAAATTATTTTTTCAAATTTATTTATTTCAGTAGAACTAGTTCCCTCAAGAATTATTTCATTAGAAACTAGATTAAATTTAATAATTGGATCATAAGATGCAATCCACAAAGTTGATATTTCATTATTCTTCCATGGATTTTTTGGCTCGATATAAGCGCCCGCCTCAAAGTTTAACCAGCCCATCCAAAATCCTCTATCAATTTTTTCTAATTTAAAAAATGGATTATTATCAATATTCAAATTATTGATATCTCTAGAGCAAATAATTTCCTTTGGGTTGACTCCTAAAATAGACCATTCTCCATTATCTTTCCCATCACTATCTAACCAAGACAATCCATGGTCTCCAAATTTCAATGCAAAATGATTAGCTATCAATTCTGGATCAAGCCACTTAGATAATTTTTTTGTCTTAATTCTCATTCTTTTTTATTTGCCATTTTTTGTAGGCTGTTTGTCTAATTCTGCAACTATCACATTTTCCACAGGGTTCTAAATTTCCTGAATAACAACTCCATGTTTTTTCTAAAGGAACATTATTATCAAAAGCTAATTGAATAATATCTTCTTTATTTAGATCGAGTAAAGGTGTCCAAAGTTTAATTGGATTTTCTTCTCTTCCACGTTTGTTAGCAAGATTAGCTAGTTCTTGAAACTTTTTAATGTAATCAGGTCTGCAATCAGGATAACCAGAATAATCTAGTGCATTAACTCCTAGGCCTATTAAATCAGCATTTATTGCTTCAGCATAGCTTAACGCAACAGAAATAAAGATCGTATTTCTTCCAGGCACATAGGTGTTTGGAATTGTATTTTGCTGTATGCCATCAATAGGTAAATCTTTTTTTATATCTGTAAGAGATGACCCGCCCCACAAAGATAAGTCAAGCTTTACTATTTTGAATTCCTCTATTTCAAAGTGATTGGCTATTGTGAATGCGGAATCTAATTCTTTTTTATGTCTTTGTCCGTAATCAAAAGATAAGCCAAATATTTTAGCTTTGGACGCTTTTGCTAAGCCTGTAACAGTTGAAGAATCTAAGCCTCCTGATAATAAAATTACTGCAGATTTATTTTTTAAATCCATATAAATTATTTAATCTTTAAGTATTTATGTGTCTGAAGACTTAAGTTCCATTCAGGATTATTTTTAACAAAATCAATCGTAAGTGAAAACCCACTTGCGTTTTCCCAAGCGGGCTGTACATAATATTTTTTATCTAACTTATAAAAATTGTCTTTTGATGATAAGTTCTGATATTTGTTCATTATTTCTTGCTTTATATCAATTGCAAAATCAATATCTTTTTTATCATTGATAATTATTTTTAATTCATTAAAGTTTTCCAAAAAATAAGTTCTGGGGGGTAAATGTCTTTTTGGAGATAAAGTAATCCAATCATAATTACCTGATATTTTGTTTACGCCACTTGTTTCAATATGAATCTTGATTGGGTTTTGATCCTTTTCAGAAGTTTCTTTATTTATAGCTTGGCACAAATTATCTAAATTATGATGTAAAGGCTCACCACCAGTGATAACTAAAAAAGATGCGCCTTTTTTTCGAGCCTTTTTTATTTCATCAATGATTTTTTTGATTGGTATTAAAGGGTATTTTTCTTTATCCCAAGAATGTTTAGTATCGCACCATGAGCATCCAACGCTACATCCAGCTAGTCTTATAAAAAAGGCACTTTGGCCTGTGTGAAAACCCTCTCCTTGTAATGAATGAAATTTTTCTACTAATGGTAAGAAATTTGTCATTATTTCATTCAAGAAAAATAAATAATATTAATTTGATTGCTCTAATTTTTCCTGCGATGCTTTGATCAACCCTTTAAATAATGGATGTGGCTTCCCTGGCCTTGATAAGAATTCAGGATGGTATTGGCATGCTAAAAAATATGGATGATCAACTAATTCAATTAATTCTACTAATCTTCCATCTGGTGACGTGCCACTGATTTTGTATCCAGAATCTAAAAAACTTTGTTTGTAGTAATTATTAAATTCATATCTATGTCGATGCCTCTCATATATAACATCTTCGTTATACAACTCTTTACCAGTTGTATTTTTTTGAAGTCTACAAGGATAAACTCCTAATCTCATAGTCCCTCCAAGATCAACAATGTCTTCTTGTTCAGGTAATAAATGAATAACCGGGTTTTGGGAATCTGGATTTAATTCTGAGCTAGATGCATCAGGTAATTGGGCTAGATTTCTTGCCCATTCTATTACTGCGCATTGCATACCTAAACATAAACCTAGGAAAGGAATCTTCTTTTCTCTTGCAAATTTTATTGCTTCAATTTTTCCATTCACTCCTCTATTTCCAAATCCTCCTGGAACTACAATTGCATCAACATCATTTAAATACTCTTCGGCTGATTTCTCTTCGATCATTTCAGCACTTACCCAATACAAATCTAATAAAGCTTTTTGTTCAATGCAAGCATGCCTTAATGCCTCCACTACTGAAAGATATGCATCACCAAGTTCTATATATTTTCCAACTAAAGCAACCTTTATAGGGTTACCGGGATTTCTAAGATTATGAATTATTTTTTCCCAATTCTCTAAATCACATTCTTTATCTTCGAGTTCTAGACAATTTAAAGTCTCTTTACATAAACCTTCATTCTTTAAAGAAAGAGGAACTGAATAAATACTATCAGCATCTAATGCTTCAATTACACAATTAAGATTAACTCCGCAGAAACCACTGAGTTTTCTTTTTAGCCCTTCATTAATTTCTTTATCACTTCTGCATACAAGTAAATCTGGTTGTATACCAATGGATCTTAACTCCTTAACAGAATGTTGAGTAGGTTTAGTTTTTATCTCACCAGATGTTTTGATATAAGGAAGTAAAGTTACGTGAATATAAGCGACATCATTTTTATTAACATCATTTTTAAATTCTCTTATTGCCTCTAAAAATGGTAGAGATTCAATATCTCCTACTGTTCCACCAATCTCAGTTATAACGATATCAGCATTGCTGTTAGCTGCTACTCTATGAATCCTTTCTCTTATTTCTCTTGTGATGTGAGGAATAACTTGAACTGTACCTCCGTTGTAACTCCCTCTTCTTTCTTTATTAATGACTGCTTGGTAGATGGATCCTGTAGTGACACTATTTAAACGAGTCATTGCAGTGTCAGTAAATCTCTCATAGTGACCTAAATCTAAATCTGTTTCAGCTCCATCTTCGGTAACGAAAACTTCGCCATGTTGAAACGGGCTCATTGTTCCTGGGTCAACATTTAGATAGGGATCTAGTTTAAGTATTGAAACGCTATATCCTCTTGATTTTAATAATCTTCCTAAGCTTGCGGCAACAATACCTTTACCTATGCTAGAAACAACTCCTCCAGTAACAAAAACAAATTTTGACATGCAATATTTTTAATTAAGCACAACCTCCTTATACTTTATTTAAACAAAAAATTTATTGATCATCCATAAATAGTTTATTCATCAATTGTTATTTCAATATCTAATTCTTTTAATTGGGATTTGGAGACATTTGAAGGTGCATTTGTAAGAAGACATTTTGCTTGTTGATTTTTTGGAAAAGCGATTGTTTCCCTAATTGAATCTTCCCCCAAAATAAGCATTGTTATCCGATCTACCCCAAATGCTATTCCCCCATGAGGTGGAGCACCCATTTCGAGAGCTTCAATTAAAAAACCAAATTTTTCATTAATTTGATTATCTGTTAATCCAACTGTTCTAAGAACTTCTCTTTGCATTTCAGCTTGATGGATACGCAGAGAACCACCACCTAACTCTAATCCATTTAGTACTAAGTCATAAGCATGTGCTGTAGAGCTCTCTATTTTTTCTTTTAATTCTTTTGAATCTTCAAGCTTAATATTTTTAGGAGAACAAAACGGATGGTGTAAAGCTTCAAATCTTTTTTCTTCTTCATTCATTTCAAACATAGGNAAATCTGTGACCCATAAAAAGTTCCATTTATCCTTCTCTATTAGCTTTAAATCTTTTGCAATATATTGCCTGACTCTATCTAATGATTGATTTACAATTTGAGTATTTCCAGCCCCTAAAAGAATTAAGTCCCCATCTTTTGCTTCTGTTATTTTTAAAATATTAGAGATATGATCTTTATTTAAATTATTTTTTATTGCCCCAATTGTTTCAAGTTCATCTCCTTTAACTCTTATGAATGCTAAACCTCCAGCTCCTGCATCTTGGGCAACTTTAAAAATATCTCCTCCAGGTTTGATTCGAACGTTACTAATACTTGTGTTGCCATCTTTAATAGTTATGGATTTTATTGCTCCGCCATTCTGAATTGCTTTAGTGAAAATGTTAAAACCAATATTGCCAAGTATCCCACCTAAATTTTTAAGTAACATTTCATATCTTGTATCTGGTCTGTCTGTTCCATAGTTGTCCATGGCCTCCTGCCAAGTCATTCTTGGAAACTCCTCATTGAAGTTTATATTTAGTACATTTTTCCATACATTTTTTATTAGTTTTTCATTAAAAGAAATGATTTCTTCTTCACTTATAAAACTCATTTCAATATCAAGCTGAGTAAATTCTGGTTGTCTATCAGCTCTTAGATCTTCATCACGGAAACATTTTGCGATTTGATAGTACTTGTCTAACCCTCCTACCATTAAAAGTTGTTTAAATAATTGTGGAGATTGTGGTAAAGCAAAAAACTCACCGTTTGAAAGCCTAGCTGGAACTAAAAAATCTCTAGCTCCTTCTGGAGTCGATTTTGTCAGTAATGGTGTTTCGACCTCTGTAAATCCAGAATTATCAAGATATTCTCTTACTGCTTTAATAATTTTATGCCTTGTTTTTAAATTTTTGAGTAATTTTCCTCTTCTTAGATCTAAATATCTATATTTTAGTCTAAGCTCTTCTTTTGTATTTTCATAATCATGTACTGAGATAGGAAATGGTAAATTATTTTTTATTTGATTAAGAATTTGTAGATCTTTAACTTTTAGTTCTAACTCTCCAGTGAGAATATTTTTATTTATCGAATCCTTTGGCCTTTCATTAACAATTCCATTAACCATTATCACAGTTTCATTTCTTANAATCTCAGCCTGTTTAAAAAGAGTCTCACCATCTTCAGGATTAATAGTAATTTGCATAAATCCACTATGATCNCGCAAATCTATAAAAATNACNCCACCATGATCTCTTCTTCGATCAACCCATCCACATAAATTAACTACTTTCCCAATATCTGACTTATTGAGTTCTTCACAAATTTTGTTTCGCATCTAGAAATGACTTATTGAGCAATAATTAACAATAATAATTCTTCAAGGGTAAATTTAGTTAAATATCTTTTTTATAAAAAGCTCTTTTCGTTATGGTCCCTTTGAATGTTTTACCTCTGATTNAAATTTCAACAACATTATTTAAAGTAGCGTAAGAATTTTGAATATAAGCAAAAGCTATTGCCTTTTGCTTAGTAGGGGACCAACTACCGCTAGTTATAGTTCCAATATTTTCTCCATCTTTAAATACTTCGCATCCTTTTCTTCCAATAGCTCTCCCTTCAATATTTAGACCAACTAACTTTTTATTAATTCCAAATCTTGATTGTTTTTCAAGAAACTCTCTTCCAAAAAAGTCATGATTATTTTCTAAATGTACTAGCCAACCTAATCCTGCTTCATATGGTGTAGTTGTTTCATCTAAATCTTGTCCATANAAGTGCATTCCTGCTTCAAGTCTTAAGGTATCTCTAGCACCTAAACCACAAGGCTTAATATTTTTTGAAACTAAGAAATCCCATAAATTAATTGCTGCTTTTGCGGATAATAGGATTTCTAAACCGTTTTCACCTGTATAGCCCGTTTTCGAAAAGAAAATCTTTTCTTTGGACGAAATATGTTTAAAGATTTTATATTCACAACCAAAGTAAGGGATATATGAAATCGATGATTTAATCCATTCTTCAAATAATTTAAAGGAACTTTTGCCTTGTAGTGCAAAAAGGACCTTATCTTTTTTGGCGTTTGATATAGAAATGTTGTTAGTGTTTAAGTTGTTTTTAATCCAAGAAAAATCAATTTGGTATCTGCTTGCATTTACTATTAAAAAAATTTCTGAGATATCCTCTTCTTGTTGACCAAGGTCATAAATTA
>JGI26064J46334_1000214_pt1 | contig 12496 bp, 15 predicted proteins | sample MarorgKNORR_S2LV_FD_46334 | JGI IMG/M metagenome (IMG submission 46334) | reverse complement strand
ATTGACTTTTGTTTTACCTCAAGTAATTGATCAATTTGTGAAAGCGGGAGCAGAATTACCTTTAATAACAGAGTTGTTAATAGGACTTTCAAATAATATTTTTTTAATAATCATATCTATACTATCGATTATCTTTGTAATTATTTTTGCTTACAGAAAATATACTTTAGACGTGAATAATCTTATTAATGCTCACAAAAAATTTTTGAGCATACCTTTTATAGGAAACTTTATTTTAATATCTGAAATTGAAAGATTTTCAAGCACCATGGCGCTTACTATGGAATCTGGAACTAATTTAGACATTGCCATAGAAGAGTCTTCAAAGGTTTTTAATAATAGATATATACAACACATTGTAATGAATGCAAAAAAAGATGTTGTTGAGGGTAAGGATTTCATTTTTTCACTTAATAAATCTCAAATTTTCCCAAATATATTCATGCAACTAATCTCTAGTGGCTATAAATCTGGAAATTTAGTAAAAATGTTCTACAAAGCATCAAATTTCTTAAAAAATGAAATAGATTCAAAAAGGTCTGTATTTTTATCACTTCTTGAGCCATTGGTTATAATTTTTATGGGAGGTTTTATAATGTTGATTGTTCTAGCTATACTAATCCCAATAATGCAGATGAATACACTTTCATTAGGATAGATTATGAAAAGATACAAAAAAGGATTTACGTTAATAGAGTTGATGGCTGTGTTAGTAATACTAGGGATTATAGGGACTATAGTTGTAGTTAATGTTGCTCCTGTTTTTCAAAGAGCCAATCTAGAAAAAATTAAAGCAGACTTGGCTCAAACAGAAAAGGCACTTGAAATGTATAAATTTAATGAACTTCAATATCCTACAACTTCTCAGGGCTTAGAGGCTCTTATTATTCCTAATAGTGATCTTAACAATCCTTATTTATTCCCAGAAGATGGCTATATTTCCAAGATACCTTTAGATCCATGGGGTCGAGAATATCTTTATGAATTCCCACCCAGGAAATCTAAAAAATTTGATTTATATACTTTAGGAGCTGATGGTATGGAGGGTGGAACTGGTGAGGATACAGACATCGGTAATTGGATGCAATAACATTAAAAAAGGCTTCACTTTAATTGAAATTCTTGTCGTTCTTGTTGTTATAAGTATTGCTTCTTCATTAATCTTTTTAAATTTTAGCTCGGTGGTTTCTATTTCAAAAAATCAATCGACTTTTAGCAAGTCTTTTAATTATTTATCTGAGGAGAGCATTATTACAGGTGATGTAATAGGCTGGCATGCTAATAATGAGAATCAGTTCTCTTATTTTCTAGATAATAAAAATCAAATTCTTTCAAAGATTGAAAATCCATTCTCAAGAAATTGGCAAAATCTTAGAAATTATAAAAAAACTTTTAGATCATCAGATGGATCAGAAATTGATTTTGAATTATACGATAGTGACATACCATTACTCGTATTTTATCCATCTGGGGAAAGTTCAGGAGGGTTTATAAGCATTTATTTTGAAGAGTATATTCAAAAAATTGAAATTAATTCAAATGGAAACATTACATCACAAATTATTAACTATTAAAGGTCAACGAGGTTTCAGCTTAATTGAGATAGTTGTGGCTTTAGTTATATTAAGTACATCAATACTTGTTTTATATAATTTAATTCTTTCTACAAGTCTTTCTATATTTAATTTGGATGATCATTATCATTCTAAGGAGGTAGCAAATAATCGAGTTGCCTTATTACATACAATTGAAAAGCCGTCATTAAGTGATACTCGCTCGGGTTTTATGAAAATGGGTGGTAAAGAGTGGCAATGGCAAGAAAGCTTTGAAGTTGGAGCTTCTAAAGAGCTTATAAAATATGAAATCTTAATTAAAGAAAAAGGCGCTAATCAATATTCATATAAATCTGAAGGGTTTTTGGTTAATGAGAAATAAAGGTTTTACAATTATAGAAGTATTGATATCGCTTGTTATTCTATCAATGATAGCAATCGTTTCATCTAATATTCTAAAATCATCATTAGACACAGAACAGGAGACTTCACATCAGCTCAATTCAATTAAAGAGCTTAATTTAGCATCAACTATTATTAGAAGAGATCTTAGACAAATAGTGAATGTTAATTCAAAAGATTTTTATGGTAATAATTTATATGGCAATTTTATCAGTCAAATTAATTCACAAAGCCTCATGTTTAATTCAAATATTAAATCCTTGTCTAATGAAGTTTCACCAATTAAAAAAATCAAATATGAATTAGACGATAGCACCCTCATTAGAAAACAGTATTTTTCATCTAATCCATATGATCAGGATGATTTCATTAAAATTGAATTAATAAAAAATATTGATAACTTGAGCTTTTCATTTTTTCATAAAAATTCATGGCATCAATCATGGCCAGTTAGTTTAAACACATCAAATAAAATTCCAATCTTAGTCAAAATTGAATTTACGAAGAAAAATAAAGAATATACTTGGATTGTTGACCCAAATATAACTTATGTATTATAGAAATAAAGGAGTTGTCTTAATATCGGTCCTAATGATAGTTTTATTACTTTCATCGGTAGCAGTCTTAATTGGAAATAATTATTTCGTCTCATTCAAAAGAGCTCAATACCAAGAATTCCAGAATATATCTATAAATATATTTAGAAACATTGAATCTCTAGCCTTAAGAAAAATAGATAATGAATTAAGATTTAATACCAAAGTTCATGCAAGCAATAATGCATTATTCATAAATGATTTTATTTTTGAATTGAATCAAGGAGTGGTAACAGGAAAAATATCCGATGCATCCAATTGTTTTAATATCAATGCTGTTGTTAAAAAAGTTAAAAATGATTTCAAGCCAAATGAAAAAAATATTGAGGTTTTTAAGAGATTGATGAATTTTAACGAGGTTGATCTTAATTTAGCAGATGAAGCCATAGATCAAATAATTGATTGGATTGATAAAGACTCTAATCCAAGAGCATATGGTCTTGAAGATTATTATTATTCAGGCCCTCTTAATAATCCAAAAGAATATACCGCCAGCAGGCTATTTTATTCCATTGCAGAGTTAAAAAGCTTACCTGCAATTAAAACTATAGGATGGGAATTTTTTAATAATAACTTTTGTGCCTTGCCTGATAATTCATTGGAAATTAATATCAATACATTAAAAATTAATGATAATCAGCTATTTGCATCAATGTTTCAAAATATGTCGTATACAGATGCACAATTTATTTTAGATAATATTCCTGAAGAGGGTTTTGCAGATATTAATGATTTAAAAAGAGCTTTTCCATCGTATGATTTTGATAGTGGAAATACATATATAAACTTTTCCTCTTCTAATTTTTCGTTACTGACAACATTTACTTATGAAAGATTTTATTCAGAGTCTACAAGTACAATATATTATGGTCCCAATAATAATAGCTATATTGTCTCAAGAATTTATAATGGCATTTAAATGAATTTTTATATAGCACATATCCTTGATTCTAGTTTAGATAAGATTAATTTATATAATGTAACTGACAAAAATAGCTCAAAAAAGATTCTTAATTCTATAAGTGATCTTGAAAAAATTAATGATGCTGAATCACTTCTTGTTCTTCTGCCGTCATCTGAGGTGACCTCATATGAATTCAAAAAAAATGAATCTTTATCAGAGCAGATCAATATTGCTAATTTCATATCAGATGTTGATACAAATTTTATAGATTCTGTATCAGACAATGAATATTTCTTAAATAATAATGCAGCTTATGTTGTTAATAAAAGCTTTTTAACCAACTTAAATCAATACCTAAGTAATCTAAGTTTTAAAGTTTNTGTGGCCCCTGAGCATCTCATTAACTCAGACAAAAGTTCAGATGTAATTTCTGAAATAGATAATAAGTTTATTTTCTCATATAAAAATAATAGTGGCTTTAGTGTAACTAAAGAAAATCTTAAGCAATATTTAGATATAGTTATTAATTACAACCCTGATTATGAGCCTAAAATATTTAGTTCTAATGAAGAACTAAAAAAAAGATTTAAATCTGATAATAAAAATTATGAGTTCAATTTCACTGATGTCAATAAAGATGTTGTTAGTTCATTGCCTAACTTTTTTAAAATTAACATGTCACTGGGTTTCATTATTAAAAAAATGAAATTTTCAAGCATGCAACTAGCAGCTACTGCATTAACATTATTATTTCTAATTGTTAGCCCAAATTATCTTATTCAGAAAAATATTCAAAATACTAAATCTTATAATCAGGCCATACTTAANATTTTTAATGCTATAAGTCCTGATATAAATAGGGTTGTAGCTCCCAAGAATCAAATAGATCAAATTTTAAAAAATACCACTGTAGAAAATCAAGCTACNATTGAATTGCCAAATCTTGATTTATTTTTTAAATACGGAGAAAAATATATTTCTGACATATCAATTGATGTTACGAATTCATCAGCAAAAGTAAAAATTAGTTCAATGCCTTCATTGCAATTTAATATTTTAAAAACAGGTGTCGAAAAATTAAATATCTCAATTTTAGATACTAGTTTAGAGATTAAAGATGGAAGTGTTAGCGGAGTCTTAACCTTGAGGTATCGAAATGTCTAATTTTTTTCAAAATCTTCAAGAAAGAGAAAAAAAATTACTCTTTTTATCTTTATTTNTTTTAATTTTGCTTTTCCTTTTTTTTGTTATTACAAATATGCATGAAAACTACTCAAGATCTACATTGAATTTAATAAAAGCAAAGTCTGATTANGAATATGTTTTTAATAAAGTTGATAATTTTCAAAAGTCGATAAATAAAAAGAACTTAAATAGAGATTCAATAAATACTATTATCATCAACAATAATCTTAGAAATTCTATTACTGAAATCGAATACAAGATTTCTGACACTTCAATTCTCATAAATTTTTCATCATCGAATATCAACGATGCAGTTTCTATTACTGAAAAAATTATTAATAATCATTCTAATCAAGTAAGTAGTATTAATTATCAAAACTTTAATTCAAAAATAAAAGCTGAATTAAAGTTTAATTAACTTCTAGANATCGTTATTTTTTTTGAATATAACTCATGAAAAGTTTTTACTGCGATTGAATCAGAAACNCCCCATTTTGTTGATTTGATGTTTTTAATCTTTAATANGTTTGATATTTCGGNATAAATTTTTAAGGCATGGTCAATAACATCAGCTCTATCTGAAGCTAAAGAGTATTTTTTAATTTTTTCTTTATTACTTAACTTTGCTAGCAATTGCGCATTACTAAGAAAATCATAAGTTTGCATTTTATTTTTATCATAGATTTTTAAAAATGATCTTATGCTGCCGCCTAAACCTANAAGCGTATCAANATCTGATTGTTTATTTAACCAAGNCCTAAGTCTTTTCCATTCAGATGAATTATTTTGTNCTAACATTCCTCTTACAGCTCCAAGTTGAAATGATTGAATNATATGTTGATCATCTCTATAAATATANATTTCAGTACTGCCTCCACCAACATCAACAAAAGCATTTATATTTTTTGATTGTGCCTTAGGATGGAACCTTATTAATTTAGCTTCTTCTAATCCAGATATTATTCTTATGGGATGTTCGATTTCATTTTCTACATATCTTCTAGCTTCCTCAGAGTTTTGAGTGTCTCTAAAGGCGCTTGTAGCAACTATTTCATACATTTTTATATCATTTTTTATAAAATTAATTTGATAGTCTTTTAGAGTTTTAATCAGTTCATTTAATTTTCTTTTACTGAGCGCGCCAGTTTTAAAAACATCCGCACCCAATCTAATTGGAGACCTAATGCCTTCGATAAACTCGATAGATGCTGGTGTAGTTCTAAAGATTTTAGATTTTATAGCGTTTGTGCCTATATCTATTGAAGCAATTTTCATTATGTATCATCGCTGTATTTTGTAATTATCATAAATTGCTCATAAGATAAGTTATCAAATTTTACACCTTCTATGGTTGCTGAATAATTTGATAAAGTCTCTGAGTATTTTGCCGGCTTTAGTATTTTTTTATTTTCATAGTCAGTTTTAATTAGTAAATATCTTAATGATGTTAATCTTCCAATCATCTTGTTATTAGAGTTTATAGATACCCAAGGTGATATCTCAGTACCAGTCTTATTAAACATCTGTTCTTTATAAAGAGTAAATGCATCCCATTTTGTAACGATTTTTTCATCATTTTTAGAAAGCTTCCAATACTTTAGTTGTGAATTTTTTCGTGCATTCATTCTTCTTTCTTGCTGATCTTTTGAAAGAGAGAAATAGAATTTAATTATTTCAACACCCGTATTTATGAGATTTTCTTCCCAATCATTAACTCTTTTCATGAAAGTTCTATATTGATGTTCTGAACAATAGCCCATTATTGGTTCTGTAATAGCTCTTGTATACCAAGATCTATCTAGGAAAGATATTTCACCTTTTTTTGGTAAAGCTTTTTCCCATCTCTGGAACCAATGAGACGATTCCCATTTAGTTGGAATCCCCAATTGAACATAGTTAAAATTTTTAGGTCTTAAGTACTCTGAAAAGAACTTAATTGCTGAGCTTTTTCCAGCTGTATCTCGACCCTCAAAAACAATGCATATTCTTCGATTATTTTTAATAACATCTTCTTGAAGTTTTAAAAGTTCTATTTGAAGCCTTCTTTTCTCAAGGGCATAAGCTTTTGCACTTAATTTTTTATATTCAGATTGATCTAATGATATTAAATGCATTTTAAAAATTCACTTAAACGTATATGTAATTTCACTTGTTTGTAACAATTTTATTGCCTAATAGCCACTAATAAACTTATAGGGTAAATCTTAATTATGGAAAATTTATTTATTGATCCTACGTTACTATTGATTATAGCGGCTTTTGCTGGCTTTTTCATGGCATTTGGAATTGGTGCAAATGATGTTGCTAATGCTATGGGAACATCTGTTGGTAGTAAGGCTATTACTTTTAAACAAGCTATTTTAATAGCAGCTGTTTTTGAATTTCTTGGAGCATACTTAGCTGGAGGTGAGGTTACTTCAACTATTAGAAAAGGTATTGTTGACCCTGATGTATGTTGGTAAAGAAAGTATTTTTATTATCGGTATGCTGTCAGCACTATGTGCTGCAGGTACATGGCTTTTAATTGCAAGTACTAAGGGTTGGCCTGTATCAACTACTCATTCAATTGTTGGTTCTATTGTGGGTTTTGTAATTATCTCTATGGGTTTCGAGGCTGTATCGTGGAATAAAGTTGGAACCATAGCGGCAAGCTGGGTTGTATCACCAGCAATCTCTGGAACAATGGCATTTTTATTATTCTTGAGTGCAAAAAAATTCATTTTAGATAGAAGGGATCCTTCTCAGGCAGCAGTATCACTTATACCAATCTATAGTTTTTTTGTAGCAGTAATAATTGGTCTTGTAACAGCTAGAAAAGGCTTAAAACATGTAGGCCTGCCTTTAACAGATAATGAAGTGCTTTTAGTGACCGTTTCTTTTGGAATAATTGTTGCGGTAATTTCTGCGATTCTTCTTAATCTTAATAAAGAGAAAATTAGAGAATATGGAGTTGAATCAGCTTTTGCTGTATTAATGATTGTTACAGCATCTGCTATGGCATTTGCCCATGGATCAAATGATGTTGCTAATGCTATTGGACCTATGTCTGCAATTATAAGCGTGGCATCTGAAGGTGCTATTGGTGCTAAATCTGCTGTTAGTCCTTGGGTATTATTAATTGGTGGTGTTGGTATTGTTTTTGGTCTGGCTATGTTGGGTGGCAGAGTTATAAAAACTGTAGGAAGTAAAATAACTCATTTAACACCAAGTCTTGGTTTTTCAGCTGAAATGGCAGCTGCATCTACAGTTGTTGCAGCAACTTATTTAGGGTTTCCAATTTCAACTACTCATACATTAGTTGGAGCTGTAATAGGTGTTGGTTTAGCAAAAGGTGTATCACATTTAGATCTAAGCTCTATTGGAAGAATCATCTTATCTTGGGTAGTGACTATTCCTGCTGGTGCTACATTAACAGTGCTATTTTATGTATTGTTAAGATTAGTACAGGCGTATAACATCTGATTTTAAATAACACAGTGCTGATAAAAAAACTCTTAGCAGAATTTATCGGCACTTGCTTTTTAGTTATGGTAGTCGTTGGCTCAGGCATCATGGCTGAAAATTTAACCTCAAATGAATTTAATATTCTTCTTGCCAATACTATTGTTACCGGAGCTGGCCTAACAGCTTTAATATGGATTTTTATNAACATTTCTGGAGCACATTTTAATCCTGCTGTAAGTTTAGTTATGTTTCTAAACAAGGAATTAAAATTTGATCATTTAGCTTATTTTATTTTTTTTCAATGTCTTGGTGGGTTTTTTGGAACTGTGCTAGCAAACCTGATGTTTAATCTTGATCCTATNAGCATATCCTCTAACGTAAGAAGCGGTTCAAATATTTATTTAAGTGAATTTATTGCAACCTTTGGTTTGATTCTTACAATTTTGGGAAGTAGGCGTCTATCAAAGAAAATAGTTGCGCCCTCAGTTGGTCTATATATAACTGCTGGTTACTGGTTTACATCCTCAACATCATTTGCAAATCCATCGGTTACACTTGCAAGAGGTTTTACAGATACTTTTACAGGAATAAATCCAGAATATATTCTCCCATTTATTTGTTTTCAAATTATCGGAGCTATAACTGCATTAGTTTTAATGAATTATATGCAAAAGGATTGAACTCAATTTATGAGCTTTGATTAACCCAATTTAGCATATAGGCATGACCAGCTCTGTGCGCCTCAATTTTTCCAGTTTCATTAAGAGCATTACTTTCTTTTACATTTAATGAAAATATAGAAATAATGATTTGNGTTAAAACTCTATAAATTCCATCTTTGTTGTACATTCCAGGTAATTNAATATTTGACTCAACGAAAGANTGAATATTNGNTGANAGTTTATTAATNACNGATGCATGNACNGGAGGNGTAACTGTATTTTGAAGAATAATTAATTGCGATGCNTCATTTTCATGAAAGTAGTCATAAAGAATCTCCACGCATCTTANTATTACAACTGAAAGCTGGTCTGTATTGATATTGTGTGATTTTTCTTTAAAAAAATTTGCGCAGTTATGTAAATATTCCTCAATNAGTGTTTCTTTTAAAGAATCAGCAGTGGGAAAAAATTTATAAGTAGAAGTTCTTTTTAANCCAGAAAATTTTGAAATATTGGCAATTGTTAAAGCATCAAGACCTTCATCTAATAGAATTTGTTCAGCTGTTTCAAGAATAGTTTTAATTCTTTGCTTACTTCTCTCTTGTTTTGGTTTAAGCATTAGCTAATATCGACATATGTTTATAAATACAAATATTACTTTATATTCAATGAATTTAAAACTTGCTTAAAAGATACAAACTTAAAGTTTTGTTTATTTACTTTATTTTTTTCTGAATTGTTTCCATCTTGGACGACCATTAATCCTAGGGGATATTTAGGACCTAGATTTAAATGAGTTACATCAACCCCGTCAGTATCAGTTACTTCGTCAATATCACCATTATTTTTAATTGAAAAACTATCTATATAATCATATGGATACTTTCTATCATATAGATTAAATTTGCTATCACCTTGTGAGGATAAGATTAAATAACCCTCATGACTTGATGTTTTATATATTGTTACTCCCTCAGGATCTCCGACAATATTGCCATCTCTTGTATCTATAACAGTGACGTCAGACATATTTAAATCCTTGGTAATTTTATATGCTCTGAGAATACCTCTATCTTGTTCCTCTGATATGAATAGCGTTTGATTTTCATCATCATAGACACATCCCTCTGATTGGGCTGCATTAGCGTTTTTAAATTCGTGAATTAAAGATAATGAACTATTTTTAAAGCCCCATATTTGAACTTTAGATCCCATATCTTCAGTGATGAACGCTATGTCACCGAAATATGGATGATATCCAGCACAAACTCCATAAACTATCATATTAGCATCACCAGAATATGATGAATTAGTTGGTATATTTAATGCTAATGCTTTTATTTGAGCATTAAGATCTTTGTTATTTAATACCCATAAATCTAATGTGTTATTAGATCTATTTGAACCATAAAAGAGTGTAGTATTCTTTTCATCATAAGAGGCTGGCCTTAGATCAATATTATTTATGTTTCCAGCATTTATAAAAGTTAATTTTTCTGCATTTAGATTGTATGCATATATGCCATTATATTTATCAGTACCGAATATAATTGAATTATTAAGATCTAAAGTATTAACCCATATTGCTGGATCATCAGCATCACCATTAACGGGAACTTGTGGTGTTTCAGCATTAGGAAGTATTTCAAAGGCATTTATGTTGAGTGTTAATGTAATTAATAAAAAGTATTTATATTTTTTTGCAATATTCATAAATCAAAAAAGAAATTATTTTACATGATAATTATTACTCATAATGAGATTAACTTCTAAGCTCTTTGTAACAAATTTATACTTTAGTTACATNTATGTGTCATCAAAGTTATTTCTCTGTAAATACTTAATTCATGAAGGAACAACTTAAAATTTTTATGATTTAATGCATTCATATTTTAATTAAACATTTTTATATTATGAAAAACTTAAATATTTTTAACATTAAATTTCTTTTAATAGTCCCTGTTATTTTTTCAGTACAGTCGCAATCATCAACTGATTTTTATGGAAAAATAAATATGAGTTTAGCTCAAATTGATGATGGCGTAGATAAAGAAACTGATACATTAAATAATGCATCTAGAATTGGATTTAAATCTAAATTTAAATTATCAGAAAATCTTAATTTTTTAATTCAGGTTGAAAATGAAATTGATCCTACAGACGGTAAAGCTGATGGAGATAAGGTATTTAAACAAAGAAATACATTTATTGGTCTATCAGGTAATTTTGGTAAGTTGTTTGTTGGAACTCATGACACAGCTTTTAAAAAGGGTCAATTAAAAGTAGATCTTTTTAATGATACTCAATCCGATATCAAAAATATCTTACGAGGTGAGAATCGAATGCAAGATATAGTTGGCTATGAGTCACCTGAAATCATTAAGGGCGTTAAGGTTGTACTAAATAATATAAAGACTTTTGATAAAAATTATCAATCTTACTCCATCATATACTCAAATGATGCATTAAAAGCCTCATATAGTATTGATACTGGCTTGAAAGGATATGATGGAAAGAGATTAACAGGTTCATACACCTTTAATAAAACTACTCTAGGTGCCATATACCAAGATTCAGAAAAAACTGAAACTTTAAAAAAAGAATCAGGTTACGTTTATAGTGTTAAGCATAAAATATCAAAAAAAGGCTCTTTATTATTTCAAGTTGCAAAATCAGATATGAAGGTTGTTGGGGGAAAACAAACCAGTTNTGGATACAACCATCAAGTCAGAAAAAATCTTAAAATATTTACTGCGCTTTCATTTTTATCTGAGGATAACGAAGAAGATAAAGATTGGTTAACNGCAGGTTTTGAATATAAGTTTTAATCTAGATTAAGTTTATCAATAAATAAGTTTATATCTTTTGAAAGCTGCAATGGTTTCTCCATTGCAGCGAAATGGCCACCGTCATATTCATTCCATTGAACCACGTTGTAAATTTTTTCTGCCCAAACTCTTGGCGGTAAGGCAAAATCTCTATTAAAAATTGCTCCTGCCATTGGTTGCTTAATCGAATTAAAAGAAAAACCAAAATCACCATTTTCTTTATAAAGTCTTGCAGAGGAGGTGATAGATTCAGTGAACCAATAGAGAGAAATAATNCTTAGAAGCTCATCATTGGAAATAACTAAGTTAGTTTCATTGCCGTCAAACCAACCAAAGAATTTTTCAGATATCCAAGCTGCNAGACCAATAGGTGAGTCATTGAGACCATATCCTAAAGTTTGAGGTTTTGTTTTTTGGATTTCAAAATAGCCATATCCTTCANCTTTATATTTCTCAAGNTGTCCAAGCAACTTTAGTTCTTTTTNTGTAACACCTTCCATAGGATTTTCACTTTTTGGGGGAAAAGCAATAACCAGATTTAAATGGATACCAATACAATTGTTAGGAAATAATTCTGCCATCCACTTACTTACAGTTGCTCCCCAATCACCGCCTTGGACAACATATTTTTTGTATCCTAATGCCATAATAAGTTCATGTTGAATTTCTGCCATCTTTTTTGAGTTCATCCCAAGCTCTTTTGGTTTATCAGAAAAACCAAATCCAGGAAGTGAAGGGCATATAATATCTATAGGTCTATTAGATTGCTCCTGAATAATAGGAATTATCTTAATAAATTCTTGGACACTTCCAGGCCATCCATGCGTCATAACTAAAGGTATTGCATTCTTTTCATTAGATTTTGCATGTAGGAAATGAACATCAAGCCCTGTTTTACTTGTAAATTTGAAACTGCCAATAT
>JGI26064J46334_1000207_pt1 | contig 12597 bp, 10 predicted proteins | sample MarorgKNORR_S2LV_FD_46334 | JGI IMG/M metagenome (IMG submission 46334) | reverse complement strand
ATATTAGTTCCCATTTCAATGAAGAATCTAAGTAGAGGATCTATTTTCTCAAAGTCTTTCGTATCTATTAAATGTTGCTGTCTTCTCGCGCAAGCACACGCCCAAAATATCATCCAATCATCAACAGGATTTTCGTTCCATATAGTTTCTTTTTCTATTATTTCAATACCTGCCTCCGCAAGAGAATTTATGGCCTTTTCACATTTCGATAAAATTTCTTTATCTACNGTTGAAAAGCCCATCGTAGGAGACCATATTGCAGTTTTCGGTGCATCANTGAGTAATTCTCCTGACCAATTNAGGTTATCTGATTCTAAAGAAAAAATATCTGTTGGATCTGGTCCTACCGTTGCGTCTAAAGCTAAAGNATTATCTTGAGTAGTATTAGCCATAGGGCCTTTTACAGTTAATAATCCTGATCCAGGAGGTGTTTTTCCTCCTATAGGAATTCTACCTTGAGAGGTTTTTAAACCTGANAATCCACCTAATGCAGCAGGTATCCTTATGGAACCACCTCCATCAGATCCTGTTCCAAGAGGTATCATGCCTGATGCCAATGCTGCNGAAGTTCCACCAGAAGAACCACCTGCAGAATATTTAAGATTCCAAGGATTTTTTGTGCTCCCAAAAGGTACATTGTCTGTNTTTCCTTTATGACCAAACTCAGGNGTATTAGTTTTACCAAGAATTACACANCCTTGGTCTCTCATTCTTTTAACTAGAANTGAGTCTTCATTCGCTGGAGCGTCATTAATATGCAATTCTGAACCGAAACTGGTTATAAATCCTTTTGCATCTTCTAGATCTTTTACTCCGATGGGAATTCCGGCAAGTATTCCAACCTCTTCACCTTTTATAATTGCAGAATCAATTTGTTCTGCTTGNAAAAGAGCATCCTCAGGATTTACGGAGCAAAAAGCATTTATCTCACCATCGAACTTATCAATATTATCTAAAGCTGATTGCGTTAACTCCTTAGCAGATATTTTCTTTCCTTGAACATTGCTGACTAACTCTTTCAATGAATAATCTCTAAAGTCCATAGTATTCTCTCCAGTATTTGAAATGATGTTATCATTTTTTTAATACTTAAATTTTAAATTAATTATGAACTTCGAACACACGAAAAAAACTAAAGAACTTATAGGGCTAGTCTCAAACTTTATCGATCAAAAAATAAGACCTCGAGAGGCAGAATATGTTCAGTCAATGAATTCTTTTAGAGAGTCAGGTAATCCATGGCAAGTTCCAGAAGTATTATATGAACTCAAGAGTGATGCACGAGCAGAGGGTTTGTGGAATTTTTCCTTAACAGGCAATGAAGGTTATGGGCTTACCAATCTTGAATTTGCACCTCTTGCTGAGATGATGGGAGTTGGGTGGACTTCTGAAGTGTTTAATTCGTCCGCACCAGATGCTGGAAATATGGAAGTTTTAGATAAGTACGGCAGTAGTTATCAGAAAGAAAAATGGCTAAAGCCTTTATTGGATGGTCAGATTCGATCAGCGTTTGCCATGACTGAGCCAAATGTGGCCTCTTCAGATGCAACGAACATTGCTAGCACTATATCTAAAGATGGTGATGATTATGTGATCAATGGAGAAAAATGGTGGACTTCTGGGTATGGCAGGCCTGATTGTGAATTTATGATTTTTATGGGAGTTTCAAATCCTGATGCTCCTAAGCATCAAAGACAATCTCAGATAATTATTCCAAAAGATACTCCAGGTATCACTTTGCAGAGAATGTTAACTGTTTACGGTTCAGATCATGCACCTAATGGTCATGCCCATTTAAAATTTGATAATGTGAGGATACCAAAAGAAAATATTATTTTAGGTGAGGGAAGAGGTTTCGAAATTGCTCAAGGCCGTCTCGGCCCTGGCCGTATTCATCATTGCATGAAAATAATTGGTGCTGCTGAACTTGCCTTAGAACTCCTTTGTAAAAGAGCCTCAACACGCAAAGCCTTCGGTAAGGCAATTGCAGAGTTAGGTGGTAACTTTGATGTCATAGCTAAATGCCGCAATGAAATTGAGATGTGTAGATTATTAACACTCAAAGCAGCATACATGATGGACACTTTAGGTAATAAGCAAGCTAAAAGCGAAATAGCACAACCGAAAGTTGAAGTTCCATCAATGGCAGTTAGGGTAATTGAAAGGGCAGTACAAATTCATGGAGGAGCTGGAGTCTCTCAAGATACACCTTTAGCGAGTCTTTACAGTTCAATTAGATATCTGCGCATAGGTGATGGGCCGGATGAGGTACACATGAGGACAATAGCTAAAGAGGAACTCAAAAAGTACTTGGATTCAGCTTAGTTTTACTTCTTCTGATTTAGGATATCCGCTATTGTCTTTTTCTTTGATTTTATAGATAGCATTTTCTTAGCAAATCCCATTTCTTTGTCTGCATTTATTTTATTCAATTTATATTGCTCTGAGTCCTGAGTTGCAATAATGATCCTTCCTGAGTCAGTATCTAAGCGAATGCTATCCGATTTAAACACTTTATTTTTTTTTGATATAACGACAGCCTCAACATCATTATTAAGGTCTTCAGGATGACATCCTTCAATTAAATTTTTAAGTTCTTTAAGTTTCATAAAATTATTAAAGGAGAGAGCAGAGATTTGTAATTTTATTTAAAATCTTCTGCAAGACTTTTCACTGTAGATAATGCTATTTCTTTAGTTTTAATATTATATTTTGGATGATTAACGCCGGCGTACATCATTTCTGTACGCTTAAAATCTTCTATCATCTGTTTGCTTAATCTAAAAAATATTTCTTCCTTGATTGAGTCATTGCTCCTTTTTGTATCTCCATATATTCTTTTATTTTCACCAATCTGAATCCATATCTTATCAAGCAAATCCCATATTTCTGGAAAATCAGAATTTTTATCATCTTGATTTTTAACGGTTTCTACTATTCCAATGAGGTCAGATTGCTCTTCTAATATTGCACTTTCTTTAAAAAGAAGTGAAATTTTTGAGCCTATTGATATAGACCTCACATCACAATTTTCAAGAGAACTCGACATTCTTAATAACAGCTAATTTATGAATTAATCTGAAAGGTTTATGTATTTTATATTCTTTTTTATGAGAAGACTATTTGTAGATAAGTTTCTGGTTAAGTTTATAAGGCTTTGCTAAAATTAAACCATTGCAAAGGGGTGGCTTCGGCCTGAGATCATTGAAACTCTTTGAACCTGATCCATACAATAATGGCGGAGGAATTGCATGCTAAAACGTATATTTTTATTTTTTTCAGTTTTCTTTATTCTCTTTCCTGCTCATACTGAAGCAATTGATGAGATTGTCGTAAGTGGTGATTGGCGGGACACCAATTTAAGTGAAGTTGATAGCAGTCTCATTCTTATTAATGATGAAGCTATCCAAAAAAAGCAATATAAGCATTTTGAGGATATCACTTACTTAATTCCAAATCTTAATTTTGCTGCTAGTGATTCAAGACCGAGATATTTTCAGATCAGAGGAATTGGAGAACGCTCTGGCTATGAAGGAACCCCGAATTCTTCAGTAGGATTCTTGATTGATGATATAGATTTTTCAGGTCAAGCAGGCATAGCTTCTATATACGATATTGACCAAGTAGAAGTTTATAGAGGTCCACAAGGTTCTAGAATGGGAGCTAGTGCACTTGCAGGAATGATATATATTAAAACTAAGGACCCTCAGGACTTGTTTGAAGCAAACGGAGAAATAACCCTAGGTAACTATGGAAGAAATGACTTGAGTGCGTCAATTAATCTTCCTTTCACAAAAGGCTTAAAATCTAGATTGAGTATAAGGAAAGAAGATTTTGATGGGTTCAGAAAAAATTTATTTCTAAATAGAGATGACACTTCTAGAAAAGATGAGCAGTCTCTTAGGTTTAAGACTAATTGGTTGATTAGTGATGCTACCTCTTTTGATCTAGTCTATTTTGATAACAATTTCGATGATCCAGCAGATATATGGACCATTGATGGCTCATTAAATACTCTTTCAGATAGACCGGGAATGGATTCTCAAGATTCAAGAGCACTAGGCGTAAATCTAGAGTTTATGAATAGGCTAAATACTCTCGAGGTTTTATATTCTGAAACGGATACAGATGTAATTTTCAGTTACGATGCTGACTGGGGCAATACGCTGTCTCACTTTCCTTACGTTTATGATTATTTTTCTGAAACTCTCAGAAAAAGAGAAACATCCAATTTTGAAATTAGGCTTTTGTCTAACGAGTCTGGAACAACTTTTGCAGATCAAATCCAATGGATAATTGGAATTTCATATTATGAAATTGATGAATCCAATAATAGAAGAGATGATGGAGCTTATGGAGATCCAAACGATGGTTTTGGAACTTTCTATAGTGAATCGTTTTTCTCGAGTGATTACTCTTCAGAGAGTAAATCTATTTTTGGAAACTTAGATTACTTTATGAGTGAAAATTTAAAGTTAACTTTAGGGTTTAGATGGGAGGATTGGCAAGCAGATTATATAGACTCAAATAAAGAATCTTTCACGCCGGATGATTCAATGAATGGAGGAAAAATATCCCTCATTAATTCTTTAGAAAATGATCTTAAATATTACGTAAGTGTTGCAAAGGGATATAAGCAGGGTGGTTTTAATTTAGGAACTGGGGTAAGTGGCTCTTCATTAGTACAAGCAATATCGTATTCACCCGAATACCTAACTAATTACGAGCTTGGAATAAATAAATACTTTGTCTCTTCACAAACATTTCTTGATTTAGTATTTTTTTATTCAGACAGAAGAGATCAACAAGTACTGTCATCAACTCAAGTTGACCCACAAGATCCTAATACATTCTTATTTTTGACTAAAAATGCAGCTGAAGGTTTAAATTATGGAGCCGAGCTAAGTCTAGATTCTGAAATTTCAGATACAGTCAATATGTTCCTTAACTTAGGAATACTCGAAACCGAAATAAGAAAATATCAATCAAGATCAGATCTCGAGGGAAGGGAGCAAGCCCACGCACCTGACTATAGTTTTTCTGCAGGATTAAGTTGGGAAATATCAAATAATCTGGAATTTTTATTGGACTTAAATGGCAAAAGTGACTTTTATTATTCAGATTCTCATGACAATACTTCCGATGATTACATCCTTACAAATATAAATATGATTTATACGAAAGATAAAATAAATTTAAACTTCTGGGTCCGAAATATTTTTGATGAATATTATTCTTTAAGAGGATTTTATTTCGGTAATGAACCTCCTAATTTTGAAGATACTTTGTATGAACGCCATGGAGACCCACGTACTTATGGTTTAACATTTCGATATGACTTTTAGTTAACGTCAATGGAGATTCTTGCGGTATCTCTAGCAATTATTTATCTTTTACTTGCGGTTAAGCAGAATATTCTATGCTGGCTTGCGGCTATCTTAAGTTCATCGCTTTACTTCTTCATAATGTTCTCAGCAGGACTTTATATGGAAGCATTTTTACAAATTTTTTATATTTTGATGGCTTTATATGGATGGTCGCAGTGGCGAGTAAAAGAAACTGAATTACCTGTAACAAATTGGAATTCTACTAATCATCTAAAATCATTGTTGCTGATCCTTGTTTTGACAATTTTTTCTGGTTATCTATTATCCAAATATACCTCCGCATCTCTTCCATATTTTGATGCATTTACTACCTGGGGAGCTGTTGTAGCTACATACATGGTAGCTAAAAAATTACTTGAAAACTGGATTTATTGGTTTGTAATTGATTTTGTATCAGTATTTCTATTTATCTCAAGAGAGCTATACATGACGGCTTTTCTTTTTACTGGTTATTTAATAATAATAGTATTTGGTTACCTTGCCTGGAAAAGATCTATGCTTCAAACAAAAAGGGGTTAATATAAATTAACCCCTTTTCATATTTTGCTTTAGTTAAAATAAATCAGCATTCATAACTTTGTTCCATGCAGAAATAAAGTCAGCAACAAATTTATCTTTATTGTCATCTGTTGCATATACTTCCACAAGAGCTCTAAGTTGAGAATTAGACCCAAAAACAAGGTCTGCTCTGGAGGCAGTTCTGGCCTTTTCTCCAGTTACTCTGTCAAATGCCTCATAAGAATTACCGGTACCGTTTGGTTTCCACTGGACCCTCATATCAAGGAGAGTTTTGAAGTAGTCATTTGATAGCTCATCTATATTCTCTGATATCAAGCCATAATCACTACCTGTAATACCCAATGATCTCATGCCACCAATTAGAACAGTCATTTCAGGAGCTGTGAGCCCTAAAAGTTGTGATTTATCGAGCATTATTTCTTCAGCACTTACAGAGAGGCCTGATCTATGATAATTTCTGAAAGCACAAGAAAGTGGTTCAAAATATTCGAAAGACTCTGGATCTGTCTGATCTTCGGTTGCGTCACCTCTACCTGGTGTGAAAGGCACTTCAACCCCGGCTGATTTCTCAATTCCTATATTTCCAGCAAGGACAATAACGTCGGCAACAGATGCACCAGTTTCTTCTGCTATGCTGTCATAAATGGCTAGTACTTTAGAGAGTTGTTCAGGCTTATTTGCTTCCCAATCTTTTTGAGGTGCTAAACGGATTCTAGCGCCATTTGCTCCACCTCGCATATCAGAACCTCTATAAGTCGAAGCACTTGCCCATGCCGTCTCAATCATTTCTTGTAAAGACAGACCTGAGGCCTCAAGCTTGCTTTTTACCTCAGAGACATCGTAATTAGCATTACCTTCAGGAATAGGGTCCTGCCATATTAAATCTTCTTCAGGACTTTCAGGACCCATATAATTAGATCTCGGACCCATGTCTCTATGAAGCAGTTTGAACCAAGCCTTAGCAAAAGCGTCAGCGAACTCCTCAGGATTATTCAGGAAACCTTCAGATATTTTCTTATAACTTGGATCAGTTTTAAGTGCTATATCAGTAGTTGCCATAATGGTAGGTACTTTTTTGCTCGGATCATGGGCATCAGGAGCCATATCTTCCTCAGCCTGATCTTTTGCATACCATTGATGTGCACCAGCAGGACTTTTACCTAGTTCCCATTCATACTTGAATAACAACTCAAAGTAGCCGTTATCCCATTGGATAGGGTTAGTAGTCCAAGCACCTTCTAAGCCGCTCGTTATGGCATCTTGTCCAAGTCCGGTTCCGTGTCCATTGGTCCAACCAAGTCCCATTTGCTCAATAGGAGCACCTTCAGGCTCTGACTCAACTAATTCTGCATCACCAGCTCCATGGCATTTACCAAAAGTATGTCCTCCAGCAATCAGTGCAACGGTTTCGTAATCATTCATTGCCATTCTTCCAAAAGTTGTGCGTATATCATGAGCACTGGCCATAGGGTCTGGGTTAGCATCTGGTCCTTGNGGATTCACATAGATTAACCCCATTTGAACTGCNGCGAGAGGATTGTCNAGTTCCCTTTCTCCCTTGTATCGAGTATTTTCTAACCATTGCTCTTCTACACCCCATAATATATCTTCTTCAGGTGACCAGATATCTGGCCTTCCACCGCTGAATCCATAGGTTTTTCCGCCCATTGATTCGATAGCTACATTACCTGCAAGAATTAGCAAATCAGCCCAACTTATTTTATTACCGTATTTTTCTTTAACAGGCCAAAGTAAACGCCTTGCTTTATCTAGATTTCCGTTGTCAGGCCAACTATTCAGTGGTGCAAATCTTTGTGCACCAGTGCCACCACCGCCTCTTCCATCTGTAGAACGATATGTTCCGGCAGCATGCCAAGTTAATCTTATGAAGAATGGACCATAATGACCATAATCAGCCGGCCACCACTCTTGCGAATCTGTCATAAGGTCTAACAGATCCTGTTTGAGAGCATAATAATCAAGTTTTTCGAATTCAGATTTGTAGTCAAAATCTTCACCCATAGGGTTAGATTTCTTATCGTGCTGATGAAGAATGCTCAAATTCAGCTGATCAGGCCACCAATCTTTGTTTGAAGTTCCGCTCGTAGTATTTTTAGTCATTGAGCCGTGCATGACTGGACATTTTTCAATATCGGTTTCAGTATTATCCATAGTGATTTTTTGTAGTTAACTAATAGATTGATAATTTACTATTTTTTTTAGTTTTGATAAATATATATTTTTCTACTAAATAATTCGATAAAATCGAATATTCAATGATTACACTTAAACAAATTAACTATGCTTTAGCTGTAGCAGATACACTTCATTTTAAGCGTGCCGCAGACAAGTGTTTCGTATCTCCCTCAACACTTAGTAATGCAATAACGGAAATGGAAACTCAACTCGGAATTCAGGTTTTTGAAAGAGATAACAAAAAGGTAATACTCACCGAATTAGGTTCTTTAGTTATCGATAAAGCCAAAGTTATCAAGACTGAAATTGATGGTATCAATAAAATTAGCCAGCTAAATTCAGAGCCTCTCTCAAATAAAATATCTCTAGGAATAATCCCTACCATTGGCCCTTTTCTATTGCCTATTTTGCTGCCTAAATTAAAGTCGGATTATCCAAATTTGAATCTTAATATAGTTGAGGCTCAAACTGATGTATTACTTAATAAGATATCATCAGGAGAAATTGAATTAGCAATAATGGCCCTACCTTTCAATACCAATGGCTTCAATGTAAATAAGTTTTGGACGGAAGATTTTTATTGGATTAGTAGAAAAAATGATCCAAGATCAAAAAAACCTTCCATAAAAGCAAAAGAGATAGATTTAGATGAGTTAATTATGTTGGAAGAGGGAAATTGTTTAAAAGATCACATCTTGGATGCATGTAAAATAAAGAATACTTCAAAAATCACTTTCAATGCATCGACTTTAAGCACCTCCATAGAATTAGTAAAAGGAGATATAGGGACAACCTTCGTGCCTGAAATGGCCGTAAACCAATTATTGATTGCTAATCCTGAACTGAAAGAAACCAAATTAGATGAAAAAGGTCCACACAGAGAAATAGCTTTAATATCAAGAAATAATTATGCAGGTGATAGAGATATCAAAAGTCTGATAGATTTATTTACTGAACAATTAAATAGTAACCAAAAAATCAAAGTAGGGTGAAAACACTTCTTATCACTTTAAAAGCTTTATGAGTTAATCTGGTTTATATGAGAGAATATAACAAATGGAGTAAATTATGGCAAAAGCTTTATATCCCGGTACGTTCGATCCAATAACACTTGGTCATATAGATATCATTGATAGGGCATTGCATCTATTTGATGAGGTTACAGTGGCAATTGCAACTAGTGCTGCAAAAAAACCCATTTTTACTCTCGAAGAGAGAATTGAACACATCGATAACATATTTGAAGGAAATAAAAAGGTAAAGGCAATAGGATTTACTGGCCTTGTGGTAGATCTTGCAAAAGAACAGGAATCTAATATTCTTATTAGAGGTCTAAGAGCCGTATCTGATTTTGAATACGAATTTCAACTGGCAAATATGAATAGAGCAATGTCTCCAGATTTAGAGAGCGTATTCTTGACTCCCAAAGCAAAATTTTCATTTCTTTCTTCTACCTTGGTCAGAGAAATAGCCTCCATGGGTGGAAAAATTGACTCATTCGTTGATCCTATCGTAATGAGAGCTTTACAAGAAAAATTTAAAAAATAGATTGGCATTTAGGGCAATAGGCACTGGCTCTTTGTCCAATTCTTTTCCCTTTAATAATTGAAAAACATTCATAACACTCTTCTCCTTCCCTGCCATAAACCCTTAGACTTTGTTTGAAATAGCCTGGTTTATTATCTCCACTAACAAAGTCACGCAATGTAGTTCCTCCTTCCTCAATTGATTTTCTAAGAATATGAACAATTTCTTTGGCGAGTAAATCATATTTTTTCCTTGGTACCTTACCTGCCATGCATGAAGGCCTAATTCCAGCTGCGAATAAAGCTTCACTTGCGTAGATGTTTCCAACTCCAACTACAACTTTAGAATTCATTATAAAATTCTTAATAGGAACTTTTCTTTTTCTAGATTTATAAAAGAGATAATCGCCACTAAAGCTATTACCAAGTGGCTCTGGACCTAAGTTTTTTAAAAGAAAATGCGTTTCGATATCCTTAGACCATAAAAAACAACCAAATCTTCTAGGATCGCAGTATCTCAAAATGGTCCCATCTTCAAAACAAATGTCGATATGATCATGTTTTTTGAGATTCTCTTTTCTGGCTATCCTGAGACTTCCGGACATTCCTAAATGAATGATTAGATTTTCATTTGAACTCTTAAGTAAAAGATATTTTCCTCTTCTTTTTATGCTTTCAATTTTTTTCTTTTCTAATTTTCTTTTGATCAAAGATTTAGGTACAGGCCATCTCAATGAGGGTTGACGAATTATCACCGATCTTATTGTCTTATTGATTATGTGAGGTTCAATCCCTCTTAAGGTTGTTTCAACTTCAGGTAATTCAGGCACTTGCGTTCAAGCTAATTTTTCTGAGTTTGTGAATCAGTTATTTCTTCAATCACTCTTATTAGTGCTTCAGCTATCTCATTTGGAACCTCTTCTTGAAGAAAATGACCAGCAGTAGTTTTTGTAAGTCGTGCATTTGGAAAGTTTTGTTGCATTATGGGAAGTGCTCTTCCTAGAATTGGATCATTTTCACCCCAAACTATTTCGGCAGGAATTTCTAATGTTTTAACATATTCTTCTACTCGCCGCATCGAAGGAGTACTCGGATGATTAGGTCCGTCGGGCACCATTCTCATCATTGCAAGTGGCGCCTTGGAATTTCCACTTTCATAAACAGGTCTTCCATAAAGTTCAGCAACTTCTGAGGTCCATGAATCAGGATTTCCTTGAACACTTTTCAATCTCTCGAATATCGAAAAGATCACCTCTAGCAAAAGTTCACCAAATACTGGAGTTTTGACTAATGCATGAGCCGGAGACAGATCAGCATTTACTTTAGGAGCATTAAACCCCGTATTGAGTAAAACAGCTCCTTTAAGTAATCCAGGAGAAAGAGATAATGCACCCATACCGATGGGTCCTCCCCAATCTTGTCCTGCATATACTAATTCTTTAAGTTCAAGCTCCTTCAAGACCTTATTTATCCAGTAAATATGATTTTCTGCAGTGTGTTCACTAGCCGGTATTTTTGAAGAGAATCCTAACCCCAGACTGGTCGGCATAATAACCCTTACTTTATTCAGAGGTAATTTTTCTACTACTTTTCTATATAAAAACCCTGAAGTAGGGTTACCATGCATTAAAAAAACAGGGAACCCTTCTCCTGCCTCTATTACATGAACCTTCAAGCCTTGCTCGACTTCTATAAAGTAACTTTTATAGTTCGAATCAACCATATTTGAAGCATAAATTGGTAGAGGAAAAGCCTCATAAGTTCCAGAATCTAAAATTACTTGGCCATCACCAATTGGAGTAACTACATATCCATCACGAGTTACAAAGAAACTAAGGATAATTAAGGTAAAAGCTATGAGAACGAGAATTCTTAGAAAAGTTTTCATAGAATCATCAGTTCATTTGATTACTTATTTTTATGAGGTCATCAGGGCTTAGTGTTCCGACAGAAGCCTTCAGTCTCAGCATAGAAATAATGTAATTATATCTTGAGCTAGCGTAATCTCTTTGAGCTTGAAAGACTCTTTTTTGAGCATCCAGCAGATCTACGGTATTTCTTGTACCAACCTCATAGCCCACTTGCGTAGCTTCAAGAGCAGATTCTGCAGACGCGAGGGCTTGCTTTCTAGCAGTGACATTAGCTACTTGTGTTTGCACGCCAAAGTGATTGGACCTTACATCTCTGATCGTTGATCTTTCAGAATAAATGGCTTGTTCTTTAGATCGATCATAATTAGCGTAAGCTTGTCTTCTTGCTGAGCTAATGGCTCCTCCGGCAAACAATGGTAAGTTAAACTGAATAGAATATTGCCTAGTGTCTTGTTCAACTCCAAATAATGGATTTTGAATAAAGCCACCGAATTTACCCTGTTTTGTTGTACTTGTTGAAATTCTTCCAACTAGGTCTATTTGGGGAAGATGATTAGAAGCAGAAGCTCTAGCTGTTGCTTGTGCGGCGTCTCTTTGAAGTTTAGCAGCTTTGAGTTGATAATTATTTTTTATACCTAAAGATACCCAACTCTCTCGATCCAATGGGTCGGGCAAAGATATTTCAAATTCGTCTATTAATGGAGAAAGCAGGCTTATATCTCTGCCGACTATTGAAGTTAGAGTTTCTTTTGCTGTATCTAGTTGCGATTCTTGAGCAATTCTCGATACGACCGTTAAGTCGAAAGCTGCCTGGGTTTCTTGAACTTCTGTAATTGCTGCCAGACCAACATCAAATCTCTTTTTAGCTAAATCTCTCTGTCTACCTATTGCTTTTTCTTCTGCTTTGGCAGCATTTAAGCTATCAATTGAGTTTAGAACATTGAAGTAAGCTGAAGCTACCCTGATCATAGTTTCTTGTTGTTGGTAAGCAAATTCTGCAGCTGCTGCTTCAGACAAGGCAGTACCTCTTTCAAATTGAAACCATTTATCTAATCTAAAAATTGGTTGATTCAAATTAGCAAAGTAAGCATTAGAGTT
>JGI26064J46334_1000202_pt1 | contig 12716 bp, 14 predicted proteins | sample MarorgKNORR_S2LV_FD_46334 | JGI IMG/M metagenome (IMG submission 46334) | reverse complement strand
CAATTAAGAAAGGAGGATCTTGAAGGTAAATTACTAAACATGGTTGGTTTTCAAACTAATCTCAAATGGTCAGAGCAAAAAAGAATATTTAGGATGATACCNGGCCTAGAAAAAGCTGAGTTTGTACGTTTTGGAGTAATGCATAGAAATACATTTTTAGAATCNCCNAAATTACTTCTGCCAACACTTCAATTTTTGAAAAGAGAAACTCTTTTTGCCGCTGGTCAAATAACAGGTACAGAGGGATATGCCGCTGCTGCTGCTGGAGGTTTGTTGGCTGGAATAAACGCTTCCTTATTAGCCAAAAATAAAAGTCTTGTGACTTTTCCTAACGAATCAATGATTGGGTCTTTAATGAACTTCATTAGTAATAGAAATGAAATCATGTCTAATCAGAAAAAAAATAAATTTCAACCAATGCCTGCTTCATTTGGCTTGGTCCCAGAATTAACTAATAAAATAAAAGATAAAAAACTAAGATATAAGGCATATCAAGAAAGGTCACTAAAGGAATTGCAAGTATTTAAAAAAATATTAGAAGCATCTTTTAAAAATGATCAATTACTTGTTGAGATTAATTAAAATGGATTATTAATGAAATCAAAAATGAAATCAAATAAAGAAAATTTCGATGCAATTATTGTTGGTTCAGGTATAGGAGGTTTAGTAACAGCATCACAATTAGCTGCTAAGGGAGCCAAAGTCCTCGTGCTTGAAAAATATATTATTCCAGGGGGGAGTGGAGGTTCATTTAAAAGAAAGGGTTATACTTTCGATGTTGGNGCTTCAATGATTTTTGGNTTTGGAGAGAAAGGTTATACAAATTTGTTAACTCGTGCCCTGAAAGATGTAAATGAGAAATGTGAAACTATNCCTGATCCCGTTCAACTTGAATATCANCTCCCAAATAAACTTAGTATTTCTGTAGATAAAAGTTATCAAAAATTTATTAGTAAATTATCAGCACGTTTTCCTCATGAGAAGGAGGGCATAAACAAATTTTATGGAACTTGTAAAAAGGTTTTTAATTGTTTAGATTCCATGCCTCTCTTATCTATAGAGGATCCTAGTTATCTTTTTAAGGTATTCTTTAAGGCTCCATTATCCTGCTTAGGCTTGGCTAGATGGCTTCCAATAAATGCAGGAGATGTTGCAAGAAAGTTTATTAAGGATCCTGAACTTTTAAAATTTATTGATATTGAGTGTTTTTGTTGGTCAGTAATGCCAGCCCTTAAAACTCCTATGATCAATGCNGGAATGGTTTTTACTGATAGACATGCTGGAGGAATTAATTATCCAAAAGGTGGAGTTGGCAAGATTGCAGAAAAATTAGTTTCTGGGTTGGAAAGACTTGGAAGTAAAATACGTTATAGAGCTAATGTGACTGAAATACTATTAAAAAATGGAAAGGCAGTTGGAGTAAAGCTATTAAATGGAGAAGAAATTTACTCGAATATTGTTGTATCCAATTCCACAAGATGGGATACTTTTGGGCTTAATAATCTTAAAAAAGGATTAATTAAANNTGATCAAGTNCCAAAAAGTGAAAATAAGTGGTCTGAAACTTATAAGCCTTCTCCATCTTTCGTCTCAATNCATCTTGGAGTTACAAAAGATTTAATAAATAAAGACTTTAATTGTCATCATATAATNGTTGAGAATTGGGATGAATTAGAAAATGAAAAAGGGGTAATTTTTATCTCTATACCTACATTACTAGATCCGTCCTTGGCTCCAGAAGGTAAACATATTATCCATGCATTTACTCCTTCATCAATCGAAGAATGGGAGAACCTCTCACGAGAAGATTATCTTAAAAAGAAGCAAGTTTATTATTCATTACTTATAGAAAANATTTCTAAAATAATTCCTAACTTAGATCAAAANATTGATCATAAAGAGATAGGTACTCCAAGAACTCATAGAAAATTTCTTGGGAGATTCGAAGGCAGTTATGGNCCAATTCCTAATAAAAAATTGCTTGGATTACTTCCTATGCCATTCAATACTACAAAAATTAAAAACCTTTATTGNGTTGGAGATTCATGTTTTCCAGGACAAGGTCTTAATGCAGTTGCTTTTAGTGGTTATGCTTGCGCTCATAAAATAGGATCAAAATTAAATATAAATAGTTTTAATTTNCCAGACTAAAAAGATAAATCAGATGGTAGAAAAGTTCAAAACTCTTTTTTNTGTTAAAAGTTCTTTGATTTCATTATATNTAGCACTTACATTTCCNATCCCGTTTATTTCAAGTGAAAAATTNAAAATATTCTCAATAATTACTTTTGTCTTTGGGTTANTTTTGATTATCAATATTACNAATGATTATGTGNATANCTGTGANAAAAAAATTTCTTATAAAACAAGCTTTATTTCTAAAATATTTGGAAAAAAAAATTGGGAAATTTTTTGGAAAGATATTAAATTAATTAAATCTTTGCNAACCAGCCAAGGAAGTAATGTNCATTATTTCATTAGTAATAAAAATGAAAGTTTTCTTGTTCCGCAAAGGGTTGAAAATTTCGAAAGGTTTGTATCTATAATTNAGGAAAAGACAAAATTAAATATCGATAAATTATCATACATTTCACCCTTATGGACATATAAACTACTAACTTACTTGTCTATATTTATGATTATGGGTGAAATAATAGCTTTTACAATTTAAATATTATCAATACTAAATCTATATCCTTGCTGTCGAACTGTGGTAATGCCTCCTCCTTCTCCTAATCCTGCTTGCTCTAATTTTCTACGCAATGTCAAAACTTGAGTATCTACAGATCTTGGCCCTCCGCTAAATGGCGGCCATGCCAATCTTAGAAGCTCTTGGCGACTTCTAACCATACCAGGAGGCATAAGTAAAGCACAAAGCAACGCAAACTCTCTAGGGCTCAATTCTACAGGCTTCTCGCTTAGAGTTACTTGCCTTAAAAGTAAATGAACTTCTAAAGGACCTACTGCAACTTTCTCCTGTAAACCTATACGACCCCTCTTTAGTAGAGTTCTGCATCTTGCGGCTAACTCCTCTAATCCAAAAGGTTTTCTTAGAACATCATCAGCCCCCTCATCTAATAAGCTGACTAATGGTTCTACCCCAGATCTCGCTGTTAGAACTATAACTGAGCAACCCAATTGTTGAGCTAACCTCATTGCAGTATTTTGTTCTAATATCTCAGCACTGACAAGCAAGTCAGGAGACTGCTCTCTGCATAAGTCAACAGCTTCAATAGCTGATCCTACGGCGGCTGCTAAATGACCGTCTTGACGAAGTCTTTGTACTAAGACTGTTCTTAGTGTGGGGTGAGGTTCAACAACAAGAACTCTCGAAGGTGTTTGAGAGGTCGAAGGCAATTGGGAGCTGCCAGGAGCTGAAGCTAAGATTTGCTCAGTTGATTGCATTCTTAATTACTGTTTGGCCAGGCAATTTTTAATCATCCTTAATAAGGTATAACAAATGCTAAATAAAAATCAGAATCTATCAAATTATGACATCATTTGAAAATCCAGTAGCAATTCGCCATTTTCAATCAATCTGCGATAGTTGCCAAGACCTAGTAACTAGATTTCATACTCCCTCAGACTTGAAAATATATAGTGATGGTTATCTCCAAGCCTTAAGGAATTGCAATAGTTTAGAGCTAAAAGATCAAGAGAAATTAGAAAGATTAATTGAAAGATGGATATTAGATCCATCCAGTTTTATAAATCCAGATGGCGATGAAAATAAAGGTTTTTTTGATAAAAAAAAGATTTAAAATATTAATTTTTATTAACTAAAATTAGTATTTATACTTAGTAAATATTTTAAGAAGCTAATGCAATCTCGATCTTTTCTTTCAATGTACCTGAGTTGTACATCTCGATAAGAATATCTGAACCACCTAAGAATTCTCCTTTTAAATAAACTTGAGGTATTGTTGGCCATTCAGAAAACTCTTTAATACCTTCTCTTATTTCAAAATCACTTAAGACATCAAATGTATTAAATGCCACTCCAAGTGAATTAAGAATTTGGACTACATTATTAGAAAACCACATTGAGGCATTAATTTAGTTCCTTTCATAAAAACCATAACTGGATTAGAGTCGATAAGGTTTTGAATTTTATTTTTAGTAGGGTTTTCCATAATTTAATTAGGAGTTTCTGTTTTTAGTGCTAACGCATGGATAGCCTCTGAAGCTAATTCTTCTTTTAGTGCAGAATAGACTAGCTGATGTTGCTTAACTAATGATAATCCATTAAATTCAGATGAAATTACAGTTACTTGCAAATGATCATCTCCTTTTAGATTCTCAACATAAACTTCAGAATCAACTATTTTTTGCTTTATTAGGTTAATTACTTCGCTTTTAGTAGCCATTATTGGTTCCTATAATCCTTTGTAGGGTGTTTCAACAAAACCAAGTTGAACCAAATCATTATAAGCTTCTTTACCTTCTGAGCTTGTAGGCGACATTAACCTGATAATTTCTACAAGCAAAGGTACAGCGACTTCGGGTTGATTTTTACTTTTATATACCGCAGCTAATCTTCCATTTGATTCTGCCCAAATTTGTAATATCTTCTTACCTTTTTCTGCCATTTCCTTAGGGATCCTTGCATCTAACCCTTTAAACGATCCATTTAAATCCCCGTAAAATCCTGCTAGTTTTTTTGCTAAATTTCTTGCTTTGTCAAAAGAATCTTTAGCTTTATCAACCTCACCAGATTTTATTAGCTTGTCGCCTTCTCTTAAGAAGACTTGTACGTTTGTAATTGAAAGCTTTTTATTAGTACTTGAAAGGACTTTATAATTATTTGGATCATCACTACCTGCATAAACAGTATTAGCAGGGGAAAATATTCCTAGTGATATAAAAATAATTGGAATTAACTTTAAGACTTTCATGTTGTCGTATTTGTTAGTTTCAATAGTAGCTGATAATGGATTCATCGACCGAGTATTTTTAATGCTTCATTTTCAGCGGCTGTCATTTTTTTGTGCAATATTTCATTAAATTCACTTATAGAAAAGCTTATATTGTCACTAATGATTAAAGGCTCCCCAAAACATAAAGAAAAATCACTTCTAAACGTTGGATTTACCTCACTGTAAGCTATACCGATAGGAATTATAGTTATAAGGGTTGCTTTTTTTTTTGCTAATCGGGCTAATCTAAAGAGTCCTTCTTTTAGGACAATTTTTTTTCCATATTTATTAATCTTTCCTTCTGGGAAAACAACTAACTGCCTTTTTTTGACGATTAGATCAACAGCATATCGCAAGACAGCAAGAGAAGGAGATAATTGATTTATTGAAAAACAACCAAGTCTTTTTAAAAACCAACCCTGAATTCCATGCATCTCAGATTTTGTGACCATAAATCTACAATCCTTTTTGGTGACTCTCCTACCCATCGCCATAGTAAGAATTAATCCATCCCACCTCGATCTATGAGTTGGGGCTAAAATAACGGAACTGTTATGAGGGATTAGAAACTTATTATTAATTATTTTCTTTTTTTTAAAAAATATTTTCATAACTATATCTTGGGTTATAAACATCGCAATAAGGCCCAAAAAAGGGTTAATTTCATGGCAAATATTAATGGTCTTATTTTTCAAATTCAATTTACTTTATATTAATAAATTATAGGATTGTAATTTTTTATTAGCTAGAATTAGGCGGTTAGTAAATTGTCTAAATCAAAGAGTTATCAATTTATGGCAACATTAGGAGTAAATATAGATCATATTGCAAATGTCAGGCAGGCTAGGCAGACTGTAGAACCAGATCCTGTTCAATTTGCTTTTTTAGCAGAATTAGGCGGAGCTGATTCTATAACAGTTCACTTAAGAGAAGATAGAAGGCATATACAAGATCGAGATATATATCTTTTGAAAGATACTATTAAAACGAAACTCAATCTAGAGATGGCAGCGACTGAAGAAATGTTGAGAATTTCAAAAAAGTTACTTCCAGATTACGTAACACTTGTACCAGAGAAAAGAAAGGAAATTACCACAGAGGGGGGGTTAGATGTCAAAAATAATGAGAAATACCTTAAAGACTACGTTAATAGTTTAAAAAGTTCCAATATTGAAGTAAGCGCATTTATAGATCCTGCAAATGATCAGATTAATTCTTCAGGAGAAATAGGATTTGATTTTATAGAATTACATACTGGCAAATATGCTGATTTAAAAGGACAAGATCAATATGTAGAGCTTCAAAAAATTATTGAATCTTCTTATTATGCTGTAGATATTGGATTAGTCGTTAATGCAGGGCATGGACTGAATTATCAGAATGTAAAAAAGATTGCATCAATTAACAATATGAATGAGTTAAACATTGGACATAGTATTGTTTCAAGGGCTTTAGCGGTAGGTCTAGAAAGAGCTGTACGCGAAATGAAGACTCTAATTTCAATAAATTAATTATTTAAAATGACAACTTATTTTTTCGTTGCAGCAAGTGAGAAATTTTTAACAGTTGAAGAACCTCTTGAAGAGATTTTAAAAGAAAGGATCCGAAACTATAAAGAAAACAAAAAGGAAATAGATTTTTGGCTTTTAAAGAATCCATCTTTTTTGAAATCTTCGGCATTTTTAGATTTATCTAAAAAAATCCCTAATACTCCAGCAGCCGTTATCTCTACAGATAAAAAATTTATTACCTTCTTAAAGCTTCGCTTAGAATTTGTTGCTGTAGGAGAATTTGAATGCCCTAATAGCGAAATTAATGACCCTTTTAAAGTTGAGTAAAAAATAATAAAAGAAAATTGCTTAATATTTATAAATCAAACAAAATTGAAGTTATTACTGAGCTATTAGCAAAAGAATTAATAATTAGCCCCCCTTTCATAACAGAAAAACTAGATGTAGCAGTTCCTAATTATTTTTTAGGGAAGTGGTTATGGGACCAAATAACAATAAGTAATCAAATAAGTGCTCTTTATGAATTTAAGACCATATCAAGTTATACCGAAGCATTATTGACAAAAATTTTCCCGGCAATTGATATGGGAGTATGGAATTTTGATTCAATAAAATGGGGAATTATAGATTCATTTGAAGAATTAAACAGCTATAAAGAATCATTACCGCTAAGTAATTGGATTAATAAATACTTAAACAATAAAAAGATAATTGATGGGGATATTCACAACTTAACCAAAAAGATTGCAAATAATTTTATTGAGTATCTTAATTTTCAGGCCTGAGATGATAGCTAATTGGCATAGATATGAGTTGAGTTCACGAAATCTTTTTAATAATTTAAATTCAAATGAATATTGGCAACCAATTTTATATAAATTACTTGAGAAAAAAATGACCGAGAAACCTTCATGTTTATTCATGATTGACATAATAAATAATATTAAAAAAATACATAATGAAGAAAATCTATTACCTAGACAAATATATATTATTTCTGATAACAATTTATCAAGATTACATGTTAGCTTTTATTCTAAATTAGCAGAATTTACTAAGGTTAATTTATACTTACTCTCTGCTGGAGATAATTTGTGGAATAGAATAAATTCTCTTGAGGGAGAGGTTGATTTTAGTTCTATTGAGAGCAAATTTAATTTAAATAGTTCAAATATCGAAAAAATTTTTGGCAAATTTGGAGCTAATTATCAGAAATTAATTGAGGAAACTTCTAATATTGAAAATATAAAAATAAACAATAATTCAATATATATTGATCCAACGTTTAGTTTTACAAGTGAGAAGGATATACCTTTGATTAATCAAATTCAGAAAAGATTAATTGATAATAGTCAAGATGATTTTATGATAAATGAAAAGGATGAGTCAATTATTTTTAGGGAGCATTTTAATCAATTAAGTCAATTAGAGTATGTAAGAAATAAAGTCATAGAAATATTAGAAACTTGCGATGATGTTAAATACAGTGATATCGCTATAGTATCTCCTCAAACTAGTTTAATAAAACCTTATCTTAGGTATATTTTTAATAATGAATTAATAAACGGACAAAAGCTACCTTATTTATTTCTTGAAGAGAATTATGAAGATTCTTCAAATGTATATAATTTCTTACTTGATATTATTGAATTAGCAAATGAGAAAATTACGCTTGAAAAAATAGAATATTTTCTTTCTAAAAAAGTTAATCAGAATATTTTTGATTTTGATATTGATGAGAAAAATGAGATTATTTTAATATTAAATGAAGTTGGTTTTCATTGGGGATTAGATACTAACGAAAGGTTGGGTGAAGAAAAAAATACTTTAGAGTGGTGTATAAATAGAATTACTTTAGGTCTAGTTTATGATGAAGAATTTAGTTTAAATAATTCTAACCTTAAATCATTTACCCCTAAGAATTCAAGCTTGGACTTGAATAAATGGGTTAAAATNTTAGTTCAATTAAAACAATATATTAATTTACTAAGAGGATCTTTTAATTATTCAGATTGGGTTAAAAAGATTAAATTTATACTTAAAAAAATTAGAAATTTTAATGANAATTTCAATTTAGATATATATGAAATAAATANAATTCTTGATAATTATTTAATATCTTCAACATCTGATCAAGTAATTGTGTTGAATGTTTTTAGAGAAATATTAATTACATGTATAAATAAACTTAACTATAGAAATCAATCTTATATAAATAAGATATTAGTAAGTGATATTGAGAAGGTTAGGCTAATTCCTCGTAAGATTATTTTCCTAATTAATATGAATAGTATTTATTATCCAAGATTATCGAGTAATGAAAATATAAATTTGCTAACTAAAAAATACCTTCTTGGGGATCCATCTTCTTTTGATAGAGAAAAATANTTTTTCCTAGAGTTATTAATTTCCTGTAGAAAGCAACTTATAGTTTCTTGGGTTAATAATGATAAAGATAATAAAATATTAGATATTTCCTTCCCTATTAAGGAACTAATAAACTATTTAGAGAGCTTTTTATCTGTAAAACAAAGAAAGTCCATAATCAAATACTTTGATTATGAGAAAGAAGAAGTTGATAATCCTAATAATAGTAATTTTTTAAAAAGTCAATATTCTTTATTAAATAAAATAGATTGGGAAGAAAAAATTTATAAATGTAAAGACTTTAAATTATCTGAATTGATTTATTGGTTTAAAGCTCCTCAGCTTTATTGGCTCAATAAAAAGAATATTTCTCCTAAAGGAATATTTAATCATCATCCAGATGAAGAGTATGTAAGTAATTTGCAGAAATTTAAACTAGTTACTAAAGTTATTCAGAAACTAGAAATTGATAATTATGACATTATTGATGAATTAAAAAATTTAAATATAAACGAACAATTTCTTGAAAATGGAATTATTGCGCCAAGAAATAGTATTTTTACAAAAGAAAAAGAGATACAAAATCTGTTAGGAAGTTTAGCTGAAAATTTGAGTAAAGATAAAAATATAAAAAGAGTTTACGTTAAATCAAATTCAAATAAAGAAGAATATTTCATTTCTGATAATGTTGTGATTGAATTGATTCATTCCAAACTTAGTTTGAAAAGTTTGTCAGAAGCTTGGATTAAGTTACTCTTTATTTCTTCTTTAGAAAAGAGGATAACAAAGACAAAAGTAATTTTTAGAAAAGAAAATCAATATAAATCAGAAATTCTTCAAACACCAGGCCAACTCCAATCAAAGAAAATATTAGAAGAATATATAAATATTTTTAAGAATTACTCTGATAAATGTTTACCCCTCCCTCCAGAAAGTACATATAAATATGTAGAAGCAAAAAAGCTATTGAAAAATGAGAAAAAAGCTTTTTCTGATAAATGGATAGGGAATAAAACATTTACCAAAGGAGAAAGAGATAATAGTGTAATTCAAATGTGTTTTGGAAATAAAAAAGAAGGAGACTTCTTTTTTGGAAATGATAAATTTGATGATTTATCTTTCAGATTATATGGCCCTTTATTTGAGGCATTAAAAAATAAATAATGTCTAAATTACAGTTGAAAAGATTTCTTAAGAAATCTTATGAATTTTCCCTAGTTCTTTTTCAGTTCTTCATCATTATTCTTCATTTTATTCATTTGGAATTTATTCCTAAGAAAGAAATAATGCAAGTTAATTTTATCTTTAGTTTTGTGGGTTTCTTACTCATCATAATCTCAACAATTGTCATGTTGATTTCAATTAAAGACTTAGGTAGAAATTTATCTCCTTTCCCAAGACCTATAGTCAATGGCAATCTAACTACTTCAGGCATTTATAGTTTCATTAGACATCCTATGTATTATTCTTTAATACTGATATCTTTTGGTTTTTTTATTACTAAATTATCTTTTTATCATTTATTTTTAACAATAAGTCTTGCTTTAATAATTAAATTTAAGATAATTTTAGAAGAGAAATATTTAAAAAAAAATTTAAAAATTATTTTATTTATACAGATAAGGTTAAATATTAACTTAAAGAAGATATGGATATTAACAAAATTAAATTAGATAATAATTTTAAATTAATAGAAGCAAGTGCTGGAACTGGAAAAAGCTTTACTTTGGCTCACTTAGTTTTAAGAAATGTATTGGAGAAAAAGATCAAACCAGAGGAAATACTTTTATTAAGTTTCACGAAAAATACATGTACAGAATTAAGAGATAAAATACTTTCAAGATTTTGTAAACTCAAATTATTTTTACAGAATCCCGAAGAAACTGAATTAGATAATACTCTTTTAGAATGGTATAAAAACTTTCAAAAGGAGGAAACGAATCCGAAAAAAATAATATTTGATATTGATAATTTTATTAATACTATTTATAAACTAAAAGTAACTACGTTCCATGCTTTTTGCAATAATATTTTAGAGGAATTTAGTATAGATATAGGCTCAGCACAAGATCCATTTATTGAAAATAATATAGATAATTTATACCAAGATATAATCGATGATTTATGGATTGAGCAATTTCAAAATCTTGATCCAGAAATAATTTCTGCAGTTAATCAAAAAAAAATAAGTTCTATATATGGAAGTAAAATTAATAAATCATTTTTTGTTGAAATTTTAAAAAATATTGATCAAGAAAATATTTGCAAATTTGAAATAATAAATAAATATAAGAATATTGATATATCAAGTTATTTAAAAGAATTTTTACATATAAATTGGAAAGCGTTTTGTGTTGAATGGAATAATAATGGGGAGGAATTATATCTTAAACTTATTTCATTAGGAAATTAATAAAGGAAATTGGATGCAAAAGTCAGGTATATTCGTCCAAGCCAAGAAACAATAAGTTTAATCAAATAACTGAATGGATAGAAGATATTAATAAAAGACTTAATTCAGAAGATATAAGTCAACTTTTATATGAGATTTCAAATGAAGATCTTTTATTTAAATATTTTTATAATAAAAATATCAATAAAGAAATTAATAAATTTGATCTAAGTCTAGATTTTAGTAGGTTTAAATTACTTCAAGATAAAATTTATAAAATTAAAGAAGGCTTTTATACTGAATTTGTAAGAATATTTATTCAATTAGCTTATATAAAACTAATTACCTTAAAAAGAAGTTTATCTATTTTTAATTTTAATGATCTTATAAAGACTGTTGAGAAAAAATATCTAGGNTCAGATCTTANCAATGATAAAAGTCTTTCAGAAATTCAAAAACGATTTAAATGTATTTTGTTAGATGAGTTTCAAGATACAGATAATATTCAATGGAGTATAATAAAAAAATTCTTTTGTACAAAAAATCATTTTTTACTTTGCGTTGGAGATCCAAAGCAGGCTATTTATAAATTTAGAGGTGGAGATATTGAAACTTATTTAGAAGCTAAATCTGATGCCATTGAAGTTTTTAATCTTACAAATAACTTTAGATCTTCAAATAAATTACTTGATGTTATTAATAATCTATATAAAAATGGACTTAGAGAATCAAAACTTGAATATAATAATTTAAACTCTAAACTTAATAAAAGTTTTAATCATAAATTTGATTTTAAGAATGTATTTGAAATTGTAGAATTTTCAAGCAAAGAAGTTGATATTGAAGATCTTGTCACTAAATATATAGTTAGTTTTCTTTTAAATAATAATGAAATTGATATTAATAAAATTTCAATTCTTACCTTGTATAATTCTCAATGTTTAGAATTAAAAAATAAATTAATAAAGTTAAATATACCGTGCCAGATTAAAAATAAAAAAAATATCTTTGATACTGAAGCCAGTGCTCTATTAGTCTTATTTATTGAATCTATATTATATCCAAGGCGTTATAGGAATATAAGTTTGTTGGCTACTTCTAAATTTATAGAAATGGATATGGCAGAATTAATTGATCATCAAATTAGTAAAAAAATTGAAATTTTAACTAATCAATGTATTTCATGGTCTTTGGAATTAAAAGAGAAAGGATTTTTAACCCTTGTTAATGAACTCATTATTAATTACAAGTCATCCTCAATTATATTTGATGCAGATTTATACTCGAATCTATTTCAATTGTCAGAGATAATTGAAATAGAATTAATCAATAATGACTTTAATCTAAATAAAGTATTTAAGTGGTATCTAAACCAATTAGATGATTCTTTAAGGAGTTGTACTGGAGACGATTATTTTACGAAAGATTATAATCTTCAAAATGGAATTAATCTTTCGACAATTCATAATAGTAAGGGACTTGAATATGAAATAGTTTTATGTCCCTACTTATCTATTATTTCCAATAAAT
>JGI26064J46334_1000195_pt1 | contig 12944 bp, 12 predicted proteins | sample MarorgKNORR_S2LV_FD_46334 | JGI IMG/M metagenome (IMG submission 46334) | reverse complement strand
CCCCAGCTGCGTGCGCGGTCCGCATCAGAGAAAGGCACATCCATCTGCAGATCCTTGCCAACGAGGCGCAGCCGACAACGCCCCTGGGATTCATCGGTGAGTGGCGCATCACCGGAGGCCAGCGACATCAGTTCCACCAGTTCGAGTTTGCAGACATCAAACGAGCCCTGATCCTGAAAGCTGCCTGCTTCGAAGCTGCTCCAGTGCAGTGCACCGTCTTTCAGACGCGCACCACCACAACCGTCGAGCTTGGCAAGTTCGGAGCCTTCGGCCCAGGCGCGAAACAGGGTTTGGCGCCGGCGTTCCAGCCATCCGAGCGATGCCAGCAGCACAAAGGCCAGTAGCAAAGGAAACCAGAGCAGTCCGTGGCTCATGGGTCAGGCGAAGGACGCTGCTCTCATTCTCCTGCTGTTTGGATCAGTTTGTGCACCAACTGTTCGAGTGTTACGCCGCTGGCGGCCCACAGCATCGGGAACATGCTCTGGGCCGTGAAACCAGGCAGGGTGTTGATTTCGTTGATCCACAGCTGATCGTTGGTCTCGTCGTAGAAGAAGTCCACCCGACCCATGCCGTGAACGCCAACAGCTGCACAGGCCTGCAAGGCCTCCTCACGGATGCGGTCACGCACCGGATCAGGCAAGGGAGCTGGAATCAACGTGGTGCTGCGACCTGCGGTGTATTTCGTCTCATAGTCGTACCAGTCCGCATCAAAACGAACCTCCCCGATCACCGATGCTTCGAGCGTTCGTCTCCCCAGAACGGCGCATTCCACTTCTCTGGCGTTGACGCCCTGCTCCACCACCAGCCTCGGATCGAGTGCTGCTGCCTGCTCGAGTCCTGCTTCCAGTTCTTGGCGGGAACGCACTTTGCTGATGCCCACTGATGAGCCGAGATTGGCCGGCTTCACAAAACAGGGGTAGTTCAGTTCGCGTTCAATCCGGTCCAAGAGAGCCGATCGGCTCTTGGCGTCCTCGAGTTCCGACGCGTGAAGAGCCACATAGGGCACCTGGGACAGCCCGGCGCTGGAGAAAGCAGATTTCATCGCCTGTTTGTCCATGCTGACGGCTGAGCCGAGCACGCCGGCGCCCACGAAGGGTTTGCCGGTTAGCTGAAACAACCCCTGAATCGTTCCGTCCTCGCCGTTGGGACCATGCAGCACCGGGTACCAGAGGTCGATCGCATCGCAGCCCTCCGGGAACCCCTGGAATCCTGAGGGTGGCCTAGGTGTTGTGAGCTCCGGTGCGACTTCAGAGGTCAGGGTTGCCTCGGCCAGATCTGTTCCCCACCAGCGACCATCACGGTCGATGTAGATCGGCTGCACCGTGTAGCGCTCGGTGTTTTCACCGCCGCGCAGGCCGCGAACGACAGTCGCTGCAGATCGGATCGAAACGTCGTGCTCTCCAGAGCGGCCTCCGAAGACGAGGCCGACCGTGATGGGACTGGACGGCATGAATGCTGCGACCCCTGAGCGGTGGGAGCGCCAAAGGTATCAGCGTTGTGCTCAGTGGGGCAGGGGGCTGCCGCTGAGCGAAAAGGAGCGCACCGCATCGATACGCACCTGAACAAGATCGCCAGCTTTGTTGGCATGACCATCTGCTCCGGTGGCACTGAAGAAGGTCAGGCGATTGGTGCGGGTACGCCCCATCAGCTGTGATGGGTCCTTGGGATTGATGCCCTCCGCAAGCACTTCTTCCGTGCGCCCCTCGTAGCGGGCATTGGCTTTGCGAGCGCAGCGTTCCACCAGGGCATTGATTTCGCGCAGGCGTTCCACCTTCACCTCTTCTGGCAGCTGGTTGTCCCAATTGGCTGCAGGGGTATTGGGCCGGGGTGAATAGGCCGCTGTGTTCACCTGATCGAAGCCAATCTCTTCGATCAGATCGAGGGTGCGGCGGTACTGCGCATCCGTCTCTCCGGGGAAGGCAACGATCACATCGGCACTGAGGGAGGCATCGGGCATGCGCTCACGGATGCGGTCGATGATCCGCCGGTAGCGCTCAACGGTGTAGCCCCGGGCCATGGCCTGCAACACGTCGTTGTCTCCGCTCTGAAACGGAATGTGGAAGTGTTCACAGAGCTTGGGCAGGTCGGCACAGGCATCGATCAGCCGCTCGGTGAAGTAGCGCGGATGGCTGGTGGCAAAACGGATCCGTTCAATGCCCTCCACGTCGTGAACGTGATGGAGCAGATCGGTGAGGGTGTGTTGGCGGCGACCCTCCGGCGTGATACCCGGCAGATCCCGGCCATAGGCATCAATGTTCTGGCCGAGCAGGGTGATTTCCTTGTAGCCCTGGGCGGCAAGACCCTCCATTTCCAGCTTGATCGCCTGGGGCAGCCGTGATTGTTCCTTGCCGCGCACGGAGGGCACCACGCAGTAGGTGCAACGTTCGTTGCAGCCATAGATCACGTTCACCCAGCCGCAGATGCTGCTGTCCCGGCGGGCCGTGGTGATGTCTTCAAGGATGTGGTGGTCTTCAGTGGCGACCACTTGCTGACCGCTGTCCACCTGCAGCAGCAGGGTTTCCAGGCGATTGGCGTGTTGCGGTCCCATCACCAGATCCAGCTCCGGCACCCGCCGGAGCAGGGATTCGCCCTCCTGCTGGGCAACACAGCCCGCTACCACCAGGGTGAGATTGGGGTTGCTGCGTTTCCTCTGGGCCTGTCTGCCGAGGTAGCTGTAAACCTTCTGCTCGGCGTTGTCCCGGATGGTGCAGGTGTTGTAGAGCACCAGATCGGCATCCANTTCGGCTGANGCCTCCCGGTAGCCCATGGCCTCCAGGATTCCCGCCATCCGTTCGGAATCCGCCTTGTTCATCTGGCACCCGAACGTGGTGATCCAATAGCTGCCCCGCTGGGGGTTGGCGGTGGCGTCAGTGGCGAGGGGGGCGGAGGCGACCAAATCTCTGGCTCAAGCCTTCTCAGTTTGAGTCACAGCGGTGTTGTGTCAGTTTGGAGATTGACAGCCGGACGGCGATGGGCTGGGACCTCACACGGTTTTCGCTCACCAAGGCCGTGCCCCTCACGATCAGCCGGGGCACCACCGCTGCCGTGGTGCGGTTGCAGCTCAGGTTGGAAGGTGAGGGGCTGGTGGGTCGCGGCGAGACCGGTGGATTTGAGACCGGCCACCGTGCCTTTGCCCTTGAGGCTGTGGAACAGGAGCTGCTGGCGCTGTTGCCGCAACTGGAAGCTCTGGATCCCCACCGTCCGCAACGGTTCGAGCCCCTGCTTGCCTCCCTGAGTCCCCCGGCCCGTTGTGCCATTGACCTGGCCTTGTGGGACTGGCATGGGCAACGGCTCGGCCATCCGCTGTGGCGGCTCTGGGGATTGGACCCAGCCGAGGGTGTGGCCACCAGCGTCACCCTGGGACTGGCTTCTGTGGACGCCGTGTTGGATCGTCTCCAACGCTGGTGGACGCAGCTGCCGGCGACGCGGGTGAAGCTCAAGCTGGGCAGCCCTGACGGGTTGGACCACGACCTCAACCTGTTGGAGGCGGTGGCCCAAGCCATCACGGATCGATCCCAGCGGCAGGGTGTGGCCATCGAACTGCAGGTGGATGCCAACGGCGGATGGACCGTGGATCAGGCCAGGCGAATGCTGGAGCCCCTGGCCGCACACCGGGTGGTGCTGCTGGAGCAACCCCTGGCTCCCGATCTGGATCCCACGCAGGACACAGCGGGATTCGCGGCGCTTCACCCCCACGTGCGCTTCACCCCCACTGTTCGATGCCCCTGGTGGCGGATGAAAGTTGCTGGGATCTGGACGATCTGCTGCGCCTGGCTCCCGTGGTGGATGGTGTGAATCTCAAGCTGCTGAAGACCGGCGGGCTCAGTCAGGCCCTGCTGATGGCCCAGGTGGCGCAGACGAAGGGGCTGGACCTGATGGTGGGGTGTTACTCCGACAGCTCGTTGTTGAACGGCGCAGCGGCCCAGATGTTGCCTCTGATTCGTTGGCCGGATCTCGACAGCCACCTCAACTTGGTGGATGACCCCTTTGTGGGCCTTGAGTTGCAGAACGATCGTTTGCGACCTTCGGCTATGGCTGGATTGGGGATCCGTCCTGCAGAAGGCACAGCGGCGTGATGAGCGGGATTCAGGCGCCGTCGGGATTTCGGGAGCTGCGGTTGGTGCTGCTCCAACACGGCGGATTGGCCAGCCTCACTGGCAAGACCGGTCTGGCCATGCTCCGCCACCGTGCTGGTCCGATCGTCGCGGTGATCGATCCCGACCATGCGGGCCAGTCTCTGCAATCCGTCACCGGTATCGAGCGTGACGTGCCGGTGGTGGCGGATTTGGCTGCGGCGCTGCCCTACAAGCCTGAGGTCGCTGTGGTCGGCCTGGCTCCCTCGGGGGGGCGGCTGCCTGATCCTGTCCGCCACGATGCCTTGGCGGCGTTGCTCGCCGGCCTTCACCTCGCCAGCGGACTCCATACCCGGCTGGCCGATGATCCTGAGCTGGCGGAAGCCTGCTGGCCTGACCGTTGGATCTGGGATCTTCGCCGGGAGCCGGAAGGTCTCAACGTTGGCCAGGCACGCGCCGCAGCACTCCCCTGTCGGCGGTTTCTGGCGGTTGGCACCGATATGGCTGTCGGCAAGATGAGCGCATGCCTGTCTTTGTTGGAGGCGGCCCAGCGCTCCGGGATCCCTGCGCGCTTTGTCGGGACAGGTCAGGCGGGAATCCTGATCAGCGGGGAAGGGGTCGCCCTGGATTCTGTGCGCATTGATTACGCCGCCGGTGCGGTGGAGGCGGCGGTGCTTCGGGCCGCGGATGCTCTACCTGAGCAGGGCCTTGTGCTGGTGGAGGGGCAGGGGGTCGCTCTGCCATCCGGCCTCAACAGCCACCCTGCCCCTGTTGCGCGGCACCCAGCCGACGGCTCTGTTGCTAGTGCATCGGGCAGCACAGCAGACCATCGACCGGCTGCCTCAGATTCCTCTCCCCAGCCTTGAGGCTTTGGTGGCCACCACTGAAACCCTGGCAAGTTGGGCTCGGCCTGATGGGGCCGGTGAGCCAGCCAGGGTGGCCGCTGTCGCCCTCAACACCGCACGTCTTGATGAGGCTCAGGCTCGAGAGGAGGTGGAGCGCATCTGCCAGACCCTGGGTCTTCCCTGCACGGATCCAATCCGCTGGGGTGCTGAACCTCTCCTGGAAGCTTTGTTGAATTGTTAGAAGGGCGAGCGAGGGGATTCGAACCCCCGAATAGCGGCGCCACAAGCCGCTGCCTTAACCACTTGGCGACGCCCGCCGCGTCCGTGAGAATCTACCAACACGAGCTGCAGCCTGCCTGGTGTCCCGTTCATCGCGTCCGCAAGGTCGGTCTGCTCTGGCGATGTTGGCGGGGGGGATTGCAGCGGCCGGGGTGCTGTCGCTGGTGGTATCCAACCCGTCGTTGGAGGACTATCAGGCCCATGCCGGAGACCAGCTGGTCCGGTTGGGCACCAAGGAACTGTGCGACGAACCAACCCTGCCGATGGTCCTGCGTCTCTGGATTCGCAATTGCCCTGAACTGATTGCCTCCCAGCGGGATGCACTGGGGGCATTGGCAGGCCAGTTCACCATCCGCCGCAACTTGTTTGTGGCCAGTCTCTATTCCACGCGGATGGAACGGAAGGAGATGCTGCCGGGTCTGCGCCTGCCTGGTTTTGAAGTGCTCAGCCTTGGTGTGGCCGGTCGTTTCGTCGTCCTCCGCACCGATGCCAGCAAGGGTGCTGAGCGGTGATGGACACCCCGTCGCTTGAGGCCCAGTCGGGCAGTGGTGCCCTTGAGGCCTGGGCCCCCCTTGGGACTGCTGGATTTCGCCCCTTCAACGCCCCTGCCTGATGGCGAGAAGCAAGGGCTGACGCCTGTGCGGCTTGCCTGGCATCAGGGGCGCTTGAGGGAGCCCATTCCCCTGCCCGCCGAACACGTGTCTCCGTCTCGGCTGGTGCTGCCGCGCTTGGTCGACTGCCATGTCCATTTGGACAAGGCTTACACCTGGCAGGAGCATCCCAACCTCAGCGGCAGCTATGGCGGTGCCCTGGAGGCCAACCTGCGGGAGCACAGCAGCCGAACCGTGGCCTGTGTGCTTCAACGTGGAGAACGCGCCATGGAGAGGGCGTTCGCCCATGGGCTGCGGGCGATGCGCAGCCATGTGGACAGTGGAGGCCCCGGTGCTGAGCCCAGTTGGGAGGCCTTGCTCACCCTGCAGCAGCGCTGGCGAAGCCGCATTGATCTCCAGCTAGTGGCGCTGGTGCCCTTGGAATTCTGGTGTTCAGCTGAAGCGGATGCTCTGGCGCGTCGTGTGGCCGTCAGTGGCGGCTGTCTTGGTGGTGTGCTGACCCCTCCTTGTGGATCGGCTCTGGTCACCGAGCAGTTGGAGGCGTTGTTGCGCCTGGCCGATCGCCACAACTGCGGTGTCGATCTGCACATCGATGAGGCGGATCATGGCCCGGCGGAGGGAATGGTTCAGCTGCTGAAGGCTCTGCAGCGCGTGCCGGTGCAGGTTCCTGTCACCTGCAGCCATGCCAGCAGTCTTTCCCTGTTGCCGGCGTCACGCCTGATGCGGTTGGCAGAGCGCATGGCAGCAGCGCAGCTCAGTGTGATTGCACTGCCCCTCACCAATGCCTGGTTGCTGGCGCGGGCGGATCACGCCACACCACTTCAGCGTCCGCAGGCTCCGATCCGTCAGTTGCAACGTTGTGGTGTTCCGGTGGCGGTAGCGGGTGACAACGTGGCCGACCCCTGGTTCCCGGGAGGTGACTTCGATCCTTTGGCCCTGCTGGCCGCATCGATGCCGTTGACCCAGTTGCTCCCCTGGCAGCGCCTGGGCCTGGCCCCCTTCACCACGGCACCGCCCGCCATTCTTCAGTTGGAGTGGGATGGAGTGCTGCGGGCTGGTGCTCCAGCCGATCTGATCTGCANGGAGGGCCAGGGATGGTCGGACCTGATCCGATCTGCTCCCCAGCGTCAGGTTCTTGTGGACGGCCACTGGCAGTCGTCACCGGGCGCTAGACCCTGACCAGTGTTCCGCCACGCCATGGGTCGCGCCGAAGCCTTGATTGCCCTGCGGCAAGCCCTCAATGCTGTTCCGGAGCTGGAGCTGTTGGAGGAACCGGGGGAGCTGCAGCGCCATTCCCGGGACGCCTTTGAGTACTCCCCCGTCCTGACGCCACGGCTGGAGGCCTGCCGTGCTGAGTTGGTGGTCCGCCCGCGCACGGTGGATGCTGTTGAACGGCTGGCTTCGGCCTGCGCTGAGCACCAGGTTCCCTTAACCCTGCGCGGCTCCGGGACAGGGAACTACGGCCAGTGCGTGCCTCTGCAGGGCGGTGTGGTGATGCTCACCACGGCCCTGCGGCAGATCCGCTCGATTGATCCGATCACCGGGGTGGTGACCGTGGAACCGGGCTGTGTGATGCGCGATCTGGATCAGGAATTGCGCCGGCATGGACGCCAGCTGCGCTTGATGCCCAGCACCTGGCGCAGCGCCACCATTGGCGGCTTTGTTGCAGGGGGCTCCGGGGGCATCGGTTCGCTGCGCTGGGGCTTTCTGCGGGATCCAGGCCATCTGCTCGGGTTGGAGATCGTGCCGCTACGTGCCGATGCTCAGCGCCATCAACTCGGCGAGATGGATGCGGAGGCCTTGAATCACGCCTATGGCACCAACGGCATCATCACGGCCCTCAGCCTGGCCACAGCTCCAGCGGTCAACTGGCACCAGGTGAGTGTCGACTGCGAGCACTGGGAGCAGGCGATTGAGCTGATGCAACGGATCGCTGCCTCGGCCTTGGATCTCCATCTGGCGAGCCTGCTGGAACAGCCGCTGCTGTCGCGTTTGCCCAGCTGGGGTGGCCCTGCCGTCTCGGCGCACCGTCTTCTGTTGCTCGTCGCCCCCGATGGGCTCAACAGCCTGCATCGGATGGCNCAGTCAGCCGGCGCCANCCTGCGGGATCTCGGCCCTGAGGATCTCTCCGGGGGCAATGGCTTGCGCGAGCTGAGNTGGAACCACACCACCCTGCATGTAAGGGCTTCAGAGCCGGGATGGACCTACCTGCAGATGCTGTTGCCGCAACCGGAGGCCCCAGCGATGGCGGCACTGAAGCAGCGCTGGGGTGATGCCCTGCTCTGGCATCTTGAGCTTGTGCGTCAGCAGGGCTGTCCCCGTCTGGCGGCGCTGCCGTTGGTGCGTTGGCAGGGGGCGGATCAGCTGAACCGGTTGATGGACGACTGCAGGGCCGCGGGTGCGGTGTTGTTCAACCCCCACGTGATCACCGTGGAAGACGGCGGCCTTGGTGTGATNGATGCCGATCAGGTGGCGGCCAAGACGCGATTTGACCCTGCNGGCCTGCTTAATCCCGGCAAGCTTCGGGGATGGGAGGAGCGCACCTGAGNATCAGCAGCCCAAGCTGTCGAATGTGGCGACTCCNGTGCTGGGGTTGATGCCATCGGCCTCGCCGCACAGCCGGCGTTGATCATCACGATCGAGCAGGGCGTCAGTGAAATCGGCCCCCTCGATCTGAGCGTTGCTGAAGCTGCTGCCCGACGCAATGATCCCGGTCAGGACGGCATTGCGGAGATCGGTGCCGACGAAGTCGGCGCGGTCCATCAGGGCATCGGAGAGGTCAGCACCCTGGAAATCAGCCTCGGCGAAGGCCCCTTGGGTGAGGATGGCTCCGTGCAGGTTGGCGCCCCGGAAATTCGCACCGCGGCCCACGGCTCCGGCGAAGGATGTATTGGCCAGGTTCTGTCCTTCGAAATCGCCATTGCTCTGGTTGGTGAGTGTGTAATCCACCTTTTCCTGGAACAGGGCGCGGTCCTGCAGACCCACTCCAGCTGAGGTGTCCAGGGCCTGGGTAGGTGATGCCATGAGCAGGAGGGGCAGGAGAAGGCCCAGCAACCAGGAGATTCGCAGCACAGTCCACGCGCAAGCTNTGCTCACTCTGCCGTTACAACGCCGCGAGCGAACAGGTCACCGATCAGATACAGCGATCCGGCAACAATNGGCACCGGTGTCGGCCATCCATTGCTGCTGAGCTGGTGCAGCACGGTTTCGAGGCTGTCGGCCTCCTGCAGCTGGNGCTCGAGCTGAGGCAGTTCCTGGAGGAGGGCCGACCGGCTCCAGCTCCTGTGGCTTGGCACCGGAATGATCCAGGCTTGGTCCTGCGGTTGCAGCAGCGTCTGGAGCATGGCGACAGCGTCCTTGTGGGCCTGGATTGCCAGGATCCACACCACACCATTGGCGGCATGGCTCCAGAGGCTGCGTTCTTGGGCCAGTTGCACTGCGGCCGGTGGATTGTGGGCTCCATCAAGGCGAAGCCTGTGGTCACCCCAACGCACGCTTTGCAGCCGACCGGGCCAGTGGGCTGTGGCGAAGCCCTCCTGAATCACAGCCTCAGGCAAGGTCCAGCCCAAGCCCGAGAGGGCTTGCAGGGCACCAAGGGCAACAGCGGCGTTGCTGCGCTGAATGGCGCCGGGCAAGCCCAGTTGCCAGGTTGAATCCAGGGGCTTCACCCAGTGGAGCGTGGCCTGTTGGGTCCGGCAGGTTGTCTCCAGGACGTCCCGCACTTCAAGGGTTTGGGCGCCACTGATCACGGTGGCCTGAGGCGGGATCGCTGCCGCTTTTTCAGTTGCGATGGCGGTGAGGCTGTGGCCCANGTGCTCGCAGTGGTCCAGGCCAATGCTGGCGACGGCCACGACAGGACGGCAGGGATGGGCCGTNGTGGCATCAAGCCGTCCCCCCAGCCCCACCTCCAGCACCAGCAGCTCGCAGGCGTGACGTTGGAACTCAAACAAGGCGGCGGTCACCAGCAGTTCAAACGGGGTGAGCCGATGCCGTTCGTTCAGCGGCTGGAGTTCCTGCAATCGGCTGCGCAGGGTTTCAATCGCAATGGGTTTCCCCTGGATCCGTATGCGTTCGCACCAGCTCACCAGGTGAGGGGAGGTGGTGACCCCGCAGCGGAGGCCGGCGGCACAGAGGGCTGATTCCAGAAAGCTGACGATGGATCCCTTCCCGTTGGTGCCCAGCACCTGGATCGCGGGAATCGTTCGACAGGGATGGTCGAGCTCGNGCAGGGCCGCATCCATGCGATCCAACTGCAGATCCATGCCACGCAGATCGAAGCGCGGGATCAGATCAGAAAGATCGTCCACTCAGCTGAGGCTGGAGAGGGTTGTCGCCAGACGGCGCAGCAGTTCGCGCACCTCGCGCTTGTTGATGGTCAGTGGGGGCACCATGCGCAGCACCGAGGGGCCGGCCGCCACGAGCAGCAGGCCGTGATCGATGGCGGCTTTCGCCAGCGCGGGTGCCGTCCAACTGCTGCCTTCCCGGATCACGATGCCCTGCAGCAGGCCCCAGCCGCGCACGCCTTGCAGGTGCTCGGGGAAACAGTTCACCAGCTCCTGGAGCCCATCGCGCAGTTGTTCACCGCGGGCTGTGACGTTGGTCAGCAGGCCGCGGCGTTCGATCTCTGTGGCCACCGTCAACCCCGCCCGGCAGGCGAAGGGATTGCCGCCGAAGGTGCTGGCGTGGTCGCCGGGTTCAAACACATCGGCTGATGCGTTCACCAGCAAGGCGCCAATGGCATGACCACCGCCCAGGCCCTTGGCCAGGGTGAAGGCGTCAGGGGTGATGCCCAGCTGCTCATAGCCCCAGAGGCGTCCACTCCGCCCCATGCCCACCTGCACCTCATCAAGGATCAGCAGGATGTTTCGCTCGGTGCAGATCTCGCGCAGGCGTGAGAAGAAAGCGCAATCTCCAGGGTTGACGCCACCCTCACCTTGCAGGGGTTCAACCAGAACGGCTGCGATCGAGGGGCTGGCCTGTTCGTAGCGGTTGATCAGGGCTTCGAGGGCCTTCAGATCGTTGTATGGGAAGTAATCAAACCCGGATACCATGGGCTCAAAACCCTTGTGGTATTTGGGTTGACCTGTGGCGGTGACCGCCGCGAGCGTGCGGCCATGGAAGCTGGCTGCTGCCGTGAGGATCACGGGCTGTTCGATGCCGCGCCGTAGATGGCCGTGTTTGCGCGCCAGCTTGATCGCGGCTTCATTGGCTTCGGCGCCGGAATTGCAGAAGAAGACGCTGTCGGCACAGCTGTTGTGCACCAGCCAGCTGGCCAGCTCCTCCTGTTCCGGAATCTGATAGAGGTTGGAAACGTGCTGGAGACGTCCCAGCTGATTGCGCAGAGCCCGTTGCATGGTCCTGTCGCTGTGGCCCAGGGTGCAGGTGGCAATGCCAGCAACGGCATCCAGGTAGCGCCTCCCTTGGGTGTCCTTGACCCAGCAACCCTTCCCCTTGGCCAGAGCCAAAGGGAACCGGCCGTAGGTGTTCATCACAGCGGAGGGATGGGAGCCGGGGGACTTGAACCCCCAAGACCAGTGGCCGGCTGATTTTGAGTCAGCTGCGTCTACCAATTCCGCCAGGCTCCCGCACACGGATTGTATTGATTGAAGGGCCCCTCTTCAGGGGATGTTGCGCTTCACCTCAGCGCCAGCAGCGCTGAGCTTGGCTTCGAGGTCGTCATAGCCCCGGTCCAGGTGCTTCAGACCAGCCACTTCGGTGATTCCTTTGGCGGAGAGGCCAGCCAGCACCATGGCTGCGGCTGCACGGAGGTCGGTGCCGGTGACGGGAGCTGCGCTCAGCTGAGCCACGCCTTCCACGATGGCGGTGCTGCCCTCGAGTCGAATCGACGCCCCCATGCGCTGCAGTTCGGCCACATGCTGCAGACGGTTTTCGTAGATCTTTTCGCTGATCACACTGGTGCCCTTCGCGGTGCACATCAGGGCCATGAACGGTGCCTGGAGATCGGTTGGAAACCCGGGGAACGGTTGGGTGGTGATATCCACGGCCGTGATCTCGCCTGGGGTGATCGTCACGGCCCTTCCCTTGATCTCGATGGAGCAGCCGCAATCGCGAAGCTTTTGGATCACAGCGCTGAGGTGCTCGGGAATGACGGGCTCCACCACCAGTGGTGAGCGCGTGATTGCCGCCGCCATCAGGAATGTTCCGGCCTCGATGCGATCCGGGATCACCGGGTAGTTGCTGCAACCACGAAGCCGCTCCACCCCTTGAACAGTGATCACCGGGCCGCCAGCGCCGCTGACCTGGCCCCCCATGCTGTTGAGCAGGTTGGCCAGGTCCTGCACTTCAGGTTCCTGAGCAGCGTTTTCAATGGTGGAGACCCCATCGGCCAGAACCGCTGCCATCAGAATGGTTTCGGTGGCGCCAACGCTGGGGCAGTCGAGCACGATCTGAGCGCCTGTCAGGCGTTTTTTGCTCCCGGGCAGTGAGGCTCTGACAATCCCGTGCTCGACATTGACGACGGCACCGAGGGCTTTCAGTCCGCGGATGTGTTCCACGACGGGACGAGCCCCGATACGGCACCCTCCAGGCAGGGGGACCCGAGCGTGTCCCAGGCGTCCAAGCAGCGGACCAATGCTGAAGAAACTGGCGCGCAGGCTGTTGACCAGTTCGTAGGGAGGGGCTGAGCCACTGAGCTCGGCTGCGGTGAGGCGAATGCAATCCGACTGCCTGTCGACTTGAACCCCCAGAGATTCGAGGATGGCGCTCATGCCATCGATATCTGTGAGAGAAGGAATGTTGGTCAGCTCAATGGTCTCCTCGCTGAGGAGGCTCGCTGTCATCAGCACCAGAGCAGAGTTTTTCGCACCGCTGACGCGAAGTGTCCCCCTTAAGCCATTGCCACCGCTGACATTGAGACGTTGCTTGAGACTCTCCTGAGACGCTTCTGCAACGGCCATCATCGGTGCGCTGATCCCCTATGTCCGGAGTTTGGCAACAGTTTTTGAGACCGTCTAGACGGCCGGCGTTCAAAGTGGACAGTCTGTTACGAAGGACTGGGGCCGTCAGGGATCGGCGATGGCCTATGTTCATCCCGTCGAATACGACACGCCAGCGGATGTGGCGGAATTGGTAGACGCGCTAGTTTCAGGTACTAGTGGTGGCAACATCGTGGGAGT
>JGI26064J46334_1000192_pt1 | contig 12984 bp, 10 predicted proteins | sample MarorgKNORR_S2LV_FD_46334 | JGI IMG/M metagenome (IMG submission 46334) | reverse complement strand
ACCAGAGCCAACACCAGAACCAACACCAGAACCAACTCCTGAGCCAACACCTGAACCAGAGCCTGAGTACCAATTTACAGATGGTGGAGAAGCTTTATGGGAGGAGCTAAGAACTTGTTTATTGAAAAGACCTATTGTTGTCTATGCAGATGAAAACTCTATTGACAGTTCAAGGGGTCAAATTATAGATCCTTTTAAGATGATTCTTCCTCGCCTTAGTAAATATGGGGATCAAGAAGTATTTGTTACACCATTCACTACCCTTTTAACAGAATTGATTATTGAGGCTAAAAGGGAAGTTTTGCAGGAAGAGTTACCTATTGAGAAGGGTTGTGCTGAAGAAGGGTGGGCTTTAGATACTGAAATAGAAAGTAGAGTTGATGAATTTGACGAAAGATTTAATAACTTATATGGATTCACAATCTCAGATCTTGTGCAAGATTTTGTTGGAACAACTGAGGGAAAAATTACGGAAGAAAGAGCTGGAGAATTAGTAGATATATTTCTTAAGCAAGTTCTTCCTCTTGAACAAAATTTAACTACAGAAGTTACAAATAGTTTTAATCAGTTTTTGCCAGTAACTATGTATTTGAATGAGGAGGCTAGAACTAAAATATTTGATGATGGAAATTTGAATGATATTGAGTTTAACTTTCATGGAAGTTTTATAGACCCAATTGACTCAAATCTTGAGAAAAGGTTCAGTTTCTATGCAACTGAAGTTACTCTTAATGACCAAAATCAACTTACAAGATATTACTGCTCACCAGATTCTATATCGTCTTGTGTTTACGATGAATTTTCATTAAATGGAGTAAAAAGGAGTGCAAGAAATTATAATTTTAAACAGACATTGGTTGATGAGTCTGTTGACTTATCAGCGCTACCAACACCCTTTACTAATACTGATTATGAATTTGGTATTGGTGTAGAGGACTTTGGTTTTTGGGACTATGATCCGAATAGGCCTGATCAAGAATATCAACTTTTCTGCCAAGAAAGAAAGAGGTTTCAGCTTATATCTCAAGATGCAGATGATCTAAGTGGAAATCCAGCAAGAAAACAAATCTCCCTTCTAGTGCAAAAGGATACAAGAGATGTAAATAATGAAAGTTGCTACCCTGTTCGAGACTGGTTCGCTGAGTTAATTGAATATCAAACATATAATATGTTTGGTTTAACGGAAGGTGATGGCACAAGTGTAGCCATATATGAACCTCCCTATTCTAGAGGGCTTCCACAATTTTTTGATTGTTGCGGCAATTCGGTATTAGGCTTCTCTGTACTAGATTATTTTGCAAATCCAGATCAGTTTGATAACCAAGACATTATTAATGATCTTTTAGGTCTTGACTATTCATTTGGAAATTACCCCTTCTTTGCTAGACGTGGTTTAGGAACCTATTACACCTTTATAACAAGAGACAGCAACACAAGATTGCAATGGACTTTTAATTCAAATAATTCAAATTACAGATGGCTTAATGAATTTTCTCATGAGATCCTGCCTCTCGAAGGAGGGCAAGGAGAAAATCAATTCAGATACTTTAGCGCGCAAGCCCGAGAGGAATTTTTTAATAAACTAGAAGAATATAATTTAGATGAACTTAGAGGAGATCAAGGTATTCCAAATTATACAGAGATTTCTTCAATCATAGTCCAATCCTCAAAAAACAATGGACTTGATGTAAGGCATACTCCTTTATATTTAAATCTAACAAGACAACAAAATAACCTTGGTGATAAATATATTGGCGATGCAACACAGGCAAGTATTCTTCATAAAATTGATAAGGATGAAATAATAGGCAAGCTCCAAGTAAACGGCATCACCGCGGAGAACGATTTCAAACTTTTGGTTAAGCATAATGGGGCTTTTAACCCTTATTTAACTAATAAGAATATTAATATTGAGGTGAAACTCACTCAGTTTAAAGAAGGAAGTAATCCAGGGGTAAGAACTGAAGATGAAAGCAGAATAACAATGTCTTTACCAATGTTAATGAATTCAACCAATGAGGGCATAAATTTTTCTCCAAATGGTTCTGCAAATATAACTTTTGAATATTTGGATACTTCAGTAACTGAGAGTCTAGAGTTAAATGAAGATTTTACTCTTACAGCTTTGGATAGTGATATTTATACAGGCTACCTGAATTTATTAATTAGATTTTATGCCTTATTAGATCAATCCTCTAAAACTAATCTTGAAAGTCACTTTGACTCTAAATCTTATCTATCAGTAAGTTTAAATAATAATTTCTTAAACAGCAGTTCACCGCTATGGAGAAGTTTTGATGTTTTTGAAGGGCCAATTGAATACTTTAGTAATAGTGGCGAAAGTTCAACAACTGATTTTCAAGACCTTATCTATTTTGAGAAAGATGTTCTTGAAGTAGAAAAAAATCTAGTTAGCTCGATATGTATAATTCTTACAGGGAAGCAAGCTTCTACAGTAACAGCTAATCTTGTTGTAAGAGGGCCCGAACATTTTGACTACANCTCTGAAGTTCCTCTTAACACATCAGACTTGGTAGTATCTTCCCCAATTATTACTTGGGGCACAGATACAGGNCCTAAATGCATCACAGTAGAAAAATCGAATTCTTATGATGACTCAGCATATGACAAGATGGAAGCATATTACTATCTAGAGATAGTGCCGGAAAATGGTGGCAACGTTTACAGGGGTGATAAACTCCTTATAAAAGTTAACGACGATATCAGATAAGCTAATTACCTATTAAATTTAAAACTATTGTCTTAGGATATTGGTATGTTTACTATCGGTTTAACAGGTGGAGTAGCAGCAGGCAAAAGTACCGCAACAAATTTTTTTACAGATAAGGGTATTACAGTAGTTGATGCTGATATCATTTCTCGACATTTACAATTAAGGGGAGAAGAAGGGTACGAAAAAATTGTAAAAAAATTCTCTGATGACATCTTAGACTCCAACGGCGAGATTGATAGAAAAAAAATTCGTAAAATAGCTTTTAGCGATCCGAAAAATAAAAAATGGTTGGAAGATCTGATGCATCCAATGGTTAGAGATGAGGTAATTAAACAATTTGAAAAGGTAGAATCTGCTTGGGCAATATACAGCGCCCCATTATGGAGCAATAAAAATGTTTTTAATCGAACCTTGGTTATCGATACTCCTAAAGAAGTTCAGTTACAAAGAATAATTGAAAGAGATAACTGCTCAAAAGAAGTAGCTGAACAAGTTATAGCCCAGCAAATTTCAAGTAATGAACGTAATTGCTATGCAACAGATCTTATTATTAATGATGGCTCTCTTGAAGATTTTAAAAATAAACTAGAATTCTACTTTGAACTTTATAACAGCCTAGCAAATGAATAAGAAAGTTAATTTGACCTGCCCTAATTGCAAAAAAATCGTTGAGATTGATTCTAAATTCAAACCTTTTTGTTCTAAGGGATGTAAAAGTATCGATTTTTTAAGGTGGGCTAATGAAGAAGTCTCAATTGAAACTTTTGAAGAGCCTAATCAGGATTAATTAGCTTTATTCTGTTCTCTGCGTTTCTTGTGCTCTTCAAATTCTTTGGGACTCATGGTTTGAATCTTGATATTAAATAAGATTTTAACGATATCATCCTTGAATGACTCAATCATAGAGTCAAATAGGTAAAAAGATTCTTTCTTAAACTCATTTATTGGATTTCTCTGGGCATATGCTCTTAATCCTATATTGCCCCTTAAGGAATCAATATTTTGTAAGTGTCTTTTCCATGCAGCATCCATTACCTGAATAGAAATTTGTCTTTCAAGTTCAGGTTTTCTTTCTTTAAGAGGACTGAACTTATCAAAATAATATTTTTGGTAGAATTCATTTAAATAGTCCATTACTTTTGTAAAATTTAGACCATCTTTATCAAGTAAATTGAAATCTGGGCTTGCACCCAATGACTGACTAAGAGTTCTATCTAAATTATCAAACTTCCAACTTGGTGCCTGATCTTCTGGTAAAGCTTTATCTGCGGTTTTTTCAAGAAAGTTATCTAGGTATTCAAAGATAAGAGTTTCAGAATCATTTTCCTCTAAAAAATAATCTCTTAGTTTATAAATCGTTAATCTTTGGTCATTTGAAACATCATCATACTCAAGTATTTGTTTTCTTATTTCGAAGTTTCTGTTTTCTATCTTTCTTTGTGCATTTGCAATAGCACCATTAAGTAAAGGNTGTTCAATACTACTATCGTCCATACCATCACTNAATCTAGAGAATAATTGTTTTCTATTATCATCAATGAAAAGTCTTAAAACCGTGTCATCGAGTGACAGAAAAAATCTTGAGTAACCTGGATCTCCTTGTCTACCCGATCTTCCCCTAAGCTGATTATCTATTCTTCGAGATTCATGTCTTTCAGTACCAATAACATGTAAGCCGCCAGCTTCAATTACTTTATTGTGTTTTTCTTCCCATTCTTTATCATTTTCTTCTTGCTTTCCACCTAGAACAATATCTGTTCCTCTACCAGCCATATTAGTTGCAATTGTTATTGCTCCTGGTCTTCCAGCTTCAGCAATAATTACTGCCTCTTTTTCATGAAACTTTGCATTTAGAACCTGATGCCTTATACCTTCTTTTTTAAGTCTATTTGAGAGTTTTTCTGAGCTTTCTATAGAAGCGGTTCCTACTAAAATTGGCGCATCTTTTGCATGTATGTCCTTAATTTCTTTAACCAAAGCATTAAATTTATCTGCCTCATTTACATACACAGTGTCGTTCATATCTTGTCTGATCATTTCTTGATTGGTGGGCAATACAACTACATCCATGCCATAGATCTGCTTGAATTCAGCTGCTTCTGTATCTGCTGTACCAGTCATACCAGAAATTTTGTCAAAAAGCCTAAAGAAGTTTTGGTAAGTCGTTGATGCTAGAGTTTGTGTTTCTTGCTGAATAGGCACTCTTTCTTTACACTCCAATGCTTGCATGACACCTTCTGATACCCGTCTGCCTGGCAGCTTCCTACCGGTATTATCATCAATTAAAACAACCTTATTGCTCTCCACCATATAATGGACATTTTTTTCAAATAAGAGATTAGCTTTAAGAGTAGCTTGAACGTATTTTAAAAATTTTAAATTATTTGTGGTGTAAAGACTCTCATCAGGTTTAATTAAATTTCTATTTACTAGAAAATTTTCAACTTTTTCAAAACCATCATCTGTTAATTCGACAGACCTCAATTTCTCGTCTATTAAGTAATCTCCTCTTTCATCATCTGCTAAAGGTTCATCTTCAGTTCCTTCTCTCATCTGTCTGCTAAGATTAGGCAACAGTTTTAAAAAAACAGGATATGCTGATGCATCATCATCAGTGGCTCCCGATATAATGAGAGGGGTCCTCGCTTCATCAATTAGAATTGAATCAACTTCATCAACGATTGCAAAGTTAAGGTNTTTTTGTGTTTTTTGATGNTTGAATAACACCATATTATCTCTCAAATAATCAAAACCTAGNTCACTNCTAGTACAGTAAATAATATTGCAGTCATACGTTTGTTGTTTGTCCTTAAAATCTTGAGAAGAAGTAAGAGCTCCAACAGTTAGACCAAANTATTCATAAATAGGGCGCATCCAGTNAGCATCTCTTTCAGCTAAATAGTCATTTACAGTAACAACATANACTTTTCTNCCAGAAAGGGCATTGAATACAGCAGGNAGCGTGGCAACTAAAGTTTTCCCTTCCCCAGTTTTCATTTCAGTAATATTTCCACCATTCAACACTAGGCCACCAATCATTTGGCAATCATAATGTCGTAAACCTATGGTTCTTTTTGAAGCTTCTCTTACAGCAGCAAATATTTCCACTAGACTTTCATCGCCNCTAGCTTCATTAAGGTTAAATTGTTTGAATTGCTCTTCNGAGAGTTCTGCCATACTCTCTTCGTGTAAATTAATCTTATTNACAACTTTGGCATAACCATCGACACGTCTTTGGTTAGACGACTTAAAAATTTTGCCTAGGAACCCAATCATTATGCTAGTTCTTCTGCCACCGGCTTTAAGTAATTTATTGGAGCATCCTTAATTTCATCTATCTCAATAATTTTGTAGGCATTCTCGCTCTCTATCTTTTTCAATAATTGATTATTTAGAGCATGACCAGATTTAAAACCATAAAACTCTCCAATTAAGTTGTGACCAAGTAAATATAAATCTCCAATAGCATCAAGCATTTTATGTTTTACAAACTCATCAGCAAATCTAAGTCCGCCTTCATTCAGAACATCATCATCTCCAATGCCAATAGCATTTTCTAAGTTTGCTCCAAGTGCTCTTTTGCTTTTCTTAAGCATTTCTAGTTCGCTGTAAACCCCAAATGTTCTTGCTCTGCTAACTTGTCTGATAAATGAGGTTTGTGAGAAGTCTATTGATGCAGTTTGGGGGTATTTTTTATAAACAGGATGATCAAACTCTAAACCAAATGAAACTCTGAAACCTTTATATGGTTTAATCTTTGCTACAGCATCATCTCTTTGTACCTGAACTGATTTAGTTACATAGATAAACTTTTTTACAGCACTTTGTTCAACGATTCCAGCTGCTTGAATAAGGAAAACAAAGCGTGTTGAACTACCCTCCATGATAGGAATTTCAGGGCCATCACAATCAATAATACAGTTATCAACCCCAATGCCAGCTAATGCTGACATAAGATGCTCTATAGTTGCTATCTCAGCACCATCATGTTCCAAAGTTGTTGACAAAGTTGTGTCGCCTACATAATTAGCCTGAGCAGGAATTTCCACTACTCTATCACCGTCCTTTCTTCTGAAGAGAATGCCTGTATTAGGATCTGCAGGATGTAATGTCAAAGTTGCTTTTTTACCAGTGTGCAATCCAACACCTGTTGCAGATGTTTTATTTCTTATAGTTCTTTGTGCAAGCATAGTTCGATATTTTAGTGTATTAGAGCAGAATTTAATATCACAGTTTGTTGCTTATATTGTGCAAGCCTATTGAAACTGCAATTGAAACATTTAAAGAAGAAACTTTTCCCTTTTGTGTGATCTTTAAAGTATCGTCACAATTCTTTTCGACTAAAGATCTAAGGCCTTTTTCCTCATTTCCAAAGATCAATGCATTTTTTCCTGAAAAATCCTTTGTTTCTAATGCCGTTTCAGCATGTTCTGAAAATCCAGAAACCCAATAATCATTATTTTTTAATTCTTTTATTAGATTTGTAATATTGGTTGCCTTATAGAGTTTAAGGTCATAGACCCCTCCAGTTGATGTTTCTATTACAGCTGTATTAGCATAATCAGCAGAATTATTTTTTGGAATAATAACTGTATCTACTCCAAAAAAAGAAGCACTTCGTAAGCATGAGCCTAGATTTCTAGTATCTTGAACTTCGTCTAAAATCAAAATAAGTTTACCTAGCTCATAATCTGATTTTTTTAAATCTCCAATATTTGGTGATTTGCAAATGGCGCTAATTTTTGTGTTCTTCGACTGTATTTTTATTCCCTTTTTATGAGCTAGCTCTAGGACTTCCTGTGCTTTCATATTATCTGCCTTTCCAACTATAGAAATAACTTTTTCACTATGGTTAGATAAGAGTGAATAAATTGTGTGTATATTTTTTATATCAACATTCATATTTAATCTAATAATATAACGAAATTTTACCTTCGAGTTCTTTCACATCNCCAATGAAAACATCAATACGATCTCCCAGGGAGAACTTATTGCCTCTTCTTTTNCCATCAAGGCAGTGATGTCGAGCATTATATCTATAAAAGTCATTTGGCAAATCATTTACATGCAATAATCCGCTTGTAAAAAGCTCAGGAACCTCTACAAATAAGCCAAATTCTTTCACACCAGTGACATAGCCTGAGAAATTTTTTCCTGAAAATTGTTTGACGTAATTACATATTAAATTCTGTGTCACCTGTTTAGAGGCAAACTCTGCAGATTTTTCTTTAATAGAACAATCTTCAAGTGTTAACTGAAGACCATCAAAATCAAATTCTTTCTGATCAAGTGAAGCTATTATTAATCTGTGAACTAGCAAGTCAGGATATCTTCTAATCGGCGAAGTGAAATGCGTGTATTTTGGAAATTTCAAGCCAAAATGCCCTTTATTTATCGTGCTGTATTCTGCTCTTTGCATCGATTGCAAAATAAGCATATTTAAAATAGAAGCATCATCTCTTTTATTAACTTTATTAATAAATGTCGATAGATTATTAATATCTTCTTTATCTCCATTCCAGTTGATTCCTCTGTTCTTTAAGACTTGTGAGAGTCTTTCTATTTTTAAAGATTCTGGGTGTTCATGAATTCTGTATATGCCTTGCTCTGGGTAGTGGCTTAAAAAATCAGCGGCTGATATATTTGCAGCCAACATAAATTCTTCAATTAGTTTATGAGCTGTTAATCTTTTTCGAGACTCAATGCTTTTAACAGAACCATCAGAATTTGTTTTAAGGAATGGCTCATTAATAGAAAAATCTAAAGCACCCCTATATCCTTTATTTATNGTTAATTTATTGAAAAGAGCAAAGGAAGCTTCAAGAGATTGCTTATATTTGGTGTCTTTAACTCCATTTAATAACTGTTCTTCAACTTCTGTATAAGTAAGCCTGGCCACAGATTTAATGACACCTCTATGAAACTTATAATTTGTAATATGCCCATCTTTATCGAAATTAATCTCAACACATAAACACCTCCTTCGCTTATTAGGCTGAAGTGAACATAATTCATTAGAGAGTCTTTCTGGTAGCATTGGGACCACTTTTTTAGGCAAATAAACGGATGTAGTTCTTTTGGCTGCTTCAAGATCAAGAGCTGAGTGCTCTCTTACAAAAAAAGACACATCGGCAATCGCAACTTTTAAGTGGAAACCATCATCATTGAATGTGCAAAAAATTGCATCATCAAAATCTTTAGCATCCTCACCATCTATTGTTACAAATGGGAATTCTTCCAGATAATCTTTATCTTGTGTAAGCTTTTCATTTGCTATCTTTGCAGCCTTTAAAACCGGTTCTGGCCAGGTGTCATCAATACCATAATCGCTGAGAGCCTTGGCATGAAAATCTTGAAGGGTGGGCTTGAATGACAAATTATTACTTATTAAAAATTTCGTTATCGTTCTTAAATGATTTAAATTCTAAAGCATTACCAAAGGGATCTTTAAAAAACATCGTTTTTTGCTCCCCTGGCAAACCTTCAAATCTTAGATAAGGCTCTATTATGAATCTTATACCACTAGCTTTGAGTATTTCAGTGAATTCATCAAATTGTTCCCATTCAAGCACTATACCAAAGTGAGGTATAGGTACTTCTTTACCATCGACTTCATTCGAAGCTGTAACTGAATCGCCGATATGACAAACTAATTGATGTCCAAAGAAATTGTAATCTACCCAATGATCATCAGATCTTCCCTGCTCAAATCCTAGTTTAGCGCCATAAAAATCTTTTGCTAAGTCTATGCAACTAACAGGAATAGCTAGATGAAATGGTCTAAGATTCATTGCTTTGATCCCTTTGTTTTTTTGCTACAAATGCTTCCATATCTTTCTTCCATTCTTCTAAGTACCAACCATCATTTCCTACTTTATTTACATATGAGAAAAAAACTCTACCATTCTCATCAGAAAACCCTTGTTCAAATGGCTTGCCAGTTTTGGGGTTGGGTCGTTTGTGTTCTTCTTTCAAAACAACGTTCTTTAAAGTTTATTAAGCAAGTATTATAGTTTAGATATGAAGAAATTCTTATTAATTCTAATTGCTGTGACATTTTATGCAGAAGCAGACTTAAAAATGTCACTGGAAGAAGAATTAGAAACACTGATGCCAAAGGTAATTGAATGGAGGCATGATATTCATCAACATCCAGAGCTAGGAAATAGAGAGTTTAGAACTTCAAATAAGATTAAAGTTCATTTAGAGAGTCTGGGCATAGAAGTTGAGTCAGGCATTGCTTACACAGGTCTTGTAGGAATGATCAAGGGTGGTAAGCCGGGACCTACCATTGCATTAAGAGCAGATATGGATGCTTTACCAGTCGAAGAAAAAACTGGTTTACCATTTGCATCAAAGGTAAGAACAACATATTTAGGCAATGAGGTTGGAGTAATGCATGCGTGCGGTCATGATGCCCATGTAGCAATATTAATGGGTGTTGCTGAATTTCTAGCAAAAAATAAAGAGGAATTGAAAGGTAATGTAATGTTAATTTTTCAACCCGCTGAAGAGGGCCCGCCTGAAGATGAGGGTGGAGGAGCAAAAATGATGTTGCAAGAAGGAATCTTTGAAAGGTATAACCCAGAAGTTATATTTGGATTGCATGTAACCAATATACCTAATGGTGTTTTATCCGTTAAATCTGGTCCTGCTATGGCAGCAGCCTCAGCTTATAGAATCACAGTCAAGGGAGTGCAAGCACATGGCTCAACACCTTGGTCTGGTATTGATCCAATTATGGCTACTGCACAGTTAATTGAATCTTTGAATACAGTGGTAAGTAGACGAATCAATATTATAAATAACCCTGCGGTATTATCTGTAGGTCTTGTTCAGGCTGGAACAAGAAATAATATTATTCCAGAAGAATCAATGATTATGGGAACAATAAGAACATTTGATCCTGTATTAAGAAAAGAAATTTACGATGAAATAGAACAGATAGCAGCTGGAGTNGCAGTTGGCACAGGTACTGAGATTAAAGTTGAATTTGATGTTGGTGGTTTTTACCCAGTAACAGTTAATAACCCTGAGCTAGTTTCAAAAATGACTGATTCTTTGAAGCAAGCTTCACCTGGCAAGTTTTTTGAGTCAAATACACCCGTTACTGGAGCTGAAGACTTTTCATATTTTTCTCAAGAGATCCCTGGCCTATACTTCTGGCTTGGCATCAATAAGCCTGGAGCAGAAGCTTCAGCTAATTTTGGAGATAAAACAGAGGTTGCTGGTAATCACTCTCCTTATTTCTATGTTGACGACTCTGCTTTAGATGAAGGAGTAAAAGCACTTACATATTTAGTTTTAGATTACCCCGAGAAATTTTAGAGCAATACTCTATTAACAAAATTAAGCATAAGATTGTGAGATTCAGGGGTTTCTACTAAGGAATCAAGCACGCTCTGAAACTCATCTTCGCTATTTGTATAGGCTTCTTTGTATATAGCTAATCTTTTAAAAACAGTAGCTCTGTCTACTTCTGGATGAAACTGAAATGCCCACAAGGGTTTATTCCGAAGTTTAAAGCTATGTAAGCACTGATCTGTATAAGCAAGTAAATCCAGATTTGCAGGTAGTTCGATAGCGTATTGTCTATGAATAGAAAGGGCATCAAAATTATCAGAAGTGCCCTTAAAAACCGGATCAATTTCAGCTAAGTTAGTAAGTCTTATTGGAATGCTTCCCATTTCATAATCACTATCTTTGCTTAATATCGTTCCTCCAAAAGCTAAGACGGCCAATTGAAAACCAAAGCATGAAGCAAAAGTTGGTATACCTTTCTCACCTGCATAATTGATTAAACTTATACAGTCATTTACAAATTGATATTTCTCAGGCTCCAGAACATTAGCTTCACTTGCCCCTCCCACATATAAAGCATGGAAACCATCTAGGACATCATTATTAAATTTAGGAATATCAAAGACATTTAGAACTGTAAACTGATCAAGCTCTAAATCGCTATATTTTGCGAAGCTTTCAAGCTCTTCTTTTCTAACATTTGGATCATCCCTAATCTGTAAAAGAAGAATTTTTAAGTCTTTTCTTTGCATAATGCTCTTATTGACAATTTATTTGTACCGTAATTACTGTATAATAAAACCATGGTTCAATACATTATAGTAGGCTTTCTGGGATGTCTTTCAATAATCTCAATGTGCCTCTTTCTTTTTATAAAGGAGGGAACAAAAGGTATAAAAGCAAAACCATATAAAACAAAAAGCGGTATAGTTCATACTGCTGAAAGATCTAGAGAAAATCACTTAGTTTAGTTTCAGAATAATGGAGCCACCTGTCAGAGTCGAACTGACGACCTACTGATTACAAATCAGTTGCTCTACCAGCTGAGCTAAGGTGGCCCGAGCGAAAATTCTACACCAAATATATGGTTACTTACAATGGTGGAAGTACACAACCAGTACCTTTAATACCGCAATATCCATTAGGATTTTTTGCCAAGTACTGCTGATGGTACTCTTCTGCAGGATAACAAGCCTGATTTATCTTTATCTCAGTTGTAATTTCTGAGAAACCACTTTGTTTTAATTCGTTATTAAATACGACTTTTGATTCGTTTGCTGTATTCATTTGCTTATCACTTTGACAATATATAACTGACCTATATTGAGCTCCTATATCATTGCCTTGTCTATTCCCTTGAGTTGGGTCATGGCATTCCCAAAAAACCTTGAGCAATTCTTCTGTGGTTATTTTCTTTGAGTCATAAATTACATTGACTGTCTCAGCATGTCCTGTTACTCCTGTGCATACTTGCTCATAACTTGGATTTGGTCTTCGTCCACCAGAATAAGAAGCATAGGTTACCCATACTCCATCTAATTCCCAAAAAACTCTTTCTACACCCCAAAAGCATCCAGCTCCAAAAATAATTACCGATACGCCCTCAGGATATTCATTAAAAAGACTTCTGTTATTTACAAAATGTTTCATATTCTTATAAAGGATTATATATGTATTGACTAACTAATTTCTAAGTTGATAATAACAAATTCACCCTGGAGGGGTTGGGGAGCGGTCAAACCCAGCAGACTGTAAATCTGCCGCCTCGTGCTTCGAAGGTTCGAATCCTTCCCCCTCCACCATTTCTACCCCATTTAAATAAGGTATATAATGGTTGAAGCTTTACGTTTTAGGGTATATGATATGCGCTCATATAGCTCAGTAGGTAGAGCACTTCCTTGGTAAGGAAGAGGTCACCGGTTCAAATCCGGTTATGAGCTCCAAACAAA
>JGI26064J46334_1000189_pt1 | contig 13033 bp, 23 predicted proteins | sample MarorgKNORR_S2LV_FD_46334 | JGI IMG/M metagenome (IMG submission 46334) | reverse complement strand
TTCTACCAAAATTAGCCTTGATTATGTGACCGATTTACTAGATTAGTGCGATTTGAAACTATTACAAACACAAAATTAAAATAAGTTTTCTGTAAAAACACTTGTTCCTTCCTCAGTTAATCCAATAGTATGTTCCCAGTGGGCTGATTTTTTTCCATCAATAGTCTTAACAGTCCACCCATCTTCGTCAACAATTGTGTCTTCAGAGCCTAAATTGAACATAGGCTCAATACAAATTGCCATTCCAGTCTTCAATTCAAATCCAGTATTTTTCTTACCGTAGTGAGGGACCTGTGGCTCTTCATGCATTTCCTGCCCAATCCCGTGGCCTACGTAATTTTTTACGTTTCCTAAATTCTTTTTTGTAGCTATTTTGTCAATTTTGTGACCTATCGTGCCTAGTTTTTGACCATCTTTGACAAGTTTTACTGCTTCANTAAGTGCATGCTTAGTAGTATCAATAAGAAACCTATCTTCATCTGATATTTCTCCAACACCATAGGTAAAAGCTGCATCAGCATGATANCCCTCATAAGANACCCCAACATCTATTGAAATAATGTCACCTTCTTGAATGCGAGTATCATTTGGTATGCCATGAACTATTGCATCATTAGGTGAGGCACAAATATAAGCTGGATACGGCCCATGACCGGGAGGTGTGTATCCAAAAAAGCTAGAATTAACATTTGATATTTCAATAATATTTTTTGCAATATTATCAAGATCTTTAAGCATCATTCCNGGTTTAGTTTTANTAAATATTTCATAATGTATATTTGAAACAACTTTTCCAGCCTTGATCATTTTTTTAAAGTCCTCAGAAGATTTATAAGTAAGCATATTTGGTTTTAAAACTCTCCTGAAATTAAATTGTAAATATTATCGACTTCCCCCACTGCATTAATNTTTACAACAAGATTTTTTTTNGTGTAGTACTCAATTAGTGGTGCNGTGTCTTTTTCGTAAACTTCAAGTCTTACATTTACAGATTCTTCTGTATCATCACTTCTGCCACTAGTCTCACCTCTGTGAAGGATTCTTTTGACAAGTTCTTCATGATTTGCATCAAATACAATTACTTTGGCAATTTTGAATTGATTACTAATTTTGTCAAGACTTTCTGCTTGAGCAAGTGTTCTAGGAAAACCATCAAGTATGGCTCCATTTTTACAATCTTCAGAATTAAGTCTCTCAATGAGCATTTCAATCACCAGTGAATCTGGTACAAGTTTTCCCTCATCAAGTAGTGTTTTTGCTGTATTGCCTAATTCGGTTCCACTGCTCACNTGTTCGCGAAGCATATCTCCAGTTGATATATGTGCAAAATTTTTTTCTTTAGCTATTTTTGCTGCTTGAGTTCCTTTTCCAGCTCCGGGAGGACCTAGAAAAATTACTAAATTGCTCAATCAATAAATCCTTCNTAATTTCTCATACTAAGCTGACTTTCAATTTGTTTCATTGTTTCTAATGCAACACCCACTGTAATAAGAATTGATATTCCACTGAAGCCAAGAGGAATGTCCCAAATTACAGAAGCAATTGAAGGTAGAACTGCGACTGATGCTAAGAATACTGAACCTGGTAGAGTAATTCGATTTATGATATGTGACAAATAATTTGTAGTAGATATACCAGGCCTTACACCAGGAACGAATCCTCCCTGTCTTCTGATCATATCTGACTGACGAACTGGATCAAATTGAATAGTTGTATAAAAGTAGGTAAAGAAAATAATTAATATTCCTAGGAAAAATACATAAAACCATGTAGTACCTTGAGAATTAGCCAAATTGATATCAATCCAGTTTCTAATAGCAGCAGTNACATTATTATCTTGAGGTAAAGATGTAGCAACCAAAGCTGGAAAAAATAAAATACTTGTTGCAAAAATTACTGGGATAACTCCTGCACTATTAACTTTAAGCGGTATATATGTGCTCTGACCTCCCATTACTTTTCTACCTCTGACTCTTTTTGCAAATTGAATAGGAATACGGCGCTGTCCTTGTTCAACATAAATTATTCCTACAATCATTAAAATGAACATAATCATAAGAAATGCAAACTGTCCAACNCTACCTTGTCCCGCAGTGACCTGATAAGAGCTTCCAAATTGTGATGGCAATTGACTTACAATACTTGCAAATATTATCAAAGACATTCCGTTGCCAACTCCCCTTTGAGAAATAAGCTCACCAATCCACATAATAAATGCTGTTCCAGCAGTCATAGTTAATACTATTAGGCCAACTCTTGAAGGTGTGTAATTAGGAATTAATGAAATACCCCCAGTCAGGCTTCCTCTCGAGAACAAGTAAGTCAATGCAGTAGATTGCAATAGCGCTAAAACTACTGTTATATATCTTGTCCATTGAGTAATGACTTTTCTACCTGATTCTCCTTCTTCCTGAAGTTTTTGTAATCGTGGTATCACTACAGTTAATAATTGTAAAATAATACTTGCTGTAATATAAGGCATAATACCTAACGCAAAAACTGAAAAAGTCTCTAAGGCACCTCCAGAAAATAAATTTAATAATCCATATATTCCAGCTTGGGATCCAGAATCAGTAAGCCTTTGAACAGCATCTAAATCAACACCTGGAACAGGAACGGCTGCTCCTAATCTATAAACAGCAAACATAAAAAGTGTGAAAAAAATTCTTTTTCTTAAATCTGGAATTTTAAAAATGTATCTAAAAATAGATAGTTGCATAGTTACTCTTTAATAATTTCTACAGAACCGCCGGCACTCTCAATTTTACCTTTAGCTACTTCACTGATGGCATGAACTTTCAAATTAATTTTCTTGGTTATTTCACCATCTCCTAATATTTTTACTAAACCTTTTTTTCTTGTNAGCCCCATTTCCCTCAAGATATCAGGAGTAACATCTCCTTCTAAACTCTTNTCTTCAAGTTCNCTAACATTCACNACTACATATGACATTTTTGCTGCATTGCCAATACCTCTAACTTTAGGTATACGCCTNTAAAGAGGTATTTGGCCACCCTCAAAGTATGCAGGAACTGTTTTTCTTGCTCCAGTACCTTTAGTNCCCCTACCGGCTGTCTTTCCTCTCTTGCCTGCTTCGCCTCTACCTTTTCTTAATTTTTGTTTAGTGGAACCAGGAGTTGGCTTTAAGTGATGAAATCTTAACTTTTTCATTTATTTAATTTCCTCTATATCAACAAGGTGCTCAACTTTATTAAGCATACCTTGAATCATTGGATTGATCTCTCTTTCAGTAGATGAATTAATTTTTTTTAAACCTAGGCTTCTAACTGTTTCTCGTGCTTTAGGAGTTTGACCAATAAGACTTCTTTTAAGAGTAATTNTAACTTTCATCAGCTACTTTCACTTTTTTTTCAGCTTTAGTTTTTTCATATGCTTTTACTAAACCAGGAGGTGCAACTTCGGAGGGTTTTTTACCTCTAAGACCAGCAACCATATCTGGAGTTCTTTGATTAAGTAAACCATTAATTGTTGCTTTTGCAACATTTAGATGTGTAGGTGAGCCAAGTGATTTTGCTAGGATATCTTTAACGCCTGCAACTTCTAAAACTTGTCTAGCAGCGCCTCCAGCAATAACACCGGTACCTGGAGCAGCAGGTTTCAAAAGAACTTTTGAAGAACCATGTTTTCCAATAATTGTGTGAACAATTGTTGAACCAGCCATTGGAATATCTTGCACATTCTTTTTTGCATTTTCGATAGCCTTTTGAATAGCTAAAGGAACTTCTGAGCCTTTTCCATAACCAATTCCAGCTCGCCCATTTCCATCTCCAACGGCAACGAGTGCGGTAAAAGCAAAATTACGACCGCCTTTGACTACTTTTGCAACTCTGTTGATATGAATTACACTTTCTTGAAGTTCCATTTCAGCCATTAAAACTCTATTCCTTTTTCTCTTATACCATCTGCTAAAAATTTAACTCTTCCATGGTAAATATAACCACCTCTGTCAAACACAGCTTTTGAAATCTTAAGATCATTTAATTTTTGACCCATTAGTTCTCCAACTTCCTTGGAAGCTTCAATTGACAATGTTTTTGTTTTAACTTCTTTAGAAAGGGTGCTTGCAGATGCGATAGTAACTTGATTTAAGTCATCAATTGCTTGAACATAAATGTTATTGTTGCTTTTAAACACAGCCAGGCGTGGAACAGTTGCTGTACCGTTAATCTTTTTTCTTATTCTTATTTTTCTATGCTGTCTTTTGTCTTTTACTTTCATATATATTTATTTATGCTCCTGCTGTTACTGCAGCCTTACCTGCTTTTCTTCTGACGTATTCATCTTGATATCTGATTCCTTTTCCTTTGTAAGGTTCAGGAGGCTTAATAGCTCTAATATTTGCTGCAACTTGACCAACAAGTGCCTTGTCAATACCCGATACAATTATTGTGTTTTGATCAGGAACTTCAAAATTTATATCTTCAACTTTTTTAAAAATTACTGGATGGGAAAATCCGCATAAAATCTCTAAATCATTGCCCTTAAGTGTTGCTCTATGACCAACACCTTGAAGCAATAATGTCTTCTTGTATCCTTCTAAAACACCTTCTATATTATTTGCGACTAAAGATCTATAAAGTCCATGCAGGCTTCTTACTTCAGCAACGTCAGATGTTCTGGAAAAAGTTAATTCATTTTCGTTTACTTCATACTTTATACGTTCATCAACAATTTCAGTGGATAATTCTCCTTTTGGACCCTTTATGTTGATGAAATTGCTATTTATACTCAGTTCAACTTTTTCTGGTATTAAAACAGGCTTATTTCCTATTCTACTCATGACCATACCTCACAAATAAGCTCTCCACCCAGTTTTCTTTTTCTTGCTTCAGAATCTGGTAATAAACCTCTTGAAGTAGAAACTACTACTGTTCCTAAACCTCCATTGTTTCTTGGAAGCGAGTCTGAACTAACATATAGCCTTCTACCAGGTTTACTTAATCTATTCATACCTGCAAGAACTGGAATTCCATTATCCGAATATTTTAAATCAATTTCAATTTGTTTTTTCGAGCCATCACCAGAAACCTTGACATCAGTAACGTATCCTTCTTCTTTCAAAAGTTTTGAAAGTTCTAATTTAAACTTTGAATGAGGAACAGATACTGATGGTTTATTGACCATTGAAGCATTTCTTATTCTTGTTAAAAAATCGGAAATAGGATCTGAATTCATATTTACCAAGAAGCTTTCTTAATGCCAGGTAGCTCGCCTTTTAATGCAAGGTCCCTGAAAGTGTTTCTTGACATACCAAATTTCCTGAGTGTTCCTCTAGGTCTTCCAGTAACTTCGCATCTATTTCTATGCCTTGTAGGCGATGCATCTCGAGGCATCTTTGCAATCTTTTTTTGAGCTTCACGCTTTTCATCGTATGAAGTGTTTGGGTCTTTAATAATCTTTAGTAATTCTTGTCGTCTTTCTGAGTAAACAGATATAGCTTTTTTCCGTTGATTATTTTTTGCTATTTTACTTGTTTTTGCCATAATTAATTCTCCCTAAATGGAAATCCTAGCGTTTGTAATAATACATAACCTTCGTTGTTATCGTTAGCAGAAGTACAAATAGTAATATTCATACCTCTTATGTCTCTAACTTTGTCGTACTCAACTTCCGGGAATACTAACTGTTCATTTAAACCAAGTGTGTAGTTGCCATTACCATCAAATGATTTTTTGCTAAAACCTCTAAAGTCTCTAACTCGTGGTACAACAACTTGAATAAATCGATCATAAAATTCCCACATCCTGTCACCTCTTAAGGTTACAGAAGTACCAATTGGCATACCTTCTCGGATTTTAAAACCTGCAATAGATTTTTTTGCTCTTCTAATAACAGGTTTTTGACCTGAAATTGCAGTTAACTCATCCACCATAGATTCTAAAGCTCTGCCATCAGTTGCTGCTTTACCATCACCAATATTGATAATAATTTTTTCAAGAGTTGGAATTTCATTTATATTTTTTAACTGTAAATTAGACATAATTTTTGTCTTCAACTCATTATTATATTGTTCTTTTAGTCTAGGAATCATGCTTCATCACCTGTCTGGGCTAAAACTCTATATTTTTTACCATTTTTATCAAACTTGTAACCAACTCTTCCAGCATGCTTTTTAACTACTAGTGCAACATTAGAGACATTGATTGGCATACTTTTATCAATAACACCACCTTGCATAGTTTGACCTTGAGGTTTTTGATGTTTTTTGTTTATATTTACACCCTCAACCAAAACTGTTCCTTTTTTTGGAAAAGCTTGTAATACTTTGCCTTCTTTTCCNGTATCTTTTCCTGATATAACTTTTACTGTATCGCCTTTTTGTATTTTCATTACAAAACCTCCGGAGCTAATGAAACAATTCTCATAAATTTCTTTTCTCTTAATTCTCTACCAACTGGCCCAAAAATTCTAGTGCCTCTAGGTTGTTCTTGTTCATTAATAATTACACATGCATTCTCATCAAATCGTATATAAGTTCCGTCTTTTCTTCTTGTTTCCTTTTTAGTTCTAACAACTACGGCCTGAACAATATCNCCTTTTTTAATCTGGCCACCAGGTATAGCATCTTTAACAGTCGCAACAAAGGTATCTCCGAGCCCAGCATATCTTATTCTTGAACTTCCTTTAACTTTTATACACAGAACTTCCTTTGCGCCAGAATTATCAGCAACTTTGAGTCTAGATTCTTTCTGAATCATCTTGCCCTCTCAACAACTTCGGTTACTCTCCATTTTTTTGTTTTTGAAAATGGTTTAGTTTCCATAATCTTTACAGTGTCACCAACTTTTGCATCAAAGCTTTCATCATGCGCATGAAGTTTTCTCGTTTTTTTAACAATTTTTTTGTATTTAGGATGTGGAAATTGTAACTCTATAGCTACTGTTACTGTTTTTTCTCGAACATCAGACACAACAATTCCTGTTCTTATTTTTCTTGAAGTTCTCTCTAAATTTGACATTATTCATTTACCTCTTTGTTTAATTCATTTAATTTTTCCGTCAATACAGTGTTTGCTTGTGAGATTTCTTTTTTTATTTTTTTAAAAACAGATGTGTCTTCAAGTTGGCTTGTAGCAAGTGCGAATCTTGAATCCATAAGATCTTTTTTTAGATCGATTATTTTATTTTCTAACTCTTGAACAGAAAGCTCTCTTAAATCATTTACACTCATACTGTATCTCTCTTAACAAGTTTTGTTTTCATAGGCAATTTATGTCCAGCCTTTCGCATTGCTTCTCTAGCAACGTCCTCAGGAACACCAGAAATTTCAAAAATAATACGACCTGGTTTAACTACTGCAACGTAATATTCAACCGCACCTTTACCTGATCCCATCCTGACTTCTGCTGGTTTTTTTGTGATTGGCTTATGTGGAAAAATATTAATCCATACTTTACCACCACGTTTCATGGTTCGAGTAATTGTAATTCTTGCAGCTTCAATTTGCCTTCCAGTTACATAAGAGGTTTCAAGAGCCTGAAGTCCATAATCACCAAAGGTAACAACATTTCCACCTTTTGAATTACCTTTTCTTCTACCTCTGAAAGATTTTCTATACTTTGTTTTTTTTGGCATCAACATAATTTACTCTTCTTCTAAAATTGATTTTTCTTCTAAAATTGATTTTTCTTCTTCAAATTTTGCTTGAGCAGCTTCTTTGGTAATTTTTTTACCGCCACCAGCTTCTACAATTTTTGAAGCCTGTTCTTCATTTGCTTTTTTACCNCCACCAGCTTCTAAAATTTTAGATTCTTTATTTTCACCAACCGCAGCTTCAGCTCTTGATTTAACAGATTTAACTCTTCCTGCTGCNGGGCCTCCACTAGCTAAATTAGCTTCTGCAGATATTTTTTCTTGTCTAAGNTTGTTTGATCCAACTACATCCCCTTTGTAAACCCAGACTTTTACACCTATAGCTCCTACAGTTGTGTGAGCAGCTGCTCTTCCAAAGTCAATATCAGCTCTTAATGTGTGTAGTGGTACTCTTCCTTCTCTATACCACTCTCTTCTGCCCATTTCAGCTCCACCAAGTCTTCCAGAACACTCAACTCTCACACCTTCAGCACCTGCTTTTAATGCTGCTGATACTGCTCTCTTCATGGCTCTTCTAAATGCAACTCTATTTTCTAACTGATCTGCAATTCCACGAGCTAAAAGCTGAGCATCTAGTTCAGCTTCCCTTATTTCTATAATATTTAATTTCACAGGTTGCTTAGAAAGCTTTTCAATACCTTTTCTTAACCTATCTGCTTCAACACCTTTTCTACCAATTACAACACCTGGTCTTGCGGTATGAATGTCTACAGTTAATGTTCCACCTTTATCTCTTCTTTCAATATCAATTCGAGAAACTGCTGCTTTAGGTAATTCTCTAGATAGAAAATCTCTAATTTGATAGTCTTGGTTAACTAAAGTTTTATAATCTTTGCTATTGAACCAGCGTGACTTCCAATCATTTACAATCCCTATCCTAAAAGCATATGGATGTGTTTTTTGACCCATTATTCAACCACACTTTCTAATTCAATCAATAAATGAGTTGTCCTCTTATTGATTCTTCCAGCTCTACCTCTAGCTCTTGGTCTAAATCTTTTTAATGTAGGACCCTCATCAGCTATAGCTTTTGAAATATACAAGTCTGATGCATTTAAATTGTAATTAGCCTCAGCGTTTGCAATGGCGCTCTGAAGTAGTTGTTTTATTTCAGTTGCAGCTTTTCTTTTTGTAAATGTTAATACATTTAATGCATCCTGAACTTCAAGTCCCCTTATCAAATTTAAAACAAGTCTCATTTTGTAAGGTGATTGCCTTAGATACTTGCTTTGCGCTTTTACTGTTGTTTTTTCCATTAGCTTTGTCCTGGATGTCCTTTAAATGTTCTTGTTGGTGAAAATTCTCCGAGTTTATGACCAACCATTGCTTCAGTTATAAATACAGGTAAATGTTGTCTTCCATTATGAACAGCTATTGTTAACCCAACCATTTCAGGAACAACAGTAGAACGACGACTCCATGTTTTAATAACACCTTTATTTCCAGTGTTTTGAGCTTCTTCAACTTTCCTTAAAAGATGCTCGTCCACAAATGGTCCTTTTCTTAAACTTCTTGACATATTAACTTCTACCTTTTTGAGATCTTCTTCTAACAATAGATTTGTTACTATATTTATTTTTCTTTCTGGTTTTCTTTTCAGGCTTTCCCCAAGGGCTAACTGGCACTCTACCACCAGAAGACTTTCCTTCACCACCACCAAGTGGGTGATCGACAGGGTTCATTGCAACACCTCTAGTCTGGGGTCTTACACCTTTCCATCTATTTCTACCTGCTTTACCTAATTTTGTTAATTCTGCTTCTGCGTTCCCAACTGTTCCTACGGTTGCTCTACAATCCATTGGTACATTTCTCATTTCGCCGGATGGAAGTCGTAATAATGCTAAATCACCCTCTTTGCTCATCAACTGTACTGAAGATCCAGCTGAGCGTGCCATTTTTGCTCCACCACCTGGTCTTAACTCAACTGCATGAACAAATGTTCCGGATGGTATGTTTCTTAAAGGGAGGCAATTNCCATCTTTAATATCTGCTTTTGAACCTGACTCAACTATAGAATCAACTTCAATACCGTCTGGTGCAATAATATAAGCTTTTTCTCCATCTACATAATGAAGCAATGCTATTCTTGCATTTCTATTTGGGTCATACTCTATTCCAGCTACTCTAGCTTGAATTCCATCTTTAACTCTTTTGAAATCTATTACTCTATATTTTTGTTTATGTCCTCCGCCTCTATGGCGAGATGTAATACGACCTTTGTTGTTTCTTCCGCCAGAAGACTTTTTTGATTGAAGAAGGGATTTCTCTGGTTTCTTTTTGGTGATATCTTTAAAATCAGTTGAAACTTGGCCCCTCATGCCTGGTGTTACTGGTCTAATTTTTTTTGATCCCATTACTATACTCCGAAAGCTTCTATTGTTTCGCCTTCAGAAAGCGTAACAATAGCTATTTTTCTATTACTTTGCTGTCCAAACACATAACCAAAACGTTTTTTCTTTCCTTTTCGATACATTGTATTGACCCTTAAAACATTGACATCAAAAATCTGCTCAACAGCTTTTTTTATTTGAGGTTTATCAGTTTTTGGATGAACAAAAAAAGTATATGAATTTGAATCAGCTATTCTGTCGTAAGATTTTTCAGAAATAACGGGAGCAATTAATACATCTTCTAAATATTTCATTGCTCTTCTCCTACATATTGCTTTATTGCATTAGAAGAAAAGATTGTATCGTCAGTTGAAATGATATCAATTGCTGCGAGCTTTTTGACTGAAACTAATTTAGCATCTTTGATGTTTCTAAATGACTTAAATAGAGCCTCATCTTCATCAGAATAAACAAATGTGAAACTTCTTTTAATTCCAAATTCGTTTGTAGAGGACACGGCTAATTTTGTTGATGGTACTTCAAATCCTCCACCGTCAATAACAAAAACTGATTCCTCTGAAATTCTTTGTGAAATGGCCATAACCAAAGCTTTTGATTTCATTTTTTTAGGAGTTCTGTCCTTATAGACTCTTGTTCCAGGACCATGTGCTACGCCACCACCAACAAACTGAGGAGATCTCAATGAACCTTGTCTTGCTCGTCCTGTTCCTTTTTGAGCCCAGGGTTTTGCTCCAGTCCCCGATACCTGTGCTCTAGTTTTTACTGAAGCAGTATTGTTTCTAAAATTAGTTCTACTGCCCTTTACAACTTGATGAAGAAGTCCAATATTGATTTCATCAATTGGATTAAAACCGTACTGTTTTTTGGTAATTTTATTTTCTTTAGTATTTAAAGTATCTATTTTTACACTCATCGTTTTACCTTTACAGCTTTTTGAACTTTTACGATATTACCTTTATTTCCAGGTACTGACCCGTTTACAAGTAAATAATTTTTTTCTTCATTAAGGCCAACAATTGTAACTGACTGAATTGTAGTTTTGTCATTTCCCATTCTTCCAGCCATTTTTTGCCCTTTGAATACATGACCAGGATATGAGGCATTACCAATAGAACCACCTGCTCTATGAACCTTATGTACACCATGACTAGCTTTTTGGCCTGAAAAATTATGTCTTTTCATCACTCCTGCAAAGCCTTTTCCTTTTGATATGCCTGAGATGTCTACTTTTTGTCCAATTTCAAATATGTCAGAAACTTTTACAACTGTACCAGGACTTAATTGAAAATCTTCATCTACTTCAACTTCAAAAACTATTTCACCTGGTTCAGATTTATATTTTTTAAAATGGTTCTGTATTGGTTTTGTTGGATTTTTTTTAGTTCCAATAGTTAANTGTGCTGCGCAATAACCATCAATAACATTATTTTTTACTTGCACAANCCTACAATCGGAAACATCTAAAACAGTAACTCCAAGTGCTTTAGAGTTTTCATCAAAAATTTGTGTCATTCCTACTTTGCGAGCAATTAAAGTATTCATAATTTAATCTCTACCTCAACTCCAGCAGGTAAGTCGAGTCTCATGAGAGAGTCCACTGTCTTTGGTGTAGGCTCAACGATATCAATAAGACGCTTATGTATTCTCATTTCAAAATGTTCACGTGACTTTTTATCAACATGAGGAGACCTAATAACACAATATCTATGAATTTGAGTTGGTAAGGGAACAGGACCTTTTACTTTAGCTTGTGTTTTAAGAACTGTTTCAGCAATTTTGCGTGCAGATTCATCAACAACATAGTTGTCGTAAGCTTTAAGCTTTATTCTGATTTGTTGTCCTTTTGCCATTTTTTCCTCAAAAAAAAACCGGGAGTTTGAATTCTACTCCCGGTTAATTTTTATTACTCGATAACTTTTGTCACCTGTCCAGCTCCAACAGTTCTTCCACCTTCTCTAATTGCGAACTTCACTCCTTCTTCCATTGCAATTGGGGAAATTAGTTCTACAGAGATGGATACATTGTCGCCAGGCATAACCATTTCAGTACCATCGCCTAGAGTAACTTCTCCAGTAACGTCAGTTGTTCTGAAATAGAATTGTGGCCTATATCCTTTAAAGAATGGGTTATGTCTACCACCCTCTTCTTTTGTAAGAACATAGACTTCAGCCTCAAACTTTGTATGAGGTGTAATTGATCCAGGCTTTGCAATAACCTGTCCTCTTTCAACATCTTCTTTATCTACTCCACGTAAGAGAAGACCGACATTGTCACCTGCTCTACCTTCATCAAGAAGCTTTCTAAACATCTCAACACCAGTACAAACTGATTTGGTTGTTTCTCTTATTCCAACAATCTCGACTTCTTCGTTTACATTGACAATACCTTGCTCAATTCTTCCTGTTACAACAGTACCTCTACCAGTGATAGAAAATACATCTTCGACAGGCATTAAGAATGGTTTGTCTACTACTCTTGTTGGTTCTTCAATATATGAATCAACTTGGTCCATTAATTCTTTAACAGCGTTGATTCCTTCTTCCTTGCCTTCAAGAGCAGCAAGTGCTGAACCTTTAACGACAGGAACATCATCTCCTGGAAAGTCATATTCGTTTAATAATTCTCTAACTTCCATTTCTACAAGATCTAAAAGCTCATCATCATCAACTTGATCGACTTTATTAAGGAATACTGCAATAGCTGGTACACCAACTTGCCTTGCTAGTAGAACGTGTTCTCTAGTTTGTGGCATTGGACCATCTGCTGCAGAAACAACCAAAATTGCTCCATCAACCTGTGCCGCACCTGTAATCATGTTTTTCACATAATCAGCGTGACCAGGCATATCTACGTGAGCATAATGTCTGTTTTCAGTTTCATACTCAACATGAGCAATCTGGATTGTGATTCCTCTTTCCCTCTCTTCGGGGGCTTTATCAATATCTTCAAAAGCTGTAACATCTCCTGAACCAGCATCAGCTAAAACTTTTGTTATAGCGGCCGTCAATGTGGTTTTACCGTGGTCAATGTGTCCCATTGTACCAACGTTCACATGAGGCTTGCTACGGT
>JGI26064J46334_1000188_pt1 | contig 13048 bp, 10 predicted proteins | sample MarorgKNORR_S2LV_FD_46334 | JGI IMG/M metagenome (IMG submission 46334) | reverse complement strand
AGGTAAAACTGTATCTGTACTTTCAAATGCTTCTTTATGTATCTGACGTATCTTTTTTTCAATTCCTATCAGACCAATCCCTGAGATTTTAGAAACTACGCCAGGAAAATAATCATTAACGATAGTCCTGCTCAATCCAACTGTCTCAAAATTACATCCTCCTCTATAAGAACTAAGAACAGATATACCCATTTTAGACATTATTTTTAAAAGACCTGCATTTATTGATTTTATATATCTATGTACACAATCATCAAAACTGTATTGCCCAAATAATTTTTTTTCATGTCTTTGATATAAGCTGTCAAAAGCTAGATAGGGATTGACCGTTGTAGCTCCTACGCCGATCAAGGTAGCAAATGAGTGCGTATCTAGTGCCTCACCTGATTGAACATTTATTGACACATATCCTCTTAACTTTTTATCAATAAGAAAAGTATTAATTGCTCCCACACACAGAAGCATTGGCATTGGTATTTTTTTTGATGATAGATCTTTATCACTTAAAATTATTTGTGATACACCTTGTCTAACAGCGATTTCAGCTTCTTTTTGAATTCTTTTAATAGCAAGTGTTAAATTTTCATCATCAGAAAATGTACAATCAATTGATAAAGAGTTTTTTCCAAAATAGTTTATGAATTTATTAAATTGAGAATTAGACAAAATTGGACTGTTTAAAACATAAATGTTCTCTTTAGTCAGCGTATCAAAATCTAGAATATTTCCTAAGTTTCCAAATCTAGTTTTCAAACTCATAACTTTATTTTCTCTTAAGGAATCAATTGGAGGATTAGTTACTTGACTAAAATTTTGTCTAAAAAAATGATAAAGAGGCCTGTATTTGTCTGATAATACTGCTAGTGGTGTGTCATCTCCCATTGAACCAGTTGCCTCTTTTGCATCTTCTGCCATTGGATGTAAGATTAATTCTAAATCTTCTAAACTTATTCCAAAGGTATGCTGTCTTCTTCTTAAGTCTTCCCCTGCAAAATTATGCTTCTCTTTAGCAATAAAGATTTTTTCATCTAAATCAATAATTTGTGAGTTAAAATGTTTAAATTCTTTTGCTAAAAAATCTTTAATTTGATTGTTTGAAAAAACTTTTCCTTTTTCAATTCTTACTCCAATAATTTCGCCTGGTCCTAATCTTCCTTTGGATAAGATCTTTTTTTCATTCAGCTTTATCATCCCAGTTTCTGACCCAGCAAAAATTAGTTTATCTTTAGTGATTGCATACCTAAGAGGTCTCAGACCATTTCGATCATTTGCAGCTATAACCCATTCATTATCAGTGGCTGCGATCGCTGCAGGTCCATCCCAGGGCTCCATAGTACTGTTTAAGAAATTAAATAACTGCTGATGATTTCTTGAGAGTGTTTTATTTTTTTTTGACCATGCATCTGGAACTANCATNAATTTAGCTANAGGAGCNGGTTGACCTGACTTATTTAATAATTCAAAAACGTTATCTAGTGCAGCTGANTCTGAAACTCCTTGAGAAATTACAGGTTTTAAATTTTCTACATTCTCAAATAAAGGACTACTCATNTCTTCTTCATGAACTTTCATCCAGTTTTTATTTCCTTTATAAGTGTTTATCTCNCCATTATGAGCTATTGCCCTAAATGGTTGAGCTAAACTCCAGCTAGGAGCAGTATTTGTAGAAAANCTTTGATGAAAAATAGCATATCTTGAAATAAATCTCTCATCTTTTAAATCTAAATAGAAATCTGAAATTGCTTCAGCTAAAAACATTCCTTTATAAATTATTGATTTAGAACTCATAGAACATACATAAAAATTATTTAAAGATAGTCTATTAGCTGAGTTTTCTATTTTTTTTCTAGTTTCATAAATTTTTCTTTCAAGTTCTTTATCAAGTAAATTTGGATTGTTTGATTTAAATAAAACTTGGATAATCTCTGGCATTGTTTGTAAAGCTTTTTCACCTAAAACTTTTGGGTTTACAGGAACTTGTCTCCATCCATAAATATTAAAATCATTTTTGGTTAATTCACTTTCAACTATAGTTTTAGAGCTTTCTTGAGATGAATAATCATTTTTAGGTAAAAAAATCATTCCAACACAAATTTCAGAATTATCATGGTGATGTCCAGTAACTTGAATTTTTTCTATAAAAAAGTCTTTTGGTATTTCTAAATGTATCCCTGCTCCATCACCTGTTTTTCCATCTGCATCTACTGCACCACGATGCCAAACGGCTTTGAGAGCCTCGATTCCATGCTCAACAACTGCTCTTGATTTTTTTCCCTCTGTAGAAGCAATTAGACCTACTCCACAAGCATCATGTTCCATCTCATGAGAATAAACATGATTTTTAGAGAGTAGTTCCAGATTATTTTTATAATTTTTCATTAAGCTACTTGTGTTTTTTTTATTGCAATATTTTCAAGATATTTTTTCATTGATGAGGCCGCATCTCTTCCATCTTTGATAGCCCAAACAACTAATGATGCTCCTCGAACTATGTCTCCTGCAGCGAAAACACCATTTAAATTTGTTTCCATAGTATCAAAATCTGTCTTAATAGTTCCCCACTTAGTAACCTGTAATTCTTGCGCGTCAAATAATAGTGGTAAATTTTCTGGGTCAAAGCCTAAGGCTTTGATAACCATATCTGCTTTAATTTCAAACTCTGAACCTCTTTAATTTCTGGTCTTCTTCTTCCAGAATCGTCTGGCTCACCCAATTTGATTTGATCAACTATTAGTTTTTCAATTTTATTTTTTCCTTGAAATTCTTTAGGACTTGATAACCAAACAAATTCAACTCCTTCTTCTTCTGCGTTAGCAACTTCTCTAGCAGATCCTGGCATATTTTCTTTATCTCTTCTATAAAGGCACTTAACAGATTTAGCTTTCTGTCTTATTGAAGTTCTAACACAATCCATAGCAGTATCTCCACCACCTATGACTACAACATCTTTACCTTCTGCATTCAATATCCCTTTATCAAAAAGTTCAACTTCATCACCTAAACCTTTTTTATTTGAAGCTGTCAAAAATTCCATTGCAGGGAAAATATGATCTAAATCATTTCCTGGCAACTCAACTTCTCTAGGTTTATAAACTCCAGTTGCAATTAAAATTGCATCATGTTTTTTTCTAAGTTGATCTAGATTGGCGTCTTTTCCTATTTCAAAATTTTGGATAAATTCAATACCCCCATCTTTTAATAGTTTTGTTCTTCTTTCAACAACATGTTTCTCTAATTTAAAATTAGGAATTCCATAAATTAATAATCCCCCTGCACGATCATATCGATCATAAACTGTAATTTTATATCCATCTTTTCTTAATTGTTCTGCAGCAGCAAGTCCTGCGGGTCCTGCCCCAATTATACCTACGCTTTGATCTCTTTCATACTTTACTTCAATAGGTTTGACCCATCCTTGTTCCCAGGCATTGTCAGTAATATATTTTTCCATTGAACCAATAGTTACAGTTCCATGGCCTGATTGTTCTATAACACAATTACCCTCACACAATCTGTCTTGTGGGCATATTCTTCCACATACTTCAGGCATATTGTTTGTGCTTTGTGATAACTCATAAGGCCTCTTTTAATCTTCCCTCCGCAGTTAACTTTAACCAATCTGGTATATTATTACTAAGTGGACAGTGGACTTGACAGAATGGTACTCCACATTGTGAACATCTGCTCGATTGTTCTTGGGCCTTTTGATTAATAAATTCATCATAAATTTCATTGAAATCTTCTTTTCTAGTGCCAACCTCTCTTTTAGGTGGAGTTTGTTGACCTATTTTCACAAACTTTAGCATTTTATCAGTCATTTTTTTTTATAAATTTAAGGCAAAATATACATTGTTTTTATTAGTAAAAGAATTATTTAGGTCAATATATATGACCTAAATAATTGAATTAATAGCCATATATATGAGAATTCCAATTTTTGCATACCTATTATGAGTAAATCGAATTGTTTAAAATCAATATTTTTTAAGTTACGACACTTATATGTTTCAAGAATTTATAGAAATCCTTATTCTATCCGCGGTTCAAGGAATATCTGAATTTTTACCAATTAGTTCCTCTGCACACTTAATTTTAGTTTCTAATTTCTATGATTTAAAAACAGGCTCTTTATTAATAGATATCAGTTTACATTTAGGTTCTTTATTTGCGATTATATTTTATTTCAGAAAAGACCTACTAGATTTAAAGAATAATAAAAAACTTTTACAACTCATTTTACTTGGCTCTATACCTTTAATCATTTTTGGATACTTGCTCCACTCAACTGAACTTATTTATCTACTCAGAAATTTAAAAGTTATAGCATGGACAACATTGTTTTTTGGAATAGTTTTATTTTTTGCTGATCAGCAAAAAATCGATAAAAATATATCTACAAATTTAAATATTAAATCTATAATATTTATTGGTCTATTTCAAATCCTGGCATTAATCCCTGGCGTGAGTAGAGCGGGTATTACATTAACTGCAGCGCGATTTTTAAAGTTTAATAGAGTTGACTCAAGTAAGATTTCATTTTTATTATCAATCCCAGCTTTAGCAGGTGCAAGTTTTCTTGGCCTCAAAAATGCAGCTAATCAACCTCTTGAAATAAATTATCTTATAATACTTTCAATAATTTTATCATTTTTATTTTCATATGTTACAGTCAAATTTTTTCTAAGTTATATAAATAGGTTCTCATTGAATATTTTTATTATTTATAGAATTTTTATTGCTTCAATATTATTTTTGATAATATATTCTTAGGCAGTTTTTTTCATTAAAGGTAAAAGTTGTGATAATAAAACTCCACATAAAATAAAAAAACATCCTAAAATATTATTAATATCCAATATTTGATTAAGCAAAAACCAAGCTGCAATAGTAGCAAATACTCCCTCTAAAGAAAAAATTATTGCAGCAGGAGCTGGTGCAATTCTTCTTTGAGCATAAATCTGAAGAACAAATGCAAATCCTCCAGATAAAATTCCAGCATATAGAATAGAGTCGATTTCTTTTAAAATATTGTTTAAAATAAATTCTTCATAAATTGAACCAATTATAAAAGAAAATACTGCCACAATTAATGTTTGCAGAGCTCCTATTGTAAGAGGAAGATTATACCTGANAACAATCATGCCAGTAAAAATAATATGAGTGCTCCAAAAAAAAGCCCCTAGTAATACTAAACTATCTCCTAATCTTACAGTTGCATCATAAAAATTTGTAAGTAAATATCCTCCNATTAAACATAAAACTACTGATGGCCATACACTCCAATGAATTGATTTTTTTTTAAATAAAAAAACTATAATTGGTACCATTGGAACATAAAAAATTGTGAANAAAGCTGCATTTGCNACATCTGTATGAAGTAAAGCAACTTGCTGTAAAGCAGAGCCTAAAAAAAGTGATATTCCAATTAATGCAGAGAGGATAACAAATGTTTTGATATCTAATTTAAATTCAGATTTAAACTTTTTTATTTCAAATAANAATACAAGAGGAAGTATCGCCAAGAAACCAACAAAAAATCTTACAGCATTAAAAGTAAATGGACCAATATCATCCATACCAGTGTCTTGAGCAATAAAAGTTGTCCCCCAAATAAATGTACACAATAGGGCGCTAAGTAAAGATACTGTTTTTGACATAAGTTTATTTAAACAGCTAATTTATAAGCAAAATTTTTTCCTAAATTTTCCTTTAATTCATTATTAAATCTAGCTGCTTCAGCACCGTCAATTATTCTATGATCGTATGATAGAGATAAAGGTAACATTGTACGAATTTGAAATCTGCCATTTAAATAAATTTGTTTTTTTTGTGATTTCCCAATTCCTAAAATCGCNACTTCAGGATAATTAATAATCGGGGTAAAAAATGAACCTCCTATTCCACCNAGACTCGTTATGGTCATTGATCCCCCAAAAAGTTCCTTTTTATCNATTTTAAGATTTCTACATTCTTCNCTTATCTTTTTTAATTCATCAGCAATTAAGGAAATATTTTTATTTTCAGCATTTCTTAATTTAGGAACCATTAATCCATGGGGTGTATCTACTGCTATACCAATATGGTAATATTTTTTAAATGTCATTTTTCCATTATCAATTTCATCTATTGAAGAATTAAAACTAGGATACTTTTTTAAAGATGCGGATAAAGCTTTAACAATAAATGCTAAAGGCGTTATTTTCTTTTTTTCCCCTGTATATATATCTGTAAGGGAATTTCTAAATTCTTCCATTTCAGTGATGTCGGCTTCATCATGGTTTGTAACATGAGGTATTTGTGTCCAGGAATTAACTAAATATTTTGATGAAATTTTTTTTACTCTAGGAATGTCTTTTATTTCAATTTCACCAAATTCTGAATGAGCATATTCTAATTTATTTTCTTCATTTTTATTAATATGAACCTTCTCATTTTGACCTGATTTATTAGAAACAAATAATTTAATATCTTTTTCTATTACACGACCATCTCTTTCAGTGCCCTGTACTTTATTAATATCTACACCAAGTTCTCTTGCAAATTTTCTTGCTTTTGGTGATGCTGGAACAATTTTTAATAAATCTTTTTTTGACATTTATAATCTTGATGGCATTGGTTTGTTAGGGTCGATTTTATATTTTTTTATAGCCTCTGAAGCATATTTAGATGGTAAAAGTTGTTCTTTTGCCAATATACTTAATCCATAAGCAACTACGTGTTCTTTATCTACTTCAAAAAATTTTCTTAAATTTTTTCTAGTATCACTTCTTCCAAANCCGTCTGTTCCTAAAGAATAAAAGCTTTTATTTATATATGGTCTTATCTGATCAGAATTCATTCTCATATAATCTGAAGCTGCTAATATTGGTCCCTCTGTTTTTTCTAAACATTTTTCAACGTACGATTTTTTTTGATCTTTATCAGGATTTAAAAGATTATATCTTTCTACCTCTANTCCATCTTTTCTTAATTCATTAAAACTTGTAACACTCCAAACTTCACTATCTATATTATATTCTTTTTGTAATATTTCAGCACCCGCAATCATTTCTCTTAAAATTGTACCAGAGCCTAAAAACTGAATTTTACTTTTTTTATGTTTATTAAACTCTTTGATTTTGTACATACCTTTGAGAATTCCCTCCTCACAATTTTTATCTTTTGGCATTTCTGGGTGGGAATAATTTTCATTCATTGTAGTAATATAATAAAAAATATTTTCATTTTTTTCATGCATCCTTTTTAAACCTTCCCTAAAAATTACTGCTAATTCGTAATGGAATGTTGGATCATAAGAAATACAGTTTGGTATTGTTGATGCCATCAAATGNCTGTGGCCATCTTGATGTTGCAGTCCCTCTCCAGCTAATGTTGTTCTTCCAGCTGTAGCACCAATTAAAAAACCTCTCGATTGGCTGTCAGCTCCTGCCCAAGCAAAATCTCCAATTCTTTGGAAACCAAACATAGAATAAAATAAGTATATGGGTATCATTTCTATATCATGATTTGTGTAGGAAGTTCCTGCAGCTATCCAAGAAGACATGGCCCCTGCTTCAGTAATTCCCTCTTCTAATACTTGACCACTTTTTTCTTCTTTGTAAGAACTTAGTTGAGCAGCATCTTCAGGTTCATACTTTTGGCCTTCATGAGCATATATTCCAACCTTTTGAAAAAAACCCTCCATTACCAAATGTTCGAGCTTCATCNGGAATAATTGGAACCAGTCTTGGTGCAACATTTTTATCCCTAAGTAAACTTGTAAGCATTCTTACTAACGCCATTGTAGTAGACATCTCCTTTTTACCGGTAGATTCTTTCATATTATCAAAAATATTTTTAGGTGGTGCTTTTATAGATTTAGCATAAGTTGTNCTCTCAGGAATAAATCCACCAAGTTGAAGTCTTCTTTCTTTTAGATATTTAATCTCAGCTGAACTAGTATCAGGTTTATAATATTCAATATTTTTTACTTGATCATCTGTCAATGGAACATCAAACCTATCTCTATAGTACATTAAATCATCAATATCTAATTTTTTTGTTTGATGCGTAGTGTTAACGCTTTCTCCACTTTTACCCATCCCATAACCTTTTATTGTTTTAGCAATTACAACTGTTGGGCTTCCAATGTTTTTTGAAGCTTTATCATATGCAGCAAAAACTTTATGGGGATCATGACCACCTCTATTTAGTCTCCAAATATCTTTGTCAGATAAACTTGAAACTAATTTTTCTGTCTCTGGATATTTTCCAAAAAATTTTTCTCTAACAAAAGCACCATCTCTTGCTTTTATCGCTTGGTATTCTCCATCGACTGTTTCATTCATTATCTTAACAAGATGGCCTGACTTATCATTTGCTAATAATGAGTCCCAATAAGATCCCCAAATAACTTTAATTACATTCCAACCAGCACCTCTAAAAATTCCTTCTAATTCTTGAATTATTTTTCCATTACCTCTAACTGGACCATCCAATCTTTGTAAATTACAATTNACTACAAAAATTAAATTATCTAATTTTTCTCTTGATGCTAAACCAATAGCGCCTAAAGACTCCGGTTCATCCATCTCACCATCTCCTAAAAAAGCCCAAACTTTTCTTCCTTCATCTTTAATAAGGCCCCTGTTGATCAGATACTTCATATATCTAGCTTGGTAGATTGCTAACATTGGACCTAAACCCATTGAAACAGTGGGAAATTGCCAAAATTTTGGCATTAACCAAGGATGAGGATAAGAAGATAAACCTCCAGGATTCACTTCTTGCCTAAAACTATCCAATTGTTTTTCACTAAGTCTTCCCTCTAAAAAAGCTCTTGCATACATACCTGGAGCACTATGACCTTGAAAATAAACTAAGTCTCCTCCAAATTTATTATTTTTCGCTCTCCAAAAATGATTCATACCCACATCATAAAGAGTTGCTGCTGAAGCAAATGTACCTATGTGACCACCAAGTTCAGGAAACTTTTTATTAGCTCTTACTACCATAGCTGCAGCATTCCATCTAATCAAAGATCTAATTCTTCTTTCTATATTTTGATCTCCATTAGATTTTTGTTCCTCACTGACTGGTATAGTATTTATATAAGGGGTATTTTGCGTATAAGGAATATTTGCGCCTTCTCTATAGGCTTTATTTATTAACTCCTTTATTAAATAATGAGCCCTTTGATTCCCATCTTTTTGAATTACTGCAGACAAAGATTCCAACCACTCATTTGTTTCAGTTGGATCAATATCACCTTTGTTAACAACTTGAATATTATCAGTTTTATTTTCTTCTTTTATTAAAATTTTATTTGTGGTTTTTTGACTTTGAGCTACAGGCTTTTCAATTATTTCTTCTTGAGATTTTTTTAATGAATTTTCAGCTTCTTTTATTAAATTTTCAGTATTTTTGGGTACGTCCTCTGCTGTTTTTGTAGAAATTTTTGTCCCTGTTGTCGTAAGTAATAAATCACCTTTTGAAACTTTATCTCCAATTTTTACATTAACTGTTTCTATTTTACCTTCAATAGTTGATGGAATTTCTACACTTGATTTNTCACTTTCAATAGTAACTATTGGATCATTTTTTTTTATTTCTTGACCTTCTTGAACTAGAATTTCTATTACTTCAACACCTTCAAATTCTCCAATATCAGGAACTAATAATTTTTCAGTCATTAATTATGTTTTATACACCATAAATGCTTAGTAAATTGTAAATTTTAACACATTCTGTTCAATTTTTTGACATTCTTTAAGTTCAAATTAATAAAATGATTAAAAAATTATTAAATGTACTTATTCAACCAAAAGTTAGCACCTATATAGATGCTAAAACATGGATTCAAAAAATTTTATTAGAGAAGAAATACGGAAAAATTAGTTCCTAATTTCTTTCAACGCATATTGCAATACCCATACCTCCACCAATACAAAGTGAGGCACATCCCTTTTTTTTATTAAGTTTTTTCATTTGATATATTAGAGAAATTAATATTCTTGCTCCTGATGCTCCAATTGGATGACCTAAAGCTATAGCTCCACCATTAATATTCACTTTGCTTATATCAATATTCAGTTCTCTAATAACTGCAATAGTTTGTGCTGCAAAAGCTTCATTTATCTCAAATAGATCTATATCCTCTAATTTCCAGTTAGCTTTTTTAACAGCTTCTTTAATTGCTCCAATAGGTCCTAATCCCATAAGTGAAGGATCTACNCCAACTGACGCCCAAGATACTATTCTAGCTAACGCCTCAAGTGATTTTTTTTCAGACTCTTCTAAACTTAATAACATTAAAGCGGCTGCTCCATCATTGATGCCTGATGAATTTCCTGCAGTGACTGTTCCATTTTCTTGAAAGACTGTTTTTAATTTTTGTAAATCCTTTAAGGTTAAATTATTTCTTGGATGTTCATCAAGTTTTAAAGTATTTCCGTTAAGATTTACCTCAATTATTTCTTTTTCAAAGTTATTATTTTTTATTGCTGCTAAAGTTTTTTTTTGAGAATTTAATGCAAATTCATCCTGTTCTTCTCTCGATATATTGAATTTCTTTGCAACATTTTCAGCCGTTACACCCATGTGATAATTCTTAAATGCATCAAGTAATCCNTCATTCATCATTACATCTAAAAATTTGTTTTCTGAATTTTTTTTTTCATTTTCTTTAAGAGCTATTTGGGGGGNGATTGACATGTTTTCTTGTCCGCCAGAAATAACTATTTTTGAGTCTCCNAATTTAATTGATTGAAATCCTGAAATTATAGCTCTTAATCCTGAACCACAAACTTGATTNACAATATAAGCAGGTTTTGAAACAGGTATTCCTGCATTGATTGCAGCTTGTCTAGCAGGATTCTGTCCCATTCCTGCAGTTAAAACCTGACCCATAATTATTTCATCTACTTCATCAGGATTTACATTGCTTCTTTTTAAAACCTCATTAATTACTATCGATCCAAGTTGATGTGCTCTTATGTCTTTAAGGGACCCATTATAAGTACCTATAGGAGTTCTTACTGCCTCTACTATAACTACATCTTTTGAATTATCACTCATGAAATTTAGTTTTCTCTTGTAGTTAAAATACACTAAAAATTGTTATATTATAATTAAATAAAATTAAAAATGCGCCTGTAGCTCAACTGGATAGAGCGCTTGGCTACGGACCAGGAGGTTCTGGGTTCGACTCCTAGCAGGCGCACCAAGAAAAGGTAAATATGTTTGATTGGTTTATAAAATCTTCACTACAAAAATCTGTAATCTATTTTTTTATATTAATTTTTATAATTTTATTAATTTTAACTTTTGTATTATAATAAATAATGTCTAAAGATTTTGAACAAATTAGCTTAAATCCTGGATTTATGAAACATAATGGAGGTGTTTTGTTCAGAAATATTTCAGAAAATGAATATGAATTTAAAACTAAAATTACCAAAAATCATTTAAATATGGCTGGTATAACTCATGGTGGATATCTATCTGCTTTAATTGATGCTGGTGCTGGTACAGCTGCTCATAGATCTGCTGAGAATGCACCATGTGTAACAATTTCTTTAGATTTAAAATTTATAGGAGCATCAAAAGTTGATGATGAAATCATTGGAAAAGTTAAAATACTTAAGAAAACGAAAACTTTGGTTTTTTTGTTCTGCGAACTAAAATGTGATGATAAAATTATTACCTCAGCTTCAGGAGTTTGGAAAATTTTAGCTAAAAGATAAATGAGAACTTTTTATTCTCCGATTCGGTCATGTTTTAGTCTATTTTTGTTCTATATGTCTAACAAGATCTGGTAGGTAAAAAAAAAAGTATACCAAAAGTAGAAATGACTAAATATAAAATTACTGCTGTTCTAGGTCCNACAAATACGGGAAAAACCCATTTAGCAATAGATACTATGTTGTCTTTTGATAGTGGAATGATTGGTTTTCCTTTACGATTATTAGCTCGAGAGGTTTATGACAAAGTCGTTAAAAAAATTGGTTTAGATAAAGTTGCTTTAATCACCGGGGAAGAAAAAATTATACCTACAAATGCAAAATATTACTTATGCACTGTTGAGTCTATGCCTATAGATAAGCACTTAGATTTTGTGGGCGTAGATGAAATACAAATGTGTGCAGATCATGAGCGTGGTCATATTTTTACAGATAGACTTCTTAATATGAGAGGAACTAAATTAACAATGCTAATGGGTTCAAATACTATTAAAAATATTATTTCAAAGTTAGATGATGATGTAGAATTTATTAATAGAAACCGATTATCTAAACTTTCATATGCTGGACATAAAAAAATTTCAAGAATACAACGGAAAACTGCAATTATAGCTTTTTCAGCAGAAGAAGTTTATGCAATCGCAGAATTAATCCGAAGACAAAAAGGAGGAGCTGCAATAGTGATGGGCTCCTTAAGTCCGAAGACAAGGAACGCTCAAGTTGAATTATATCAGTCAGGCGATGTTGATTTTCTTGTTGCAACCGATGCTATAGGCATGAATTTAGATGATGATGTAGAATTTATTAATAGAAACCGATTATCTAAACTTTCATATGCTGGACATAAAAAAATTTCAAGAATACAAAGAAAAACTGCAATTATAGCTTTTTCAGCAGAAGAAGTTTATGCAATCGCAGAATTAATCCGTAGACAAAAAGGAGGAGCAGCAATAGTGATGGGTTCTCTTAGTCCAAAGACAAGGAACGCTCAAGTTGAATTATATCAGTCAGGTGATGTAGATTTTCTTGTTGCTACTGATGCAATAGGCATGGGGATTAATATGGATCTAGATCAGGTTTATTTTTCAAATTTAAAAAAATTTGATGGTAAAAAATTAAGAAAACTTAATCTATCTGAAATTGGACAAATTGCTGGAAGGGCTGGTAGATATCTAAATGATGGTAATTTTGGTATTACAGGTCAATGTAAAGAGATTAGTGCTGAAGAGGTAAATTTATTAGAAAATCATAAATTTGAAGAAATTCAATCACTATTCTGGAGAAACTCTGATTTAAATTTTAATAACCCTTCAACTTTAATAAATTCG
>JGI26064J46334_1000184_pt1 | contig 13117 bp, 10 predicted proteins | sample MarorgKNORR_S2LV_FD_46334 | JGI IMG/M metagenome (IMG submission 46334) | reverse complement strand
GTTGCCCTCGCGATCACCTGGCGCACGCGGCTGCCCTCGCTGTCTTTGGCGATCAAGGTGGCGGTGATGCTGGCCTCGATCGGTTCACTGATCGCCACCACCACGGTGCCCATGTCGAGCACGCCGGCTTCTCGCAGGGCCTCTTCGTCGGTGCAGTCCACGACGCGGGCCTCCACGCTGGGCTCCACCTGACGCAGTTCATCCACTGCTCGCTCTGAGCGGTCCACGGCCAGCACATCCGCTCCGTTCTGGAGCAGTTCCCGGCAAACGGCGATGCCGAAACGGCCCACGCCGATGATCGCGAAGCCGAGTCTTTCGCTGCCCTGCGCTGGGCTCCACTGCCACCACTCCTTCATCGCTGCCTCCCCCGCTGATCGCGCTCAGACATACAGATCCTCGCTGGGGTAACCGATTCGATTCTGACGATTCATCTGGATTTGTTCCTGGGTCATCGCTTCCCAAATCGCACTCAGCAGCAACAGGATCCCCAGCCGTCCCACAAACATCCCCACCATCAGCACAGCCTGACCGAAGCGGGGAAGTTCAACGGTCACCCCCAGATCCAGGCCCACCGTGGCGAAGGCGGAAATGCAGGTGAACAGCATTTCCATGAAGGTGAACGAATCCTTGCCGTTCAAATTGCTGGCGATGCTGATCAGCATCGCCATGGCCATCACGAACAAGAGGGAACCCACCGTGATGCCGACGGCCCGCAGCACCACCTTGTCGTTGATGGTTCTGTTGCGGATCACGACCACCTCTCGCCCCCGCAGGGTGGAGCGGGTGGCCGCCATCAAGGCGGCCACTGTGGTGGTTTTGATCCCACCACCGGTGCCGCCAGGGCTGGCACCGATGAACATCAGCACCATCAGCAACAGCAGGCTGGATTCGGTGACGGTGTCGAGCGAGAGCGGAACGGTGCTGAAGCCGGCGGTGCGTGCCGTGACGGATTCGAACAAGGCCGTGAGCCAGCGCTCGGACCACGGCATGCCTGCGAAGATCTCGCCCTGGTTTAACCATTCCGTCAGGACCAGTCCCCCAGCTCCGAAGGCGATCAAGAGCATGCTGGTGCGCAGCACCAGCCGTGAATGGAGGCTCAGACGGCGGCGGCTTCGCCTCCTGGGCAGGAGCTGCGTGCTCAGATCGCTGGTCACCCGCCACCCCAAGCCGCCGGTCACGATCAGCAGCATTACCACGGCATTCACAACGCCGTTGCTGCGGTAGCGCTCGAGGCTGTCGCTCCAGAGCCCGAACCCCGCGTTGTTGTAAGCCGAGATGCTGTGGAACACCGCTGCCCAGAGGCGTTCTCCGTGGTTGGGGATGTCATCGAAGCCGAAGTGATACAGGATCACAGCCCCCACCAGGATCACCAGCGTCGCCGTCAGGGCAATGCCACGAAACGTGCGCCCGACGCCTCCCACACCGAATTCATCCAGGGCCTGCCCCCGGTCCAGCCGGCGTCGCAAGGCTGTCCCCTGCACTACGAAGCCCTGGAGAAACGTGGTGATGGCCATCAAGCCAAGGCCCCCCGCCAGGATCATCAGGGCCAGCACCGCCTGGCCGAAGGTCGTGAGATCGGTGCCGATGTCGATGATCGACAGGCCCGTCACGGTGATGGCGGATGTGGCGGTGAACAACGCTTCCCAAAGTCCAACGCTGCTTGAGGAGCACAGAGGAGTGGCCAGCAGCAATGTGCCGATCAGCACCACCAGCAAGCCGGTCACCACGGTGAACTGGGGAACCGTGAGCCGACGATGCCAGCCCTGGCTCCGTTCGATGGCTCTTCCGATCGGCACAGGCGCGCGCGAGATCTGACCAGTGTTGTTCAGGATCCGCCGTAATGCCAGAGGATCAAGGCCGGCACCAGAACGGTCATGATCACCGTCAGGCCGAGTCCGTAGCGGGTGACATCGAGAAAACGGTAACGGCCTGGGCCGAACACCATCAGATTGGTCTGATATCCCACTGGGGTGAGAAAGGACTGACTGGCACCGAACAGCACTGTGATCAGCAAGGCGGTGGGAGATAACTGCAGGGACGGAGCCAGTTGCACCGCCACAGGCGCAAGCAGGGCGACTGAGGCCGCATTGCTCATCACCTGGGTCAACAGCGTGGTGCCGATGAAGACCACCATCAAGGCTGTGTAGCTCGGCCAGCCCGCCAGCCCCTGCTGGAGCATCAGGGCGAGGGCATCAGCCAGGCCAGTGCTCTGCATGGCGACACTGAAACTGGTGAGGGACCCCAACAGCAGGATCACGTCCAGCCGGATCGAGCGCTGCAATTCACCAAGGCGAAGGCAGCCGGTGGCCACCACGCTCACCATGGCCAACAGCACTGCGGCCACAAGGGGGATGGGGGTGAGACTCGGCAGCAGCAGCATGGCCAGGGCAATGCTGACGGCCACGGGCTTGCGCCGCACGGTGGGGAGGTCATCCTCTAGTCGATCCAGCACCAACAGGTCGTTGCTGGCCTGAAGGCCGCGGATGGAGTCGGTCGGGGCCTGCAGCAGCAGCACATCGCCCTCACGCAGGATCACCTGTCCAAGGCGTTCCTGAACAGTTTCCTGGCCGCGGCGAAGGGCGAGCACCGTGGCGTTGTGGCGTTGCCGGAACCGCAATTCACGCAAGCTGGCGCCGGCCAGCGTGGAACCAGCCGGCAGCAACACTTCCACGGTTTTCTGACCGCTGGCTTCTTCGCTGTCCAAGCTGAAACCGGCGTTCTGGCCCTGGGTGGTGAGCTGAACCGTGTGATCCTGCTGGAGACGCAGCAGATCCGGGCGGGTGACCCGCAGCAGCAGACGATCGCCCGCTTCAAGACGCCGGTCCGCCAGGGGTGGCAGCAGCCGCTCTCCACTGCGTTGCAGCTCCAGCACGTCCACGTCGAAACGGCGCTGCAGCCGGCTGTTCAGCAAAGAGCGACCCACCAGTTCTGAGTTGGGAGGGATGCGTACTTCCGTGCAGTAACTGCTCGTTTTATTGGTGTTGCCCAGGTCATCCGTCGTGGCACCACGGTCCGGCAACAGCACTTTCGGAGCCATCACCAGGTAGAGGGCGCCGGCCAGCCAGACCGGCAGGCTGATCAGGGTGAAGCTGAACAGATCGAGGGAGCCATAGCCCAGTTGTTCGCTGATGTCGCTCACCAACAGATTCACCGAGCTGCCCAGCAGGGTGAGGGTGCCCCCCAGAACCGTTGAAAACGACAACGGCAGCAGCACCCGGGATGGTGAGATGCCGCGCCGTTGGCACCAGCCCTCCACCACGGGAAGCAGTGATGCCACCACGGGCGTGTTGGGTACAACTCCCGAGACCGGCGCTATCACGAAGGCCATCAGCGCGATCAGACGGCGCGAGGAACGGATCCGCTCCGAGGCGATCAGGGCCCTCAGGCGATCCAGGGCACCGCTTTTGAACAGGGCTGCGGAGACCGGAAACAGGCCCAGAAGGGTGATCAGTGCAGGACTGCCGAACCCCGCCAGGGCCTCCTGGGGATTGAGCACCCCGGTGGCGATCAGCAGGCTCAGGCTCAGCAACCCGGTGAGCTCCGGGGCAATCACTCCGGTGATGAACAGCACCACCGCCAGACCCAAGACGGCCAGGGTGATCAACGCCTGAGGGTTCTGAAGAGCGCTGCTCAGCTCGGCCATGGCGGCGAGTCGCCGGTCGTCAATTGCGGCGATTCTGCACCGGGATCAAAAAATTGCTCGCGCAACCACTGCTGTAGGCCCTGCAGCCCATCCCCCCGCATGGCCGAGAGAAACAGGGCATCGGGGTCCCGCTGGTGAATCGTCTCGATCGCAGTCGCATCACAGCGGTCGATCTGATTGGCGATCACCCGGCGCAGGGCGGTGCTGCCGAGCTCATCGAGCAGGCGATGCACCGTCTCCAGGTGGCCTTCCCAGTCGGGGTCAGCAAGGTCCACCACCAGCAGCAGCACATCGGCGTCCAGTGCTTCCTCCAGCGTCGCGCGGAAGGCTTCCACCAGTGGGGCTGGGAGATCGCGGATGAACCCCACTGTGTCGGTGAGCAGCAGCCGTTGAGGGCGTGCCCCGGGGCAGGGCAGGTCGAGTTTGCGGGTGGTGGGATCCAGGGTGGCGAACAACTTGTTCTCCGCCAGCACACGGTCACTGGCCCGTTTGCCGCACAAGGCATTGAGCAGGCTTGATTTTCCTGCATTCGTGTAGCCCACAAGCGCCACCCGCGGCAGACCACGCCGTTGATCCCGCAAGCGGCTGCGGTGGGATTGAAGTTGGCGTTGATCGCGAAGCAGTCGTTCGATGCGTCGGCTGATGGCCCTTCGGTCTTTTTCCAGCTGGGTTTCCCCTGGGCCGCGCGTGCCGATGCCGCCGCCTTGCCGCGACAGGCTGCTGCCTCGTCCCAGCAGGCGCGGCAACCGATAGCGCAGTTGAGCCAGTTCCACCTGAAGCCGCCCTGCCGCACTGCCGGCCCGCTGGGCAAAGATGTCGAGGATCAACTCACTGCGGTCGGAGACCGGGCAGCTGAGCAGCCGCTCCAGATTGCGGGCCTGTACGGGGGTGAGCTCCCGGTCGGTAATGACAAGGGAGGCCTGGCAGCGGCGGATCTCGAGGGCCGCTTCCTGCAGTTTTCCGGAGCCCCAGATCGTCTGAGGATTGGTTTGGCCCCGGCGCTGGCTGGTCCGGGCCACCGGTTCGGCACCGGCACTGCGCACCAGGCCTTCCAGCTCAGCCAGATCCCGCTGGTCGCGCCGTTCATCGCCACTGATCAGTGTGAGCAGAAGCACCCGCTCGTCTCCGGCTGCAGCGCTGATGCTCTGCGGTTGGGGTTCGTCCGGTGTGAGGAGGCAAAGGTCCCTTAGGTCGCCCTGTTCAAACGGCCTCCAGCCATCGGCTTGCGACGGGTCCGGGATCAGGAGCTCGGCAGGGCGAGCTCCATCGGCGGCTGGGCACGGTGCAAAGCGCAGCCAGTGTCGAGGAGCGATGTCGAGGGCGACCACAGCGTCGCGGGGATCGTGGGCCAGCCCTTTGCGAGCGAAAGGGCAGCTGATCAGTCGCNATCCCCCGCTGCTCCGCCGCGGGGTTGCCGGCAGATGCTGCAGCAGCGAATCGCTGCCGGTGAGAGGCCCCAGCCAGAGCAGGCGGCAGAGACCACGGCCGTCCAGCACCAGATGCAGTGGCATTTCCAGATCAAGCACCAGGTCGGCCAAGCGTTCGAGGCTCAGCAGATCGGCGCCGCAGTCTTCAGGATGACGGCGATGGCTTAATCGCTCCAGTTGCCGTTGCTGGCTGGGGCGCAGACCACGGCAACGCCCGCCGAGGTGGGATTGCTTCAACGGTTCAGNAACCAGGCGCCTGCCGAGCGCAGACCCAGAGAGAGACCTGGCAGACGAGTGAGATAGGTGGCTCGTCGCAACTGGAAGGCCAAGGGGCCAGCCAGGGTGAGCCCCATGCCGGTGAGGGTGGCGTCACCGACACCAAGGCTGAGCATTTCGCCTCGGTCCTCGAATTCAAAGGGTTGTGGTTCTTGCTCCATGCGCAACGTCGCGATGGCTGCGGCAGTGGCATCGCCCTGTTGCATCGCCACCTGGGCGCTAGCGGGCCATGGGCTACCAGGCCGGGCTGAGAGATCTCCAAGCGCGAATGTGTTGGTGCTGCCCACCAGGCGCAGGTCATCGTCAACGGCCAGACGCCCCCGTTCCAGAACAGGTGTGGGTGAGATGGGGGGGATGGAGGGGCTGCTTCCTGCGGTCCAGACCAAACCTGCGTGAGGCAGAACAGCACCATCGGCAAGAACCGCGGTGCTGGATTTCACTTCGCTCACGCTGGTGTTGAGTTGGACTACCACCCCTTTGCGTTCCAGCGCGGCCTGGGCCCGCTCACGATTGAAGGCTGTGCTGCCGGGAAGGATTTCATCGCCCATCTCCACCAGTCGAACGCTGGCAGCACCGTCGATCAGATCCGCCAGCTTGCAGGCCAGCTCCACGCCGGCGGGTCCCGCGCCAACAATGATCACTCCGGCCGCTTCACCCCGTTGCTGGTGCAGGTTGTTCAGCCATTGCTTGAGGCGGCTCACATCGCTGAGGTCACGGAAGCCGGAGCTGTGCTCCTTGACGCCTGGAATGCCGAAATCGTTTGCTCTCGAGCCCGTCGCCAGCACCAGTTGTGACCAGCCCAAGCGGTCTCCGGAGGCCAATTCGATGCTCTGGCTGGTTAGATCGACACCAACAACGCTGTCTTGAATCCAGCAGATGCCGTTGTTGAGCAGTTGGTCGTAGCGGGGGGCTACTTCCCAGCCTTGAAGTTCATCGCTGAGCAGTTCGTACAGCAGCGGTTGAAACAGAAAGCGATCTCGCGGTTCGATCAGAACGATGGGGCAGTTGGGCTGTCGTCGCTGAAGAGCAAGTGCCGTGAATAGTCCACCGAATCCACCGCCAACGATCACCACGGCATCCGATGGGGACGAGGGTGAACGCATGAAGGGATCTGCCGGTACTCAAACGATAGGAACCACACCCGGTCCCACGACAGGGGAGGATGGCGTGATGAAGGAGGCTCCTGAGGCCATGGTGTCCATGGCGGTGCAAAACGAGTTGCTCGAAGGGCGCAAGCTGCTGGAGTCGATGGAGCCGCAGCAGCGTCTGGCCTGGGGATTGGAGCAGTTCGGGGAGAACTTTGCTCTCACCACAAGTTTTGGGATCCAATCGGCTGTGCTTCTGCATATGTTGAGCACCCTCCCCGGGGGTGATGCGGTGCCGGTGATCTGGATCGATACCGGTTATCTGCCTCCTGAGACCTACATCTATGCCGCTCAACTCACCCAGCAGCTCAGGATTCGTCTGGTGGTGAGTCAGAGCGAGATGTCCCCGGCTCGGATGGAGGCCCTGCACGGGCGGCTCTGGGAGTCCGGTCGTGTGGAAGACCTAGAGACCTATCACCGGATTCGCAAGGTTGAACCCCTAGAGCGTGCGCTCAACGGCTTGGAGACGCGCTGCTGGGCCAGCGGCGTGCGTCGAGGACAGACCGATCACCGCCGCTCGATGACTGCCTTGGATCCGATTCGGGAGCGTTGGTCCCTGCGCCCCTTGCTCGAGTGGACGCAGCGAGAGGTTTATTACTACATGCAATCCAACAACCTCCCCCAGCATCCGTTGTTCGAGCAGGGCTATTCCACCGTTGGCGACTGGCATTCCAGTGGCCCGGACGTGGGAGATCTGAGTGGCCGCGACACCCGCTTCGGCGGGTTGAAGCAGGAGTGTGGAATTCATGTGCCCCAGGAGGCCAACGAAGGGCTGATGGGCGAAGGCATCTGAGTGACGGGGTCTGAACGGGGCGGCGGTCGCGCTCTGCTGATTGGCAACAGCCGTTGGCACTGGGCCCAGCATCAAGACCACGATGTACGTGTCGATCACGGCCCTCCTGAACCTGGTCGCATCGGGAACGACCCTCCGGTCTGGGCGGCGGTGGGTCCGGTGCCCGAGTCGCTCATGGCCCACCAGGATCTGCGCATTCGCCTTGAGGATGTGCCCTTGCCAAAGGCTCCTCCTTGGTTGGGTGTGGACCGAGCTCTCGGGGCTTGGATGGCCTGGCGCTGCAGTCAGGAGCAACAGCTCGACTGTTCCAGGGGGTTACTGCTCGTGGATGCCGGCACCGTGTTGAGCCTCACCCGGGTGACGGCGGACGGTTGTTTTGGAGGTGGTCAGCTGATCCCGGGCTATCGGCTCCAACTCCAGGCCATGGCCGAGGGAACCCTCGGCTTGCCATCAACCCCTGAGGTGCCCAATGACGACGCTCTGCAGGAGGTGTTTCCACAACAGACCGTTGCTGCCATGCAGCGCGGTGTTCTCGAGGCGATGTTGGCGTCCATTGCTGCGGCTCAGCAGCACGCCCAAGGCTTGTTGTGGATCTGCGGTGGTGACGCTGCCCTGTTGAAGCAACATTGGACCGGTGCAACGAAGTTGTTGCAGCTGGAGGGTGATCTTCAGTTGCAAGCACTGCTGAGCCTGGGTGCTGGACTCAGCTCAGGCCGAGATCGCTGATAAGTGTGTCGGCCATGGTGGCCGCTTTCACCTTGAGATAAATCCGCTCCAGTTTTCCCTCTTCGTCAATCAGGAAGGTGTGGCGCATCATTCCCATGTATTCGCGCCCCATGAACTTCTTCAGCCCATAGCTTTCGTAGAGGCTGGCGACGGCACAGGGCTCCTCATCGGTGAGCAGGGTGAAAGGCAGCTCGTGCTTGTTGATGAATTTGTTGTGGGAGGTGGCTCCGTCCTTGCTGATGCCCAGAACGGTGATGTTGTTGGCTTTCAGTTGCTCCCAGCGATCGCGAAAGTTGCAGGCTTCTTTGGTGCAGCCTGGAGTGTCGTCTTTGGGATAGAAGTACAGAACAACCTTCTTCCCGCGCAGTGACGCGAGGCTGATGGAATCACCGTTTTGATCGGGGAGGGTGAAGTCGGGGGCGGCGTCGCCGATTTGCAGGCTCACGGAAAGGGCTTGATCAGTGGCGGCAGCGTACGGCCCTCAGGACAAGGCTGTTCGTGCTGCCTACGTTGCAAGCAACCTGCAGCGGTTGGGCCATGGCGTCGCGGATCCGGGTCGAGCAATTGCGCGCTCCCTGGCGGCTCTGGGCTTTTTGGCCATGGGCTTGAGCGCACTTGTTGCGCCGCGTCATGGTTTCTCGTTGGATCACGCTGTTCCTCAGTCGTCGCAGGCGAATCTCAGCCGGCTGCTGATGCAGTGCGAAATCACCCTGCATCAACGCAGCGAAGCCGAAACCCTTCTGAAAGCGTTCACCCTTGTGCAGATGACGCGCCATTACTGGGGTGAATTTGCAGGCTCGCTCCAGGATCTGGGCCTGTCTGCAGGACCGCAGTTGCTGGCGACGGTGGATCGCGACGCTGTTCAGAACCTTTTGTGGCTTGAGCCCCATCACGGCATGGAGGCCTATATGGCAGAGGTGGCGCGCTCCGGTGGTCGGCTGCGGATTCATCACTGCCGAGGGTATCGGGAGGGAATCGGCCAGGCCGAGGCAGGGCATTGTCCGGATGGCTGGCAACGCATCTCATTGAAGTGATCAGATCGTTCCACTTTTGAGTCCTCTTTAGGAACAAACTGATCCCCAGTTTTGGGTTTCAGGTAGATCTCCCCGGCGAAATATTTTCAGCCCATCGATGTTTTCTAGATGGCCTGGTTCGAGTAATATTCTCTGACTTCTTGTTTTCGAGAAGGTCCAGATCGAGCTGAATTGCCGAGACTTACATGTCTCTTTTGCTCGGTAGTAGTTCTCTCAATGTTTCCCGATTCTTAAGCAATTTAGTGATGTCGGCATTTCTAATTGAGGGGGCTAATTTTTTTATTGATGCGCCCTTTGCTCGTCTCGTGTTTTCTCGTCTCGCCGTTGGCCTGCTGGCCGGCGCCTCCCTCGCTGCTCTGGCTGTTCCCGCTGGAGCAGGCACCAAGCGTCCCGTTCGCTGGAACACCGGTGGCGCCGTGTGGACCACCACATCCAAGGATTTCAAGGCTTTCTTTAAATCTGGTGAAATCAACGACCGTGCCCTGGATGCCGGCATCAGCAACTCCGGTTGGACTGCCGAGGAAATTCAGGAAGGCGTGACCAAAACCTATGCCGTTGACATCATCGGCGTGTCCCGCTTCCTGTACTCCAATGACGGCGTCAAGTTCCTGAAGGATCAGACCCGTTCTTACTTCCCCTACTGGACGATGACGCCCACTTCCGTGGTGGCTCTGCGGTCCGCGATCATCGCCGACTCCATCGACGGTGAAATCTCTTCCGCCGGCATCATGGCTGAGCTGCCCGTGGACTTCCGTCTGGCTGACACCTGCGGCACTTACGACGGCACCCAGAACGTCTGTGCTCCCCACCATTGCGAAGGAGACGCCCAGTGCACCTCGCTGCTCTCCTGGTACGTGTTCCTGCCTGCCTTCATTCAGGCCAACTCCTTGCTGCCCGAGCCCGCTGCTCGCCCCGCCTACGTCGCTCCTGCCCGTCCCCTCTGGTGATCAGGCTCTGAGCCTTTTGTCTTCAGCCCCGGCTTCGGCCGGGGTTTTTTTATGGCGTGCCTCGCTGGCCTTGGATCAGTTGATGGCGCATTGGCAGCCGTAAACCACCTTCGCCCAAGCCGTTCAACGATCGGCGCAACTGCGTCAGCACTTCCGTGCTGATCTCCCCCATGGCCTGCCGGTAGGGCGACCCTTCGGCTAGCCATCGCTCAGCCAGTTCCGTGCCCCCTGGAAGCGTGAGATGTTCAAGCCACTCCTCACAACAGAGCTGCCAGCCGGCGTTCATTAATAACTCGTCCGGCCGCTGCTGCCGCTTAAGCCACTGTTGCTCTTGAGCCACCAGATGGCTGAACAGCTCGGTTGGATCGCCGACTTGCAGCAGTGCACCGGCGGGCCCCAGTTCGGCGCGGCTGATCAGCAGCCGTAAGCCCGTTGTCGGCTCGGCATGTTGGTTGATTGTTTTCAGCAGCGCCGTCAAGTTCTGCCCTTGCAGATCGGCAGCGGCGAGCCGTCCTCCGATCCAGTCGAAGGCTTGGCTCGGTGGCAGAGCATCGAGGCTGCCGGTCAACAGGTCGGGCCGATGCTCCGGCTCGAGCAGATCCATCTGCGCTTCCAGCCGGCTGCGGTCGGCTTCGTTNTNGCAGAGCACGGTGACGCCTCCCTCCGGGGCNGCCCTCANTGGATCGAGAGCCCAGATCAGCGACCGCATCCCCAGCAGCAGCACCCGATCTCGACGGGTCCAGGGGATCTCTCGCCAGAGCCGCTCGCGCAGGCGCTGCAGCCGTTCTCCTTCCTGCCCCAATTGGCGCTGCACCCAGCGGTCCACGCCAGGACGGTCGGGTCCGCTGCTCAACAGCAAAGGCTGGTCGGCCGCCAGCTCAGCGGCCGCGGCGAGTTGGGCTGCCCGGCGTTCCGCCATCCGCTGGCGACGTTCCCCCTCCCACCCGAGTTCTCCGGGCTGCCAGAACACCTCGCCTTGCAGGGCTGTGGGGAGGTATTGCTGCTCCACCCAGTGTTCGGCGTAGGCATGGGGATAGCGGTAGCCCACGCCATCGCCGAAGGCGGCTCCATCCCGGTTGGCATCGCGCAAATGCCCGGGCACGTCTTGTTTCTGCGCATCGCGCACGGTTTTGAGGGCATCAAAGAAGCCCAGAACGCTGTTGCTCTTTTCGGTGCTCGCCAGGTACAACGCCGCTTGGGCCAAGGGATAAAGCCCCTCGGGCAGCCCTACCCGTTCGAAGGCCGCGGCACAGGCTTCCACTACAACGATGGCCTGCGGGTCGGCCAGGCCGATGTCTTCGCCCGCTGCAATCAACATCCGCCGAAAAATGAAGCGGGGGTTTTCACCGGCTTCCACCATGCGTGCCAGCCAGAACAGCGCCGCATCGGCATCGGAGCCCCGCAGCGATTTGATGAAGGCGCTGATCGTGTCGTAGTGGGCATCACCGTGCTTGTCGTAGAGCACAGCTCGCTGCTGAATCGATTCCTCGGCGATGGCCAGGTTGATCTGAATCACGCCGTCGCCATCGGGTTCGGAACTCTCCACCGCCAGTTCCAGGGCATTGAGCAGGCTGCGGGCGTCGCCGCCCGCCACATCAACGAGGTGGTTGGCGGCATCGCTGCTGATGGCGATGGCACGGTCGCCGAAGCCCCGCTCGTTGTCTGCAAGGGCGCGTTGCAGCAGCCGCTGTAAATCCTCTGGTTCCAGAGGCAGTAAACGAAACAACCGCGAGCGGCTGACCAGCGCCTTGTTGACTTCGAAATAGGGGTTTTCTGTGGTGGCGCCGATCAGGGTGACGGTGCCGTTCTCCACCCATGGCAACAGTGCATCCTGCTGGGCGCTGTTGAAGCGGTGCACTTCGTCGATGAACAGGATCGTGCGCAGGCCATGCCGTTCAAGACGTTGGCGTGCAGCATCCACCTCGGTCCGTAAGTCTTTGACGCCCGCCAGCACGGCATTGAGGCTGCTGAAATGAGCTCGGGTGTGGTTGGCGATGATCCGCGCCAAGGTGGTTTTGCCGACCCCGGGCGGGCCATGCAGGATCAGGTTGCCGACTCGATCAGCCTTGATGGCACGGCGTAGGAGCCGTCCGTCGGCCAGGATCCCGCTCTGGCCCTCAAATTCCTCCAGCGTGCGCGGACGCATGCGGTCTGCCAGAGGAGCTAGCCGCCTCCGTTGCTGCTCACCGTGAAAAGCGAAGAGGTCCTGGCCCAACGAACAATCGGCGATGCCCCAGTGTCCCTGACCTTCGCAATCAGCGCTTCAGCTGGGCCGAATCGAACATTTTTTGGATGCCTGTTTCGACACGTCGAAACCTTGGAGGACAAGCTCTAACGAACTCCCCATAATCCGGCAAAAGCCTTTTTACCGTGCGTCATCCGCAGCGTCTTCTGATTACTTTCGCGGCTCTGATCACGGTCAGTTCCTGCAAGAGCGAAGCGCCGAAGCCGCCGCCGCCGATGGTGCAGGCCGTCTCCACCCAGTTGGCTGAATTCACTGAGGGTATTGACACCGTCAGCACGTTGGAGGCCAGCAATCTTGTCGAGCTCGCCGCCCAGTCGGGGGGACGGATTCTGGAGCTGAAGATTCGCCAGGGTGATGAAGTTGCGCCAGGTCAGTTGTTGGTGGTGCTCGATCAAGTTGAGAAGAAAGCCAAAGCCGACAACGCCAAGGCCAACTATGAGCGTTTCGCCTACTTGGCTGAGANGGGCGCTGCNTCGCAGAAGGACTTGGATCGCTATCGCACCCAATACATCTCAGCCCAGGCGGAGCTCGACTACAGCAATCTCACNTCACCNTCCGCCGGCACGGTNGCTGACGTGAATGTGAAGGTGGGCGACGTGATTCAGCAAGGCCAGGTGTTCACCAGCCTCGTGCAGAACAACGAACTGGAAGCACGTGTCGAGGTGCCGGCGGTGTTCTCGACGCGTCTAGCTCTGGGGCAGCCAGTGTTGCTCAGAGCTCCGGGCAGTGATGAGTTGATGGCGACCGGGGAAGTCGGCTCGATTGACCCAAGGGTTAACAAGCAGACTCAGGGATTGTTGGTGAAGGCGGTCTTCCCGAACACCGATGGGCTACTGAAGGATGGCCAGCGTCTGCGCACCCGGGTGCAGATCAAGGCTGAG